>JAABUP010007638.1_pt1 | contig 14332 bp, 21 predicted proteins | sample 5559201 | NCBI WGS metagenome assembly JAABUP01 (sample SAMN10711887, study PRJNA513373) | rock metagenome | isolation source: Antarctica rocks | place: Antarctica | reverse complement strand
AGCATCTTCACTAACAGCAACCAGCCTGTCCATGGAGCAAAACAGTGTCAATAGTGTCAGTCATGCTGCACACATTGGTTTTTCTGCTGGATGAGCATCTGCACCAATGGCAACCAGCCTGTCCATCAAACAAAACAGTGTCAAATAGTGTCAGTCGTGCTGCATGCATTGGTTTTCTACTGGATTAGCAACTTCACTAACAGCAACCAGCCTGTCCATGGAGCAAAACAGTGTCAATAGTGTCAGTCATGCTGCACACGTTGGTTTTTCTGCTGGATGAGCATCTTCACCAATGGCAACCAGCCTTTCTATCAAACAAAACAGTGTCAAATAGTGTCAGTCGTGCTGCATGCATTGGTTTTCTACTGGACTAGCATCTTCACTAACAGCAACCAGCCTGTCCATGGAGCAAAACAGTGTCAATAGTGTCAGTCATGCTGCACACATTGGTTTTTCTGCTGGATGAGCATCTGCACCAATGGCAACCAGCCTGTCCATCGAACAAAACAGTGTCAATAGTGTCAGTCATGCTGCACACATTGATTTTCTGCTGGATGAGCATCTTTCAACCTACGGCAACCAGCCTGGACAGTAAGCAAGGCAGTGTGGACAGTGTCAATTGTATCAGGGCAGAGATGGACACCCTCATGCTTGATGATGACCTGAATGACAGATCATCAACATCACATATAGGATAGCTAGAGCTGTCTGCCATGGGCTTTCTGATCCCATGCTGTAGTTGATGGGGTAGGACTGCAGCCATGCTGCATCACTAGCTTTTTGCAGTGCCTGATTCACTGAACATAGCTACTTCACAGACTGCATCACGCTAGCTACAGCTGATCAAGTGTTGCTTCCAGTAACCATGCATGACGATTTTGGCCCACAGATGCCTAAACAGGAATCACACCCTGCAGCGGTTTGTTCTCATGACATGCAACTGATCAGCCCACACTCACTGCACAAAGGTATGGACAGAACATGTTCAAGCGCATTGGGAAGAGCGGGTTGGTGGCAGGCTCTGACCGCAGCGAGCAGCAATATGCAGAGCTGTGCAGCCAGCAGCGTTTGTGGACTCCAGGGATGCACCCTCCTTCAGCAGGCACTGCACTGCCTCAAGGTGCCCGCCTTCAGCTGCTACATGCCAGGCTGTGTTGCCGTCGTTGTCTGTTACCTCCAGGCTGCAGCCCTGCTCGCTGTCAGGGGTCAGCAGATAATCAATGGCTGCACATGCCCCACCTGTACCACAAGTACGCGCATGGGATGAGTAACAGGATATGACAGAGCAGTGCTGTATGGGTAGACAACAGTTGGACTTTGCCAGTGCTCCAGTTTGAGGGGCCTGGCAAACAGATTCAATCCAGTCACACCTGTTGTGAGCCTGAAATGAAGCACTGCTGCATGCATCTGTGTTCAGAGAGTTGCATGTACACCTTGGCATGAGGTAAAGATGGCACACAACTACATGCTCTTGGGTGCGCCTCATTGCAAAGAGGCAGAGCGCGTTTTGGCTAGAACAAGGTTGCTGCTTTGAAGTGCAGAGGCTGGTACGTCAGCAAGTGGAGGTGTGGTGTCTTACCCAAGGCAGCATAATGCAGGCAGTCCCTGCCCTGAAGAGTCCTGTCACTGGGGTCGGCCCCCAGGGATTGCAGATGATTGATGATTTCCAGACACCCCCCCTGACAGGCGCTGTGCAGAACTGAGACCCCAGCATGGTCTTGAGCCATGGGGTCACACCCCGCCTGCAAAAGGTTCCGGAAGGGGCCTATGTGACCGCCCTCAGCAGCGCACTGCAGGGCTGTGTAGCCTCGCACGTCCACCAGTTGGACATTGGCTCCTGCCTCAATCAGCCGCTCAACCATCTGCATTACAAGCAGAATATACAAGACAAAAGTGGGAGTTCTGGCACCAATCTGTGTCCCTGACCAGACTTACGAAAGAGTGGCACCAACAGCATGACAAGCAACTACCCTGCAGGGCTCAATATGCTGTGCAGCCTTTCCCGCAGCGCCGGTGCATAGACCACGTAGGAGGTTGAGTGAGCCATGTTTCTGCAAGTATCCTTGCTGAGCTGCAGTGTGCAGTGGGGTATGAGCTTGAGAGATACAAGAACTTCATCACATAGGCATACCAAACAAACTGCCAGAGCACCAAAAATTTCCTGACAATTTCCTGAATGTTGACATCCATGCTGAGCAACAATGAGCAGGACAGTGCTGTCCACACAGCCATGCAGATGTGGTCCCGTACGCAGTGGAATGAGAGCCAACAGGGTATTGACAAACCTGCTGGTGTCCATGCTGGGCAGCAATGTGAAGGGCAGTGCTGCCCACAGAGCCATGCAGGGCAGTGAGGCCCCCCTGCATGTCCAAGCCAAAGCCAGCCAGCAGCAGCTTATCCATGACCTGGTGGTAGCCATGCCGAGCTGCCAAGTGCCCTGGCGACGTGCCCTGGGAATCGTAACGTGACACATTGCAGCCTGCTATGACCAACTTGGCCACCACATCCAGATGACCACCTTCGGCTGCATGATGTAGAGCTGCATCAGGAAATGTACAAGTCAGAATGCAGTTGTATCCCGTCACGCATACGCTGCTATGGACATTCTGCAGAAAGCCGACCAAATACAGCTGCATATCCCCTATGTTCATATGCGACGTGATATACAGCCGCACATGAACATACAAGGTTGTGTGTCTGGGTCTCGCTTCTGGCAGAAAATCTATCAACACATTGAACTCCTGATGGCGTTAATACCATGAACAGGAAAAGTTTCTGTGTGCATAATGTTAAGCTGCCATGCAACAATAAGTGTAAGGAGCCAAGCTGCTTGGTGTATGCCTGTTTGATAATAAGCTTGTTTGACCGAATCATGTGACCATCCACAAGCTCACAGCTGCAGCCAAAATAGACCAAGCTTTGCCGTAATCACAAGATGCTTTGCAAGTGATGACCAACGTGTTACACAGCTACCTGTCCAGCCGTTTGCATCAGCTAAGTCCACATTGGCGGACTTGGACCAAAGCTCCATGACAACGCCATCATGCCCTAGGGCGGTGGCATGGTGCAGCGGTGTGCAACCAGCATTGTCCAAAGCATCAACTTGAACGCTTGCGACTCTGCAGAGCTGGTTCACGATGACAGAATGGCCCTGATGCGCTGCCATGTGCAAAGCTGTCAGCCCCTGCATGCCATGTCATGTCATGTCATCAGCATACAGCTGCAACCGCTTTGATGGTGATGAGGCCATTCCTGTGCTTGATGGTACCAATGCTACAGTAGAATGAGCTGCCTGTCGATGCAATGCACTCAAGACTGGCAAAGTTGCATCAGCTGGAAGCTGGCAAGGACTACTGATGAACCACAGCAAGCAGACACAGTCCAGAGGCATGCTGCTGAGTAGCAGCACAGCATGGCCACAATTTGACTTGGTGGCAGTTGCCAACATGACGTAGACAAGCAAGCAGGTGCAGATGTTTGACCTGGCAGGAGCTTTGACAATAGGGATGCTGACCTGGATGTTGGTGGCGGTGACAGCACACGCACCAGCTGCAAGCAGCAGGTCTGTCACTCCCAAGTGACCATAGAAGGATGCCAGGTGCAGGGCAGTGGCCCCTTGGAAGCTGACTGGCTGTACATAGGGTCCAGACTCAGGAAGGGGCTTCAGGCCCCCCTGGGGGTCCATGAGGGGAAGGGAACCGGCAATGGCTACAAAGTCCTCGGCCCACAGGATCGGGGGTCGCGCTAGGGCTGGGTTGGAGGGGAGGGGTCTGCCCCCATGTGCCATGTTTTCCAACTCCCTGAAGACAGTCAGCAGGTCCAGCTCAGGAGGCCGAACATGATGTGTGGTATGGACAGGCAAGACAGGTAAATAGCACTGTAGGCTGTATGCAGCATTGATGCAAGTTACCTTGCAGGCAGCATAAGCAAACAAAACTGCAAGCATGTCTCAAGCCTTCATCTGGATCTCATTGTGCGATTGACTATTGTATTGAGCATGTGGCATGCAAACACAGCAGATGAAAGAAGCCTGCTTGCCATGTGAGACTTCACTGCTGCATGATGGAATGTTTATTGAACGGTTGCATTATGCCAATGCAAGCTTCAGCTGCTGGAGTGAGTTGCTGCACCTGAAATCAGCTTGCAGGGCTTTAGTGTAATCACAGCCGCCAAACAGCAGCTGCTGCACCACATCCACTCTGCCAGCAGCAGCAGCCACATGCAAGGGAGCACGCCCAAAGCCATCAACCATATCCAACATCTGCTTGCCCATCAGGGCATGCTTCAGATGCACAGGCACAGGATCTGCCTGCATGCTGGCTCCACTAGAGGTGGGCACTGCTTTGTGTGCAACTGGCGTGCCGCCTGGCACATGGTACCCAGTGGAAGGCATAGCCATCTCCTGCTGTCTCCTTTGCCGGATCTGAGACGCAGTCATGACGCCGGTCACAGGCACGGGTGACAATGACCTGGGCAGGGCAGCAGGGGTCGGCCCTGCGGCTGTACTGCCCTGCCCTTGTAACAGGATCCCCTTCTGGCTGTCTGCTGTTGCTGCCAAGCCATTCTGCATCCCAAAGGGATGCTGCTGACGAGACACCACATCAGGCTCAGACTCATCCGAGCCGTCGCTTTCTTGACTCCCTGTGTCATCAGAATTGCTACTACAGGTGCTGTCCCTGCTGCTACCCTCCTTGGCTAACTGTTGTAGCATCTGCGGAGTGTTGACAAGTGTAGTGGGAGCAGAGCGCTTTTTGGTGTTGACCCTAGAGCTTGAACTAGACTCCTCCAGCAGAGGTGGGCTGGCTTCCTCTGCATCTGGCCTCTTGTCCTGTACTTGATCAGCCCTAACTACTTGAGCTTGAAGGGGCTCCCCTGAGTGCAGGGGCCAAATCATGAGGGGGGCTGACTGTGGCCCCATCTGGCCCCACTTGGCAGCTGCCTTCCTGGCCTCTGTCACATCAAACTCCAGGACTGCCGGCGCTTGCGAGGGAATCTGTGAGGCACTTGAAGTGGTAGCTGTTTGAGAAGCTGCCACAGCAGCAGCAGCGGGGGCAGAGCCCTTGCCAGCCGCATTGCCCCTCTTGATGCGTCTGTATATACGCCGTGGGGGAGTCTGCTGTAGCAAACATGGCGTGATGAGAGACTGAAGCAGACCAATGCTCAGGGCTAGCTGAGCAGTCAGATGTATGCAGTGTGCTCATGCCCAGCAATGACAGCAAAAGGCAGCATCTTGGGCGTTGGTGTGACAGCAACTATGCACAGAGTGGATTGGGGAAAGGCTTCTCTGCTGGCTAAAATGATGACCATGATCTTTTGAGTTGCATGCAGGTGATGCCTCATGTGATTGCTGACCAGTGCTTGCATTGCTTACAGGACTCAATCAATGCAGCTGGGCATCTGGAGCATGAACAAAGCTGATGCATGCCTGGCATGTTTGACCACATGTTGCCCACCTGCTGATGCTGGCATGCCAACATGTAGGCATGAGAGTCTGGTTACAACAGATAGTCTAGCAGCTCACCGGTAGGTGAGGCATCTGTTTGATGGGCCAGTCAGCAATGGCCCCAAAGTATGGCAGCCGCTGACTGCCATTACTGCTTGATGGCGGTCCCTCATCATCAGACTCTCCAAACATGCACTCTTCAGCCTCTGCATACTTCATGCTCTTGAAGCTTTCAAACGCCCCTGTTGTAGCTGTGAAAGGGCCCTGCTGGCCCCCAGTGTGATTGATAAAGGGCTGAGCTGGCGCCTCCTCTTGCTGACTAGAGCCCTGGTTGGGATCTGTCCCATCGACTGCAGTCCTGCACTGGTCAAAGATGTCTGCCCACTCATCCATGGTGTTGTGCCTGTTGCTGCCTGAGGGTTGCTGATTGGACTGAGAGCTAATAGGTCCTGCGTTGCCCCCAGCAGAGACAAATTGGGGGTTCAGCAGGGCTTTGAAGGCAGCTGAGCCCTGACTTGTGCCGCCTGGTGAGCTGGTAGGGTCTGACCTTGACCAAGATGCTGAAGAGTCTAGGTCATTCAGTTGCCTGCCAGGGTGTCTGCTGATCTGAAGCATGGCTGGCACCTCGCTGCCCACAGTTTGTTTCCAGTGGTTGCCAAATGCTGACCTTAGAGTTGGAGCCCAATTGGCCTCAACAAATTGGTCCCAGCCGTCCTGTGATCAGTGCACAACTTCATGCAAAACACATGCATAGGTGCTAACATGCATGCCATCTAAAGCAAGCATTCAAGACCCCACACAAAACATTTGGTATACTGCAAGCGTGAGACATACCTTGACAGTTGGTGAATGCAGCGTCAGTCTGCTGCAGTGCTCACACATGTACGAGCTGTGCTGATCATTATGCACTGTGTGGTGGTGTGGTTTAGTTGTCCAAGCTTCATGATAGCTGCTGTCAGTCATTCCCAGTCTGCTAGCTTAGATGGACAGGAGCGTAGCATGTCTCTGTACCGCACAAAATTGCATGTCATAGAGCTGCTCAGTATAAAGCATAAACCCTTTGCGAGCTTTGATTGTCTTCAAAAGTTGTATCATAGCTTGCATTCAGCTGCATGTACACGTCTGGCGCAAGGGCTGACAAGTAACCATGAATGAAGGCTCGACGCCTTCGATAAAAAGTAGGAAAAGCAATGCAACATGAGGACTTGACAGGTGGTGGTGTGAGCGGTTGACCACGCCACAACAGCACAACAAGACCACACTGGTTCACAACTACCCACACACAGACCCCGGACAATACACACTGATACCTTACGGATCAATACAGATACCAGCGTGCAGGCCAGAAGAATCGAGATAACAATATGCCGCACCGTCGACTGCCTGTGGACACCCGTTCCCACGAAATCGAGCCTGACTGCGGGCCCACCTTAAGCTCAGGTCCAGTGCTCGGAACAAGTAGGCGGTGTGACGTAGCCAACAATCTAAAGGACAGGGTATACAGCACAACAACGTTTAACGCGCACATGCAACGACAGCGACCATTGTGGCGATCAGTGTGCAGGCTACGGCTAAAGGGCCTGGTTTACCCCTAGGGGCCCCACATACTGATCAGGGCATTTGGCCTGGCCCTCTGTAAGTGCAGCTGGTCATTTGTGGTCAATTATGCAGTGCCGCAGCCCGGCTATCCATGCAAGAATGCTGGTATGCAAGTAATTTGGTATCAAATGAAACAGCAGTTGCAATCCTGACATGGCTGTTTGCCCGGATGCAACTGCAGCGCGTCAGCTGCAAATGCTGCGCACATGATGATGCTCTTGTTCAGCTTAGCGGTCTGCTTGCAGACGGGTTAAAACGCAGAAGCTAGTGCCTCATTGTACCAACAATCGCTATACTGTTAGTCGTATAAAGGCTGCAATCGAAGTTGAACAAAGCAGCTAGCATTTCAGCAACAACCTGAAAGTCAACAAACATGTGAAGACTGAAAATTCAACAAGAGCACAATCAGGTGTCACGTGTTTTCCTCTTCTTGTGCCCACACTGATTGGCATACTCGTTCCCAAGTCTCTCAACTCCTCTTGCTTCACATCTGGTCCCCTCTTGATTGTTGAAAGCAGTCTTTGCATTGTCAACAAGCAGTCCAGCGCTATCTTGCCTGTCAGGTGTCAAACCCTTTGCAGTATCCATAGACCTGTCTCTAGGACTGTGCCGATGCTCATCTGCCGCTGTTTGCACTGGCAATGCTTGCACAGCTGCTACTGCTGCTTCGTGACTTGCTGGTGCTGAAACAGCAAGATTTGCTGTGTCCCTCAGGTCAGAGGTGGCTAATGGCGGCTGAGAGGCCTCTACGTGTGGTGTAGATGTGCTGTGCAGAATTGCTGTATGATCATTCATGCTTGTACTGGGGCTTGCTTGATCTGCATTGGCGCCTGCTGGATGGGCAGCAGGGCCTGCTTGATGTATTGCGATACTTCGTACTTTGGCCTGGTCAGTGCTGGGCACAGCATGCTGCTGAGACAGCGTCATCTGCTCTATTGGGGGTGTCAATTGCATTAGCGAAGAGTGTAGTTCAGCATGTGCATGTGCATCTAAAGAATCACTGCCAGGCAAGCTACTTCTTGGCAAAGCCTGAGAAGGGGCAACTGCTACCGCCCCAACAGGCAAGTCTGATGGGGAGGCTGTATGCTGCCTCTGCACGGATTGCCTAGAATGCAAGCCGGGGCGAGGCTTGACAATCGAGAATAGGAATTTGGGAGCCTTATCACTGCCTGGTGCAGGCTTTGGGCTTAGGCCTTGACCTAATATTCACAAAAACGATGAGTGACTATGCTGCTTGTTATCCTGAGAGCATACATCATCTGAATTAGGAGCTGCCATAGCACCATTGGCAGCCACTGATCTGAAGCTAGCCAACTGAATGCAAGGCATATGTATGCATGACTATAGGGTGGAAATAGGGGTTTGAGCATTTGCTGATGAAGCCTTGATCATAAAGGTGGTGAACCTTACCAGTGACTGAGTCTGTCACAGGGGCTTGCATGACTGATGCCGCAATTTGCTGGGCAGGATCTTGTGGTAGTCTCTGCTGCCGCTGCTGCTGCTGCTGCTGCTGCTGCTGCTGCTGCTGCTGCTGCTGCTGCTGCTGCTGCTGCTGCTGCTGCTGCAGCAATGGCAGGGAGCCCGTGAGCTCCCCTGTCGGCAGACTCTTGGGCAGACTCTGCTGTTGAAGCAATTTGCCACTACCTTGATCTGACAATGGCATTGCTGCTCTGCCTGCATCAGAAAATTACCTCAATGACAGAAGCAGGTTGCTGCAGGCCAGTCCAGTCAAAAAAACAGTATGTGTGCAAGCGACCTTGAGGCTTTGTGACCACGCCTTTTGTAAGGGCATCGGACGCGGCCTTTGCCAAGCGGCAGCTGTGTCCAAGAGCTCGCAATTCTGCACGCAAAGTGACTGGTACTGTCAGGACACACTCAGGAATGAGCCTGCACTGCTGCTGCTACTTACGTTTGACTAACTCTGGACGCAACTCATAAGCTTCAGCCTCTGTGGCAGAGCAAATCTACAAGTCACAAGCATGCTTGTTGAATCTGATAGTGCATGTACACCTCAAACAAAGAATTGTGAAAACTTCACCCTCGACATTAAAGGTCGCAAGTCCTCGACCAATCTTTGCACGGAAGACCAGCTTTCTGTCAGCAAGCTGCTCGTCATGATGATGATTGTAAAACGAGAGGGTGTCAGCTTGCGCTCGGCGTTGTACTGATCAGCTGACTGACAACGCTTTCGGAGAACTTCATCGTGATCACGTGGAACATGTGTCTGCTGCAATGCAGCTCAATTTGCGCCATGGCAGACCGCTCTTGCCAGCGCTGCCATGTGAATCAACGAAGCCGACACACACAAGTTCAGTGTGACATCTTTGCATCATCCGCATTTGCGCGTCGGTCCGCGCCTGGTTGTCTGCTGCAACCATCTGTCGACGTACCTGATCTGTAATTTGTTGCGAACAGCCGTCACAGCTTGCCGCTGTCTCTGATCACAGCGACCTGAAAACTCGCACAGTATGCCTCAACGAATAAGATATTGCAAAGTTGACAACATCGAGAACGAAGTTACTGACCTGGATTTCAGAGCGGAGCTAGAGATCGAGCCCTGCACGACACCACCGCGTCAGCAGGGCTTGGCGCTGTTGATGTCGCTACAACAGACACCTCAGTTAAAAGGTCACAGTCTGCAAGTCAAGGCTCCTTTGGGTGAAAGCACCATATGGCGACCTCTGCAAGAAGTAAGAATCATTCCTGCAAACACAGTGATAGACATAAAAGCAGTCAAGGGTACGCTTCCTGTCTCGAGCCAAACATCTGCTTTTGTGAGTTGGGTGGTCTAGACGGACTGCTACAGCTCCAAGGAACTGTTCTGACTTCAAGACTGCTAGATGGCTGACCCTTGACTCGTGAACGCTCCATAGTATAGTGCCTTTGTACACATTTACCTTACATTAAATGTCTTGCAGGAAGACAACATGGTCTCAGTGGTCCAGCTCCAGATACTGCTGCCCTGCAACTCTCAAGAGTAAGTGAGCTATTGTGGCAACTTCTAGAATCTGTACTTTTTCTTCTGCATATCATCCGCATAAGCAAGGCTGATGGTGCAGACTGCCTCATCACGAGCTGCTTCTGGGCCTCTTGTGTATCGCAGAACTAGCAATGGCAGAACCAAGCTTGATGTGCTAAAAGATGTGCCCTTGCAATTATCTTGAGGGCTTGCACTTCAGAAGTGCAGAACATGCAGCTTAAAACACAACAAATGTGATTCCAAACATGACTCCGAAGAATGCACACTCAAGCCCTCTGTACCATATAGCGCAGCTTCCAGTTGCTCTGACAGGTTTCTGCTGTTGCACTGTGGCATTGTGTTTAGTTGCTTTATAATGCTGTAAACTTGAGCTACAAGTTAGCCCACTCAAAGAGTATTCAGTGCTGCCAATGGACACATTGTCAGCAGCGATGCTCTTCAGTTGCAGGTGCAACATGCGACATGTGCTTGGACAATCACCAATTGGTCTGGAAGTAGCACAGCAAGCCGAGGCTTACTCGCTATGGAAGGGCCATTGATCATATTCTGCAGAAGTTCCACTCACAGTTTAAGCTGAAATTCAGCAGCTTGTCAACTCCCCCCACTGCATGGAATAGCATTTGCTGGCAAGATGTAGACGAGAAGGCTCACAAGCGTGCACACTGTGCTATATGCATGCTGTCTTGCCAACCTGTGCTTCACATCCTGTCTCCAGTGTCAGAGAAATGGAGTGCATCATAGGTGCATGTGCATGTGCTCAACAAGTTCCGATGTAAGAATGCTGCCCATGCTGTGATGGCGAGGATTGCTGTGCAGAGTACTGCGTACATCTTTCGAGGCTGAGCACAGAATATACTTCACCTGGCTGCAGACTGTAGAAGCGCTCTCCCGTTACTTGAGCTTGTATTGCAGTCAGGCGTGTCCACTTGATCCTGAATCAATGCCAAGCAGCAAAAAGTTTAAGCCTCCCAAGTCGGCAAGCTCCTCTTTGGCAGGTAAGTCTGATACCGAAAAGCAAAAGGTCAACTTACTGGACTCAGGAGCTGTCAAAAGAGAGCTTGACGAAGCAACAATACGGGTCAGCTTCGCAAGCTTCGCTGATGGATCTCTGCAGTTGTCCCTCTGTTGCAATGATGCTGACATGCTTGCTCCCAGGCTGTCAAAGATGCTGGTTTCCAGGAAGATCACTACGTGAGCAACGTGAAGATCCTGTTAGGGCTAGTAACGTGAGCTGAGTCTGCAAAACTTCCCATGGTTGACGGTCAGCACTATCAATATATGGTTGGCATGGTGCAGGTGTTCAATCGCTCTTGTAGCTCAGTTCTATCCTCAGAAGCACCCTGACAGCTGGTGGCTGCTGTTTTTCTGTGTCATTGCATATGCAGCTTGCACAGCGGCCCTGAACCTATTCCTGCTGAGGTTTGAAGGCGAAACGTTTTTCTTCACCAGGGCCAAAAGAGTAGGCGTTCTGTCCCAAAGCTCAGCGAGGTTGTCTTGTAAGCATGCACATACTAGAATAATCTGCACATATCGCTCCAGCAGCTATTATAGTTGCTTGTCTGCAATGAGCCACAAGGAGCAAATGCATCAGCTCGTCTCCACAGATTTGCAACACCCTGCATACGGGACAAAAAGTAGGCCAAGGAGCTGTTTTTTGCAGGACACACCAGCCCTCAAATTTGTAGCAAGGATGCCTCGATACTCTGATCAGTACACACTACTGATCAGTCAGCGGGAAGACAAAGATCACCCACAATCCGTCTTTCAGCTCATGCCCTGGGTAGCAGTGCTGCAATCACTCGTCCCTGGGCTGAAGCCAGAGTCTTCACCACAAAGGTGAGCAGTCAAGGAGATTTCGAACCGATCTTGGGGTTTTCCTCTGAGGGGTTGTTTGCATTCAGTTCACTTGCCTTCATGTTTTTGACTGACCACTTGTTAGCCAAGATGCTGTTCAATCATCAATAACATGTTTTGGGGCTCAGTCAAACAGACAAGTTGTGAGCAAGAGCATGCCTGTGCTGCAGCGAACCAGCTGAGATGACCAGCAGTGTCACCAAGTACTTCCACAGCGATGGCTACCTGAATGAGACAATATTCAGCCAAGATGTTCAGTCCCTGCTGAAGCAGCCTTCCATGAGTATGAAAAGCAAAGAAATGTAAACTGCGCATTTGAGTTGGTAAATGTCATGTGTGTCCTGCATTACCTGTTCAATTTGCTTCCTGTTGCTGCACAAAACAAATCACCTCACTGCACTTTGGTTGCTCATCCGTTTTTGTCATGGGGGCCATCAGTCATGTTGTAAGACTCTATTCAGATAGCAACTGCACTCTGATGCCAGCATGCCTTACTAAGGCTTAGCAGTATACTGTATCGCTTTCTCCGTAAGTTTTGAGACAGGTGTCTACACCACTCAATTTTTGCTGTTCACATAAGAACATAACTCAACATAGATGCACATGCGCATACACTTGAGTCAATTAGTGGTATGCTGGCTTGACTTTCAATTCAATGCACTGCTTAGATGAAACTCACTACCCTGAGCTGTAAGTCACCCCAAGTTATCAACAAATGCCTGGTGTTTGACATAGCAGACACTGAGCGAACACTATACTGCTGTGAATGGGTAGGACATTGTACACCAGCATGTATGGGACAGCTGCACCACTAAGGTTTGCAGCCATCGCATCTTGCTGTCGCAAGCAACAAGCTGTGCAGGTGAAGCACGATGTTTTGCAGATGCCTATGTGATGCAGCTACCGGTGTGATGCAGATATATGGTAGTGCTCAGAGCAACTTTCTAGCAGCTGTGTGTACTGGCAAATGCATTTTACAGCTAATGGTTCCCAACGTGATTGGTTTTACAATGCATCTGGCATCGATTGTCTGATGGAATTGAGCTGTATTGTTGGTGGCAGTCCCTGTACATGCCGACGCACTTCATTGGCAACAACCTGGGCCATGGTCCTGTATGACAGCTCTGTCACTCCAGCTACATGAGGTGTCATGACCACCCTGCACATTAAGCACAATCGTGACATTGTTTCGGGTGGAAAGACATCTGACTTGCTGACACCGAAGTATGAGTGATATCCAATGTAATGGTATGTGATGCTTGAATAGCAAGACAAAGCAGAACACTAGAGCTCATCTTACAACCTGAGCGACATGTTAGCACTAGACATTGACCCAGACCTTCATCATCTTATGCAATTTAGTCATGGTCAGCTGGTACAGTACAACAATACAATTTCAATGTCATGGCAGCAGGAATGGTAAGCAAACATGACGCTGCAAACTAGACCTGGCAACACGAGAGATTGCATACATAAGAGACCCTCACAACAGCGCACTGAGGGTAGCAATCGTAGCACGAAGTCACTCACTTGGGATGATTGGTGATGAAATGTTGTGGATCCCAGGGTTCCTGCCATTGCACATCCAGTCCCAGGGCACCAATGGCATCAGTGTCCAACATGTCATTCACAGCATCATAGTCCAGCAGGCCCCCTGCATGCCACCACAATTTCGGGGCGGGGCACTAGTCAAGGCAGCTGCAAAAATAGGGGATGACAAGTGGCACACCACGCGAGATGCACAAAATTGGCTGTGGCCTGCGACTCATGAAAGCACCCATATGCATCATGCTCAGCCATGACCCTGTGAATCAGATACAGCTGAAACTCAAAACAAGCTTTGAAAACCTCCTGTAGCACAAAGCACGTAAAGGAGGAATTCGAAGCACAGCAGGTGTGACAGGGCTTTAGCTTTCTGCCACACAACAGACAGAGTCAGACTGCAGAGCAGATTTTGTGAGCAGCGAGACAAGGTGCAGAGACTACAGACCTCTTGCTACATTTATGATTCGTACTCCTGGCTTGCAAGCTGTTAGGAAAGCACAATCCACCATGCCCCGAGTAGCATCTGTGAGGGAGCAAGTCAGCACGATGAGGTCAGCCTGCCCCACCAGGCCGGGCAAGTCCTGGAAGACTCCTCTCTGCTGCAGCTCAGCTTCTAAATGGCTGTCTGAAGGGTTGGTCCCCCAAGGACTCCTCCTCACCCCCATTAGCTTCACGTGAAAGGGCTTTAGCCTGTAGCCATGTCACGTGATCAAATAAGACAACACTCTGCAATATGCACCAAAATTCTGCAGGGCAGGACAGCAGAATGCAGTCACGCATGCAGGTGTGTGAGACACCAGCGATACATGCTATACACTGTTTTTACTTCCAGTTTGCATTGCAAAAAAATGCTCGTGTGCCCAACCTTACCATACCCTACTTGTAGGGGGGGGGGGGGGGGGGAGAATGTA
>JAABUP010007637.1_pt1 | contig 14335 bp, 16 predicted proteins | sample 5559201 | NCBI WGS metagenome assembly JAABUP01 (sample SAMN10711887, study PRJNA513373) | rock metagenome | isolation source: Antarctica rocks | place: Antarctica | reverse complement strand
GGGTGCCTCAAACATTAATAAGACCATTCTAATTTCTGCACTAGTCCGGATACTTGTGCTGGTCGGGAAAGGAAGGAGTTGGTGGCAGCGCGTAATAATGCGGGTTTCGGGTTGGGGAAGGGGGAGGCGTGTGTGTTCAAGGGCTTTTATGGTGTGATACAGTAAGAGGGTTTGGTGTGGCTTGCGTGGTAGGGGGTTTTAGGGGTCTCATACGCTTTTTGATGGAGTAGAACGGTTCGGTGAGGTGGGACATTCAGGAAAGGTAAGACACTTGCATACGGTGAAACCGTTCAGTATGGTGGAGAAGATTTGAGGTGGACGATCAATCTTGATGTGGCGGAACGTTTCAGCACGGTGGAAAACTCCGAGTTCGTAAAAGGGGTTTTGGTGTGGTAGGAGAGCCTCAATCGAACCAAATGATACGGCGTGGCAGAAAAATTTGAGGATGTAGGAAACAATGATGTAATAGGAGAGATTGATGTTGTATGATTGCTTGATGCGATAGAATAGCAGAGCGCAGGAGGGAGGCAAGCCTGACGCAGGGGGACCGGAAGGTGTGCAAGAAACGTAGATGCAGGAGGAAGTTCGCTGTGGAAAGCGCAACTTTGACGTGGTAGGACTGTGTGCAGTGGTGGAATGACCGAGCGCGGTAAGCACTGGATGTGAAGAGATATCAGGTGTGGTGAGAAATTAACCGTGGCATGAAATCAGACGTGGCGAGCTGATTGACGCAGGGGGGAGAATCTGATGTAGGAGTCGAGTTTTATGTGCCAAGAAAGCCTGATGGCATCGAAGAGATCAGCCTCTGCGTATCTCTTAGTCCGAGACTTGTCTGCTATGAGGCTGTAAAACAAAGCGCCCAATAGTAAAATCGACCGCACTAATTTCCTCGAGAGTAGATGTGAAACAATGTGCAGCGAGGATATCATTCCATCTAAGGAGCCGTGACCAGCATCAAGCGAATGATTACCTAGCGCCCAAACACCGCAAACAGCAACACTGCTTGACGGGTATAGAACAGTCTAATGAACACTGAGCGAGAAATGAAGCTTACGCCGAGGACCGCAAAAAGCGGTATAACGATGTGCTATCATACCATAGATGGAAAACGAACACCAGAAACTTCCCCATTGGTGCTTTTAGAGAGCAGCTATGTCTAGCGGTAGGGTCCTTTCAACCCCCTACCCGTAATATGTAGAATTTTCCTCTTAATGTGACCTGAGTACATTCTTCCAAACCCTTGCTTCTGCTTGTAAATAGAATTCTCGTTTCCCAACAAAATCCAACTAGGCAGGAGCTCAAGAAGCAATTCCCTCCCCCACGAAGGCCAATTAAACGGAAATTTAGCAAAATAAGAAATACACAAATCACCGTGGTTGACCGGGTCCTAATTCGTGGGCTGGTTGCCCATCGGAGTACATTTCCACCGGACTGTGGCCGGCAACTTCGTAGAGAGGCGTTCCGGCTGGATTGCGTCCTGTCATTGATGCCTCCGGTTGCTGCGAGAGCGGTTTTAGATCAACAAGCCCTTCTTGCTGCGATGAGGAACCTGAAACTTGACCGTTTCGAGAACGGCGGTGATAGAAGTATACACCCAATAGACCAACAAAGATTCCGGCACAGCCAATGCCTGCGCCTATTCCGGCCTTTGATCCAGTCGTCAGACCACTGCTGGTCGAATTTGCACTGCTCGTTGGTTGGGTACTGCTATTTGGCTGCGTGCCACTTGTATTGGTACCAGTGGTCGAATTTGGACCACTAGGGATGCTATTGTGTGGTATTGGTGTCCAATTCTTGCTCCAAGTGTCGGCCCACGCATTCGTAGAGCTCTCGATAGTGTCTGCAAAATTCACTTGAACGGGGCTGGAGGCAGTATGTGGACCGGGAGCCTGTGCGAGAAACCATTGGCCTTGCCCCTGATTCCAATTGACACCAATAGTCGCCGCTTGAAGAAAGGCACGACCCAAAGTATATAACGGATTTCCTGTGGCGAGTTGGGGAGGCTGGCAAGGGAAATAGGACGTCGGAGTACTGATTAAGGGTGTATCGAGTGTTAGGTTCAGAAGCTGGAATGGTACTTTGACAGTGATATTTCCGCCATTCGTGCCACCGGAAGCGGTAAAGGTGAAGCTCAAATAGGACGGCGAAGTTACGATTTGCCGATATCGAGGGTCTTGTATATTCCAGAAGTACAGTCCGTATTTGGGATTGAAGGTGACCGGGAGATCCTTTGCAATAGCATCGCATGTGCTTTTTGGAAGATAGATGTACGGAGCTGCAGGAACAACAGACATTGGTATAGAGTTGGAGATTGAAGAATTGCCGTCGGATAGGATGCCTTGTCGTGCAGGATAAGGAAATGGTGATGCACCATTATCGACGCCAATCCCAATGTCGAGAAGATCTATGTTAAGAGCGCTGTTTGTACATGGTTGAGACGATACCGATCCAAGTACTCTCGACTTATCGTAGCCTCCCAGCCACAACGAAAGGGGCAGATGTAAAGCTGCTGATCCAATATGTAATCCATAAGAACTCGATGGAATGGCTTTCTGAGCCCAAAGATAACCCGGTAGGAGACTAGCATTGACGGCGACGCCATTCGGTTGGCTGAATGACTGATTAACAGATGGAGCGCCGAGTGCCAACTGTCCCACCTGCAGGGGGTACTTGGATCCATCGGGGTAGGTCATAGTCGCTTTGGATACCAACACAATGCTGAGATTCCTTGCAGTCTGTGAACCGGAGACCGCAGACTCGCCGGCAAGTAATGTAAGATCGTCCATGACCATGGTAGACGAACCCTCGTATCGCATCGCTCCATTAGTCCAATCTACATTGGCACTGTTAGACACCTTTCCAAAAGTGATTGATGTGTTGTCGAATGTGGTTGAGCTCGACGGATCGAACAATCCACCGGCTCCACATGCAGCAGAAACTCCGGAACACAATTCATTGCTAAGAATCGGGGACCCGTAAGCACCACCTGGATAAAGGTCGAGTGCAGCGAAATTTGATCCAATTTGCACTTGAACCGCCTGCCAAGGTCCATCTGGGCCATAAAGCTTGTCAGAGGTCTTGAGCATATAAGGTAGAGGAGCACTTTGAGCTAGAGCATAGGATATTGAGTATGCAAGTGTAAACGAATGAAGAAGAGGGACGTAGATCATGGCGAAGGTCCAGAGTAATGTTGGATATAAAAACTATCAAAAATAAGACTAGGATTTGTTCATCAGTGACGAACGATGTGTAGTTAACAAACTCAGTGGCGCTAGACGGCCAGAATGAAACGATAACTTTGAGGCTGCACAAGAGACGATTTGTTTCAACTCATCAATAACAGTAATAGTATACCCTGCAGAAAGGACTACATGTTTCGTGGGTGGAGTGAAATGTTTGCCTCTTTCTGAAGGACTTTGCAATTTCGGTTTTACAAACCAAGATTTCAATCCTTCTGGCGCTAAAGACACGATGTTGAGCACAGCTGTGGTGGGTGCAGCCGTGACCAATGATTCTCTGGGTTGCGTTGGTGATGGACACAACGTCTCCTCCCCGGTCCTCCGGTCGAGAACTCGAGATGGATTTCCTCCAAGCCTCATGGCGTTCACGATTCCGGACTAGGTGCGATGAGCATCGATCCATTCTGCATTAGTGTACGGCAAAGCCTCCTCGTGGTTGGTTCATGACTCGTATCACTCCCCATAAAGGATTCGAGCCGCATAGAGCGAAACGTGCCCATGTAAACATGCGCTGCAAACCTGCCATCCCACACGCATACGTTCCGTAAAAGATTCCACATGACGCCAGAGCACTTCGCAGATACCCTGTTCCGCACACCTTGGGGACCATGAGCCTTGTGTATGCCATAAGATACTGACACCATGAACAGCTTGAACCGAACGAATCGAATGGGTATTGACCTTGCTACCTAGGTAGGTAGGTACCTCACGGCTACCCAAATAATCAAGTAGCCGCCTTACAAACCTTGACAGCGGGATCTAGAGTTGGGGCCTACCGTAGAGCCAAAGTACGGAGTGCATACTGACACTGTGAAAGGTCAAGTAAGGTAGCGCCCCGCCCGCGCTTGGGGAAAGATTCTGCCATTCCGGAGGCAACGATGAAAGAAAGACTCGGGCACGCAGAATTGGGGAACCTTTGCCCAACCTTGCTGGTGCACCATCAGGAAAGCTGCATGAGAGGGAACATCAAGCATACTAGTAAGGTAATTGTGGAACGATGGAACAATAATAATAACGATGGTCAGTTAATATAGGTACGATACCTTAGCCAATGATTAATGATGCTATCTTTGCAGACGCCCACCTTACACAGTACCTCCGTAATCTTAAAGTTGATCTTCGTAGTAGCCGCTACAGAAACGCCCACTACCTCAGTAGCTGGGCTGTCATTTGTTAAGACGATTTGCAGATACACGGTATTGGTTGGTCAGCAGAGCGAAGCTAATTCCTAATTGTGGCTTTGGTACGGAGCACTCTGTACTACGGGATACCTTACCCAATATTCCGTAGCACTATTCCGTATTCCCCCAGATACAGTACTACCTTAGTACAAGTACTTTTCGCTAAAAGCGCCATTGGTAGTTTGGTACAGGTAATCCGTACTCGTTTATGAGGGATCAGCGCTGCCAATCAATCTCCATCGTCTTACCTTATCCATGTTAGTCCCATCTTGGCTTTTCGGAGGCTGGCAGCAGTGCCTCCTTCAGCCTTTGGCTTTCAGGCTTCAGCTTGCTTCATATCGAACCCCGTCTTCGCGTGTCAGATCTTCTACCTGCTCACCCCTTAGACGATGTACATTTTCTTGTAGCGCAAACCTGTGCGCTCGACACCGGCGTAGAATCGAACGAGGCTGCTAAGGGGCACTGGATCGCACTGCTTACCATGTATTTTAGCTTCCCTAAAATCCTATCGAACTTTAGATACTCACCTCTTCCATCATCGGACGAGAGCAACAGTACCAGACTCATGATTCATGGGGCCTCCTTTTTGCAGTCCAAAAGAGTTCGGCTCACTGGCGCCCTTGTTAGCATCATACTGCTGCTCGTATTCTTCTTTCGCCGTACCTTTCTTCCCAATGGCTCGCTCGAGAACCTCCCGGGATTGCATCAAGACTCCCATTTAGAGCCCCAGACAAACGACAGCGTCCAATGGTCTCGGTTTGCGTATACTCAATACGCAACAAACCAGCCTTACCTCTGTAACTCCGTAATGCTTTTTGAGATTCTGCATCGTCTTGGGAGCAAAGCTGACAGGCTGCTCATGTATCCATCCGACTATCAGATCGACGATGGAGGTCTCGAAACGGAGTCGTTTGAGAGTCGCCTTCTGAGAAAAGCCCGGGATGAATACAACGTGAAATTGCAGCCTATCCAGGTTCAGCGGAGGGGGGGCGGTGATCGTAGGTACACCTCAAATGGGCTGAAGGATGCTGGTTGACAGTGCACTGATAGAAGCTCCAGCAACTTGGGCGGAAAGCTACACAAAATTGCTTGCATTCAACCAAACTCAATACGACCGGGTACTCAGTCTCGATTCGGACTCTACGGTTCTCCAGGTATACTGCATTGCTGTGCATCGTAGATCGTGCTGACTGTTTCGAACACTAGCATATGGACGAACTCTTTCTTCTACCTCCTGCACCTATGGCAATGCCACGCGCATACTGGTTAGACTTCAACGATCGCGTGCTAAGTTCCCAGCTCATGCTCCTTCAACCATCGGAATTTGAGTATAACCGGGTAGCAAAAGGCATAGAAAATGCTGGATCCAATGATTACGACATGGAAATAGTCAACAATCTATACAGAGACAGCTGTTATATCTTGCCGCACAGACCATATGACCTATTGACAGGCGAATTCCGAGCAAAGAATCACACCGACTATCTTGGGAACCAAGAAGAAGCATGGGATCCTGATGCAGTTCTAAAAGAGGCTAAATTTCTGCACTTTTCAGACTGGCCGGTGCCAAAGGTATAATTCCGCCGTCCTTCGTTTTTCTCTAGGATGCTGATTACTCTATAGCCGTGGCTCAAAGCCAGCTCTGACGTTATTGAAGAGAACAAACCCTCTTGTTCCAACGACGACGATTCCAGAACAGAGGAAAAAGAAACTTGTCGCGAGCAGGAATTGTGGCTTGGCTTTTACAGTGACTTTGCACAGCGTCGAAAGGTGGGTTTGAGAATCCTCTTTTGTAGGCCTCGGCTAAATTCTTCAAGGGGGTTTGCGACGTTGAAATATCAGGAAGAAAAAGAAGTCTAAACAGCCCCCGGGCCTTATCCGCACCTGTCTACAGACCTGTATTCCCCTGAGGCCCACCTCCCGTGTTGGTCGAGAAGATATGCCTATACCCGAGATGAGGCAGGCTGGACCTACCCCTCTCAAACTATATCCTATTCTTGGTCACAAGGGTTCCTCGTTGTCTGATGTGGAAAGATCAAGAACACTTTTCGGCCACAACCACATACTTGTTGTGGGCCTTCGTTGCCACAATATTCTTCATTCACGACCAACACCACCTGGGCAGGAACAATTGACTACATTCATCGTTAACCTTAAACCGACCACATCTTACCGGACCTGGACCTTTAGCCTCACCAAATTTTCCACCAGCTTAGACTAGGCAGATTCGATCTTGCGCTAAACGCCTTACCGTGGATCCTAAGGTATGAACGAACCTTACATCGTGCCAACTGATCTATACAATCGGCTCATTATGTCGCATACGTGCCGGTCGCTCATCGCCAAGCACCACAAAAAGAACGACTGCATCAAGACAAGTTAGCTATGAGACGCAGTGCTTCACTTGCTTGATAGTCCGACTCGGACGACCGAAAGTCACACAACCGTAAACGAAAATTAAATGAAGGGCTTAAACTCCGCTACGACAGTCCGCCGCAATTGAAACGCACCAGATTAGTGTCAGCAAACAGAAAATCTGATCATCGTCACCTACGACATCTCAGATGCAATTATAGTTGTCAGGTTGCTGTCGGGAATAGTCCATGTACGTACGTATATATTTATGATTATAATTTGGATAGATTGGGGGCACAACTTTCAAGAGAACCCACACAATTCGAGACCGAGCAGCCCAGCTTAGCCTACCGCATTGTAGATTCTGCTTGCCGTAGGAGACAAGCGCGAACTGCGTGGGTTGCTTTCGAAGCTGGTAAGCAACCCCACATCACCTGCAGTAGAGGAACTTGAGATATCTCATGAAGAACAAAAACCGGACATCCGGGTTGTCTTACCTGTGCTCTGGAGTAGGAGTAAGTTTGTATGGTGTTTGCAGAATGCTCTCACGCTCGAAATGTTGGTAGAAGGGTCCACCTAGCACTCGTCTAAACCTAGCAGTCATCCAGCCCTATAGGGCTGATAATCCACATTTCATATTGCTTCAAACCATTCGTTTAAGGTGAACTACGTAGCTAATAGGAACTCTTTGGGGCCCTTCTGATACGCATGCCTCGCCCTGATTGACCAGTTATAGATATCACGTTATTCCTCTGCTCCTGGTCCTGATCCTGGTCCTGATCCTGATCCTGCTTCCGCTTCAGCTTCAGCTGCATGACCCGTAGCTTAACTATCAGCTGCTTCTTCTTCTTTTGTCTAGAGCTTGCTGTCATTGATGCCGAAGTGAAGAGCTCAGGGCCTAGACGTAGTAGATCATTGATCTCCTTATTTCACACCTTTGTTTGTTGAGCTGAGGCCGTTTTGATATTGCGAATGACGTTTCAGGAACTTCTTGGGCCAATTGACTCCGACTGGCTTATCGTCGCCCTTTTATGTTAGTAGTTCTTTAGCTATCGAGCGTACTTGCTTCACACGAGGAGGTCAGCCCCAAGCCTGAAGACGCAGGATTCAGTCACGTATAGCTGCTTCTTCTTCGGGGCTAAGTCTTTGAAAATGCTGATTGCGTGCAGAAGCAGCCTTTCGACCATTGATTCGATCCGTAAGAGTACTCTTTGGTATGCCATGTTGACGAGCGAGTTTTGCTTTGGAAGAATTTTCGTTGGCTGCTGTAGCCTCATTCCAACGGGCGTGAGCAAGCGTTATGCGCTCTTCCTGTGAAAGTTCGATATCTTCAGAAGGTATGAAGGACATAGGGGGGGTAGCTGCCATCGTTATGCTGATATGTTGAAGAATTACACGTTGGTAGCAATAAAATATGAAATGTGGATTATCAGCCCTATAGGGCTGGACGACTGCTAGGTTTGTGCTAGGTGGACCCTTCTATCCGGCTTTCATGCTTGGGCCTGGGGACGCAATAGTCTGCTTCCGAGATAAATATTGCAAAAGATATTTTGGGTTTATCATCGCATTGCTCCAAGATTGTTTCCCTTTCCACCATGATTGAGGTATCCTTCTCTACCACTACACGCAGAACGCTCATCGTGAATCTAGCTCAATTTCGGGGGGGAAATGATCTACTAGCGCACTATTGCCGAGTTTAGTACCAGTTTAGTACTAAGGTCTACCACTTTGTCGTTTATTGCTGACTGGAAAATGGTTTGAGTCGATTTGCGAATTTGTTGAAAATCTTATCGTACAATTCAGTGGAATCTTGCCTCAGGACCTCAGACGTGTGGGGCTAAGCCCCTGCGGGTTAGCGCTTTGCTTACTACTGAAGCTGCGATTTGCACTGAGCTCTCGAAGTAAGTAGAGCTAACCAGAAGGGGCTTAGCCACGCACGTCTGAGGTCCTGATGCAAGTGGAATCAATCACTCTGCACTACATATAAAGTTTCAATGTCATGTAAAACTTTATAAATATCTTATACAATGCTTTGATACAGATTTTATACAAAACTTTATATATATCTTAACCATGTTACATAGATACAAGGGAAAGACCATCTCAGCATGAGGTAGTAGAGACAATTTAGGTAGTAATTTAGATAAACACCCCCCTTTTGCCCCGCTCCCGCTCCCGCTCCTTGATCAGCCAAAGTTTCCTGTCCTCCATCCAACCTCCCAAATAATACAGGCTAATGATGAACGATGCCTCCCAGGCATCAAAAATTATAATAGGAAGAGGATGACTTGCTCGCCTGAGCAGGATGATCTGAATCATGACAATCATGTTCTGAAGCCTGCTTGTTTTTGTGAACCGTGTGACTGGGGTTGCGTGGTTTTTTTCTTTGGCGAGTTGGTTGTTTTTGGGGTAGACAGCATATTCGTTGTCTGCTGAGACTTGTTTTTTTTGGTGTAGATGTATGGTGAAATGCTGGGGCCTACAGTGGCTCTTTCGCATGGTTTTTGAGTTGTCATGGTTGCGTTACGGATCTTAACCCTTTGTGATACAGTGACAGATCGCATCCAGTTGCATCCATGGGGGTGTTCTTTAATCCTAATAGACTAAATATATATGATTCCAGTATGGGTGATTTACAGAACATCGCTCCTAACGCGGATGTCACTATGTCCTCCGAAATCGTATGTCACACAATATAGAGGGACCTCTCACACCTCGCCATTAGTACCATCGCGCTCTCTTGCAGAACCTCAAATCTTCTTCTTCCCATTCGTTCCCTTATGCCCCTCTTTCGATTTTCCCCCACCCGACGCCTTCTCTTTACTCGGCCGCTCCATCTCCTGTCGCTCCTTCCTCTCCGCATACCACTGGCCCGCCTGCAGCACCAAAACCCCCATAAGCACCAACGCGAGTATCGTGTTACTAGCCGCCAAAACCTTCAAACTATCATCCCTGCCCAATGGCTTTTCCTCGCCGGCCGGCACTCCCTTGACGCCGACCGCCAACTCCCCCTCCACAAGCTCTGTGTCGTATTTCCCACTGCTAATAACGCGTAGCCCCTTGACGATATTGGCCATGTAAACGATCACACCACACATGTAAAGGACGAGCGAGGCGCCGTCGAAAAGCATGTTTGATTCGGAGGGGCGGTAAAGTTTGATGAGGAAGCCGAGGAGGCCGACGGCGATGACGATGTGCAGGATGCGCGGGATGATGGCGGGGGAGGCGTGCAAGAATTGAAGATGGGTTTCTAGGGTTGCGAAATAGGTGTCTGGGGGTGGGGTGGCTGTCCACAGGAGCGGGTAGTCGTAGGGGAAGAGGGAGAATAGGATGCCAAGGAAGAATGACGTTGCTGTCGGACGAAGGTTAGTGGGAGGGAATTGGGAAAGGAGAGATACTAGACGTACGACAGAGGATGAGGAATGTCGCGAAGGAGGAGGCATTGTTGCCCCAAGCCATGGTCGAGTTTGTGCAGTGAGTTCGAAGGGTTGATGGGTGCGCGAGAGGCACTGGATTGAAAGGCTGTCTATGTAAATTCTGGGTCTGGCATATACTGGTGATGTGATTTTCCAAAATTTTCTTCTATCTTGAAAAACACAAGTGTGAGTTATCGAAGAAGGCTTTCAGTTTGCTCTTGGGCTTGGTCAGAGCAATCGAAGCGGCACAGAGCGGCCCCAATATTTTGAATGGACAGTGTCGACAAATTGACTCAGAGTGGCGGCAGGAATTCTCGTGGCGGACTACACCACGCACTCATTTCTCGATTCAATGAACAGAATTGAAGCGCACAACTTGAAGTTCACCAAGATCATGGAGAGGACGGAAGTGGAGCTTTCGATTGAGAGCCTTGCCTTATCAAATGTGCATATGTATTCCGTATATAGGGTTAGCTTCCCGAATATGCAGGGTCTAAGCTATCTACTCGGCTTCTCGTAAGCGAGCTCAGGCTGGTACACTTTTTTTGATATTAACTTAAAGGTTATGGTCGATCATAAAGACACGGCACGTACTTTATGCGATCAAGAGTAAAGGAGAAAGGTAGGGAGAGCGGTATCTACGGGACTTGGATTGAATACGTCACCCTCTCTAAGGACTACGTTCAATTGTTCTTTGGTCTTAAGTTTTTGCAGAATGAAATGAGCAATCATCGACAGATGTGGGACCACTTCCATATGTTGGACGATTCCCGCAGCTGATATCAAGCTTTCTTCGTCCCATGATCCTGGATATATTCTTGCAAAGTTTGAACGAAGGGTCCATCATCTGCAAATCCTAGAAACTGTGCCCACGAAGTATCAAGTCTTGCAGGCCAACTTGACACAATCCTTTGGATCGTCTCATCTTGCTTGTATTCTATAAGCTGTAGCGTCTCTTCCCCACCAATGGCTTTTAGAGCGTCTAACATTTTATTGATGGTCACAGTGATCCCAGGAAGATTGACGATCCGTGAAGTGCCTTCGACTATCTCCTTTGGAATATCTCGGGCGCAAATTAGATTTTGGACCACCGTCCTTGGTGAGGAGACCCAAATCTCCGTGTCTTTAGTGACGGGCAGAATACTCTTTTGGCCGTTGAGCGGCTCTCGGAGAATACCTGAGGCAAAAGATGAGGTTGCGCCTGTGGGTTTGCCTGGTCTGATTGTGACGTGTTCGTGTAAGTCCGGGAGGCCAAGATAACTTAGTTGGTGGTTGGATGGTCACTCACAGTTGGGAGACGTAGGATTCGCCCGTCAAGCAGTCCCCTTCGAGAATAGTCATCCAGCAATGTTTCACAGATCAGGCAACGGCGCATTCAGTTCAGTGATATAAGAATCCTTCCTTTTGGGAGGACCGTACACTGCTAATGAGGATGGATATATAACTTTCACCCCAGGATTGACTTTACGTGTTAAATCAAGGATTTGTCTTGTGGAGTCAATGTTAACCTTTAAACCTAGCTCAAGATCGGCCTCTGCAGCCCCTGACATTACACCATGTAACAGGTAAATGAGGGTCAGGTCAGGTGTGAAGAGCGATCCGCAGACCCCAGGGGACGTTAGGTCTGCTTTCACACATCTTATTTGGACCTCTGACTTAGGAATATGACTTGGAAGGGTGGGCTCTATAACATCTGTCATAGTTATATGAGATACTCGAGGATCAGAGAGAAGGGCAGAAGTGAGAGCTTGCCCAATAAAGCCTCCAGCCCCGGTTGTGAGAATATTGAGATCATCTCTCCCGACAGAAGCCATCGTGACGGGAGTGTTCCCAGTATGCAATCAAGAAAGGCTGGACAACTGCATGAACTGTCGGTGTCGACAAAGGGCAACATTGTTCATATTATTCTTGCGTCGAGATTTTTCGTAGAGTAGTCGATAATCTCCGCTCTCCGCTTCCATCGTCATTGCAGGAATGGCTCCGCTTCCCAATCATCGGTCCATCACCTATCAGATTTTGTTAAGCCAATTCGCATGTTAGAACACGAGGAGTGCTTTACTATGCATGCATCTTGCGAACTTTCCTAGAAGCATAGACTTGGCTATTCCCTTTGATTACAGTGGATGCCATACATTCAGACGACGCTCAGACCAATCGCTTGAAGAGGGCCAGAGTCCGGGATGGTTGGGGTTGCACAATGCTGTAGGTGGTTGGTCCAATTTCTGCAGTATAGTTGACGGAGCCTTGCCAAATCTGCGACGTGCATAAAAGGCTTGCAGGAAATATTACAGCATCAAATCAGAGGCAAACACATGGCCCTACCTCTTTCCCCGCGGCGCACCCCCTAACATTGGCAGAAACCTTTCGCTGTGGCTACCTCGTAAGCCCGTTCTGGCCTTTTGAATGGAAATCAATCGCTATAAGATACTAAAGTGTTGCGATGATTCTTGCATCATGATCCTGAGTGTTACAAAGAATGGAATACCCAAAGACATTGTCGGTTGGTAGAAGATTTGAAAGGAAGATTGCTGAAGAGTTCAGTACGAGACAAGCGGAAGTAGAAGCTCAAAAATCTGCCGCAGCAGAGGATAGGCTGCGTCATGATCTTCGAAGACTCTCTGGACTTGAACTTGCAGCCCACGAGCGTCCGGGCAACAGAACGGAGATTACCAGTCAGCTTAAACAAAGCAAGAATGTAAAGGATCGGAGTGATCTACCGGAGCTTGATACCAGACACACAGCTTCGCTGTCTATGAAGCCAGAGCCACTCCCTTCTCCGCCGCTTTCAGGCATCGGCCAGGTTCCACCAACCAAGCTTGGAAGTAGATACGCCAGCCCTCAAGGCGAAAGTGAACTCGTTGTGCAGCTCCAAATCAATATTAGCTACCAACAAGATCACATTGAGAAGTTAAAGGAAGATCTACAGTCAACGAGGCACGAAGTCAGGCATCTACGCTCAGAACGTGACAGAGTCGAGCAGGAACATGACCAGGCAATCCAGCAAAATGATAAGGACATCATTACAAAACACGAAGAACACGTGTCTCGATTAGAACGGCAGCTTGAAAAGACCAGGGAAAAGGCGAGGGACCTAGAGAACAAAGTCGAAGAGGGAGAATCTCGGGAGTGGGATCTGAGGCAGCAATTAAGCAAAGTGAGGCGTGAGAATTCCGGATTGGTCAGTGAAATCGAAGTCCTCAAAAGCCCCAGGAGTCCCGAGACCTTGCCCAGCTCAGAGAGTCGGCCCCAAGGGAACAAAGCAAGGCGATCGTCGTCAAGCCGAGGCATGTCCAAGCCAGGGAAGACGAAGTACGAGTTCAGTGTGCCGAAAGGAGAGCGTCGTACTTCGGCTACTCTATTGAAGAGCGCTATCAGCTCATTTGCTTGAGGAGAGCTACGCTCCAAAAGATGAGGCGGCTTCGTTTCGAGGTTGGTATCCTGCTTGATCGTGGATTATACAAATTTGCTACAGCCTCCATGACGGTACTCTAGTCATGTAATAAGACGCTAGTCAAAGTGATTATGCGTCTCCTATTCCGTACACAGCGTAAATTCCTCGCTTCAGGTCGTGCCTTCCGGGAACTTCTATATCTTAGGCGGTCTAAATATTTAGTGTACCGCTAAGCAAGGGGATCCCGTCGCTTAATATCCGACTAGCCTCATATCATCTAGTATATTCGAGATATTCAAGAAAATGATGAAGACATGAAAGAACGCACACAACTTTTCCCACTTGTACATATTATTTTCATACTTGATGATCATGATCATTAACTGCATGAGCTTTTAAGAAAGTTTGTATGCTTAATGACAGCAAGTTGTTATGTCTGATCTTCAATATTTTCCGATAATATTGTGTGAGGAATCGAGTCTCCGCTAATTATTCGGTTTCAAGCTAAAACCTTAGACCGCCTGAGATATAGAAGCTCATTCCTGTACTTGAAATACCAAGACTGCAAAACAGATTTGAGACCGTGAACCTGAGCTCGCTCGCACTTGTTGGGGAAACCAAGACAGCTCCCAGTCCCACAGAGGATGCTGATCGCGCCGTCACTGCTCCATACCTCCTGCATAGCGACCACGCTATAAACCCAGCACAAAATGCTTTTGTTCATATTGGTCCCGAGAATGGATTGGGGGAAGT
>JAABUP010007636.1_pt1 | contig 14336 bp, 23 predicted proteins | sample 5559201 | NCBI WGS metagenome assembly JAABUP01 (sample SAMN10711887, study PRJNA513373) | rock metagenome | isolation source: Antarctica rocks | place: Antarctica | reverse complement strand
TGTGATGAGTCATGCCGTCTGTTCTCATGGACCTTGCAACACTGTCTTCTGTACACACCATCTCACTCTGTCTACAAACAAGCAGGCTGGGTTGTATTCTCAATTACTGGATCGGGCAAGCACATGCCTTGCTGTTTGCAGGAGAATACCTGAAAACAAAACGTAGTTTGATCCGTGCGAATGAGAAGCTGGCTGGTTTGTCAGAAAAGGTTGATGGCTTAAAGCTGGCGTTGAGCAGGGCTGGAGTACACAACAACTCCGACTCCCCCAGTGCTAGATCAGACACGTCGACTCAACCTTTTGGAACCCCCAAATCAGTTCAAGCAGGCACACCCAGAACAGACGTCATGGCATCTGTCAAGTTCTGATCCTGACCTTATACCAAATACATTGCTGCAAGGTCGAATGGACTGCATGTCTGCAGGCCATTGTGTTGAGACACAAATCGTTTTTTGGTCAACATGTTGGAACTTCTGTTCGTTGTTACTTGAACCTTTAGCTGTTGGCAATGCTGTCAGAGGTTTGTTGTTGTTTCAGCTTGTGTAGCTTGTCAGTAACCAACACATGTATTGAAAATCTGCTAGTTGCACCTTTGCCCATGCTGAATTGATAGATTGAGGTACTTAGCTGTGTTAATTTAGATCATCATGAGGAGCAATGGAGCTGAAAGATAGCACTTACACTAGTCCTGGCTATGTGGTGTAGTGATCACGATGATGTGCAATGGATTAAGCATTAGAAATTATATGTACATGCAGCTCTCCCATCTACAGATGCTGTCGGGGCATGAGCACGTGACATGATGCATCAGTGGTCACAGGGGCTAGTCTTATGCATGACTGCATGATAAAGGAACCATGGTAAGATCACACACCATGGATTCGCAATGTCACCAAGCATCTAGCCTAGACCTGTCAGTATGTGGAGTCAATGTTGCTGTCATTCAGATTAGATGTTCAAAGTTTAGCATGCACAAGAGCATCATAACTTGTCAAATCTACAGGAATGGTAGCCAGCAGCATCGCGTCCGTCAAAGCGTTTTCTCTCATCTTGAAGGCTTCCAGATAGATAGGATGAATGACACCGTGGATAAGGGCTAGCTTGTCTGGATATGCACCTATCAGCAGGGAATCCCATTGCTTTCCACCTTGGACATTGTCCTTTGCCAAAACTTTGCCATGGTACGCTATTTTGGCTCCAAAGGCCCCGAGGGCAGGTGCACAAGCCTCTAGGTACTGCTCATAATGCTGTTTCCCAGTCTTTGGTGCAAAGTGCAACAGATTGATCATATGCACAGGCGTCCCTGGCTTGGGGCTCTGCTGATACATTTTCTTGATACGAGCGTAGCCGGGCAGACTGTGAGTTCTGGGAACATCTGCGCTGCCCATGTTGCCACTTGCTGCCTTTGTGTGAAAGTCTGCTGGGGTATCCTCAATTTCTGTGTGAAACTCATCCACGAACTGTCCTAAATTCTCTACACGTGCATTGCCTGGTTCTTTCAGGTCTTGTGGATACTGCACGATGAGGGCAAGGTCCCACAGCTGTGAGTTTCTCGGCTCGAGTCGGGCTGGTGGAGCAATCAGGGCTTCCCCTTGACCGGCCCATACAAGTCTAGGCTGCTGACCTGTGGGCAACCTTTGCCATATTGCAATCAGCGATGGGATGCAGCTGGCAACACTGCTCCAAGGCGAGGGTGAACAACCAGACGGTGGGCCCAATTTGAGCAAATAAAATTCTTGAGTCATCAAAGCTTCGGCAGCACGTTCAGTAACCACTCTAGGACAGACTTGGCGAGACTGTCAGGCAAATAGGCATGCAGACAACTGCATGCACCATTACCACGTGGATGCAACGGCGACGACGCAGCGCTCTGACAAGCCGTCTTGTAAATAAATCGTTTGCAACATGCCTCGTGAGGCAGCTTTTGAGGCTTAACCGTCCAAGATTGAGAGCACGAAACCATGCACAGTCAAACCACAGGTCAGACCATATGGTCAACGCATGGCAACCTTTTTTTTTTGGTACGCGCGACTGACCGCATGTCTTAGTGCTTTATTGCTCCCGCATATCGTCCTGTGTCATTCGACAAACACATCCCACTCGGACTAACCCTGCGAAGGCCATAGATTTGAGCTTGCATGTGGTTTGTAGTTAATGAAGCTAGCGGCAGGCTGCTTTCAACTGCCTAGGATCTTCAACCTTCGCAAGCTCACAGGACCAAACCGGCGCATCAGCTTGCGTTGCAACACAATGAGCCAGGGGTGAGATGCATCACATCAAGCAGGCATACACCAGGCACATTTATAAATTCAACAGTCATACTGCTGCTCCTGCAGACGCCGAGACAACCTTGCTGGCAAAAAATACCTGATCACAGGAAGCACTGACGGTATTGGCCAGCACACTGCCTCAAAGCTTCTGGCAGCTGGAGCAGACGTAATCATTCACGGCAGGTGAATTAAATGCGAGGGGTGGAATTGCTATTTTGCTAAAACCACCTACAAAGTCACAATTGCCACACTGACTGTCATTGTGTGCAGCTCAGGAACCCAAAAAAGTTGGCAGAGATCAGCAAGGTTTTGGCTTCAGCTGCAAAGGGCGGCAAGGTTGCCTCATACCTATGCGATCTAGGCTCCTTTGCTGACATCAGGCAACTCGCAGAGGCTGTCAAGGCTGAGCACACCACTATCAATGTCCTGATCAACAATGCTGGAGTGTTTGAGAACAGCAAGTCCCAATCCAAGGATGGGTATGAGATGACTTGGGCCATCAACGTTCTTGCTCCCTTTCTATTAACATCTCTGCTGAAAGACATCATCACAGAGCGTATTGTTAACGTCTCCTCAATATCAGCTGGCAGATCCATTGATTTTGACAATCTGCAGCAGGTGATCTGAAGCCTAGTATGTGTTTGTGAGGGGATCAGGATGCATTTGACAGCATATGCCTTGCATATACCTTGCAAGTCATGCTGTCATGAGTTCATCTTCAAATCATTTTCCCTTTTGGCCGCGCAACATCTAGCAATACAAGTGTCGAGCAGAGCATGTGACTTGCCTGTGAAGTTGAGTCGCTCTTATCACAGCAACGTGCGCAAAGTGTGCATTGCAAAACCAGTCTTGACAGTCACATTTACATTGTAAGGTGTCATTCCAACATAGTGCTTGCTCAATGCAGGAAAAAGGGTACAGTGGAGATGATAGCTATGCGTTGTCTAAGCTAGCCAGCATGATGTTTACATATGACCTGGCAGAGTTGATGAAGCCCAAGGGTGTTACTGTCAACTGCCTGGATCCTGGCACCGTCAACACCAAGTTGTTGATAGCAGGCTGGGGCGCTTGTGGCATCGACATCAAGGTGATTACCACGGTTGCTCTTTCTGCAGAGCAGTCATCTGTACATCCGCTACATGCCTTGCAAGCCTTTCTACAGCCTGTATGCAAACAAGCTGTATATTTGGTGCATGCAATGGTGCAACTTGAGTATGTTTTTGCTGATACCAGATCTTTTGTTTGAAAGTCCATTAGGCAGGTGTGTGGTGTGACAAGTTCATGTTACTGCTGCAGGATGCCAACTTTGAGTATCAGCTGGCCACTGACCCACAATTAGCCAAGGAGACAGGCAAGTACTATGTGGAGGGCAGCCAGTCACGGTCACCATCTGCATCGCATGATCCCAGTGTCAGAAAACGATTATGGCGCATCATGGCAGAGCAGACGGGGGCATCCTATTGACTGGCAAAGACCCTTATGAAGTCTGTTTATAAAGACAGCTAGCAATTCTATCTGCAATCCCTTGCAAGACAACACCAGACATTGCGTCAAGCTTGCCCTGAAGTACATTAATACTGTGTGCTCCCAACACATTTCCTCTGCATGTCATTGGTAAACGAAACATGACAGTATACACTCATATATGTATACACATGTGACTGGACTGCAGCCCAGCCTTTGCTGACACGGATCTGCCTTTAGGCGATTAGTATATCTTGTTGCGACTGATCTAGCCTGAAAGTGAGCATAGGATAGACGGTGTCCTCACTGCACTAACAGGTAATGTTGGTGTCACCAGCACAGTCCAGATCATGAGTGTAAATTGCATGAGCTAGGCTGATCTTGTGCATACATGATACAGCTCTGCACTGCTACCAGTACTGTTGGTTCAGCCTGAACTGCTACCAGTACTGTTGGTTCAGCCTGAACTGCTACCAGTTCTGTTGGTTCAGCCTGAACTGATAACAATTGTGACCAGTGCAGAGGCTCTATAGTTTCAGGCAGAGAACTTAATCGTCAGGAGAAGCACTGCACAGGCATAGGTGCTGTACATTCACACACTCTCATTGTCTGGGAACCTGTCAGTAATGCACATTCCCACTGAGCCAAGAGACATCACTCATCAGGCTCATCAGCATCTTCATTTTCAAAGTCTCGGATCTTGACATCAGCATCTTCTCCATACTGTATAGAGTTATCTATGTAATGTAAAACCTCCTCAATACTGCAGCCAGATTGAGTGTGGTCAGCCAACATCAATACAAAAAAGGTGCTGATGAGATCACCGAATAGCCATGCTTGTGCAGCAGTTACATTGCAACATGGGTGTGCAGTCGTGCTCGCGAAGGTGCAAGGCCACATGTAGGCCAGCTGTGACATTGCTCACCTGTCTTCATGTGAGACGTCCAAGGGAACAAAGCTGACCATGCTGTAGTCATCCAAGAGAGCAGCAACCTGCAGCATCACAAGCCAGCTTAGTCATCAGCAGCTACTGCTCACACCTTGCTGCGCTGCAACAATTTGGATCTCTCTTTTGCTGAAAGCTGTTATTGTTCAAGCTGACATTGGCACTTCACGTTGTACATATTTGTTCTGACAAAAGTCGCAGGAAAGCAAGCTTGCCATGTTGCTCATGTTCTTGTGTCGCAGCAGATATGCTAAAGTGCACTGACATGACTTATGCAAATCTTGGTTGGCCACAAGCAAGCTTCCCATGCTGTTTCACATAAGTACAAAACAAATACAGAGCAAAAGGCATACAGCGTCGTTGAGTTTAAGGAAGCCGGGACCCGTTGCTTCTGTCAACTCATGCACCATCTGGCGCGCATCTGGTATAAGGAACCTATCTAGTGACTTCTGCACAGCAGGACAATTCCAGGTGAGTGTTATCACAAAGCAACCAGCAGCTGCTGCCATGCTCCACAGGATGCACACTGTGGTAAGTTTGTATTGAGTGTGTACATGACTGGCAGGTGGGCACACATGTGCAATGGTCTAAGCAACAGCAGGACAAGTCCTGTATACTTCTCTGCTGCCATGAAGACACACTGCATCTGGAGCATGCAGTGAGTGCAGATGCATCACTAATTAATGCCACATGCATCCACTGTACTTTTGTACCTTGTCAGCTATCAGATCCACTTTGGTCAGTACATTGACATGTGGCAGCTCTAGCTGCACCATGGCTGCCAGCGCTTGGAGGGAGCCAGCAATGAACTTGGGTGTTTCTGATACAAATTGAGAGTCCAGACAATACACAGCGCACATGCTCCAGCCTTGGCCTCGCATCCAATCCACAAACGTGCGGAAGACTGTGGCATGACTGTACAGCTCAATCTGACCGGGACAGTCAAAGACTAGGTAGTCATCGTCACCGTAACCCTGCAGTGGCAGCATCTGGCAACTGTTACATGCTTGGTGCATCTCGGCTGTTGTATCCTGACATCATCTGATTCAACATTTCTGATTCAAGAATGTGTTGACTAAAGCAGTGATGGAGGACTTGTGTACTGAAGACCAATCCAGTGCATTGAAGCGAAAGTAATTAACATGTTGGATACAGTATATCAATGTAATAGCCTTTGAAATGCCATTGGTTATAAGATAATGGCAACATGATGCAGGCCTCACTGTACATCATCACATGGACGCATAGCGAAGTTTGCAAGTCATGTAGTGCACCTCCAACTCCTCCCCAAGCCACTCATCTAGATTCTCTTCTAGATACTCCATGCAATACAGCAGACCCCTGTAACAGGCCATGACAATGGTCAGCAGCAATGATGTATCAGGTTGGTATGCTTGAAATACTGCTGTGATGATGACAGCAAAACAGATTTTGGGGCAAGTTGTACCCATTTGGGCCCAGTGCGCATTCCTCAATTACATCTTCGAGGGTGACGAGGTCTCTAATATCAAAGCTCACAGGATATTGGAACTCTTCAGCTGCTGGGTCTGCAGGTCAACCTACCATCCTCAGGCCTACTGATTTGACGTGTACCAAGAGCATATGTCCTCACCTAGATTGACGATGTGCACCGTCCTGCCAATTGTTTCGCAATGTTGTCTGAGGTGGTCACAGTAGGTAGACTGCAGCAACAGCACAATTTAGACTGATCTTCAGTCTGCAAGGCCTGCTGACCAAGCATTGATCACCTTGCCGCTGCCTGCAGGACCGATGACCAGTTGGGCATAACGTCCCATCAACCGGCAGACCAAGCCCCAGCGCCGCTCCTTGACCGCGCTATGCTGCTGTGTCGGCACCCCACTCTGCAGCCACAACGGTCTCGGAACTTTGATATGACGAACGTTCGACAAATAGCTTGCGATGTGAATATGGGTCTGCGGAGAATCGCGTGGCCTCGACGCACGTGAGAATGCTTCCGCCTCGACTAGGCTTTACAGCTCTCGGCACACTGATTTCATGCTTGCTGCTTTAGTCATGATAATGCACGTGGAACCCCTCGAAACCTGAAACTCATGGCAGCAATGCTTGGTATTAAATATATTGATTGATTGATTGAATGCTTGGTGCATCTCAGCTGTTGCATCCTGGCGTCATCTGTCAAAAAAGTGCTGATTAGAGTGATGAAGGCTTGTGTATTGCCAGAGGGCAAAGCCAATCAGGCGCAACAAGACAGTAGCAATATGCAGCGTGTCTTGATCTAGAGTATATCAGAATGGCTATGTCATCTACTAGATGGCATCAAGCTTGCTCTTCAGAGTAAGATAGTGCCAACACGATGCAGGCATCATAGCAAATCATCACATAACAGCCAGTGCAAGCATGGCAGAGTTTGCATATGAGCACGGCAAAATCTTGTCAGCAGCAGCACAGACCAACTTGCAGGCTGTCATTATCATTTAGTATAGCCTGATAGAGCAAGACTACATGGCTATCGGTGACGAACAGACAGACTTACGAAGCCGAGACAGCCAGCAAATATACAGGGTTGGATACAGCTTGAAAAAAAAACCATTCACAATGTAACACACACCTCATGTGTATCGGACTTGAATTGTCAACAACAATATCTTGTCTGTCATGCTGCTCAGTCCCTGCTGTAGTCAGAAATACATGTACATCATGGTCAGACTGTTGACAAATGCCGCCTCAAACTCAGTGCTCATGCCCTCCCATACTCAGGGACCCCTGCACATTGAGATTGTGAGATGTATACAATAAAGATTCTGAGGTGTATGGTCAAGCAGGCGGTGGGCCACAGCCTGCCTGTGGACATCTGTAAAACAGACACATCCTTCACTGACTCCCTCAAGTGTGAAGCAAACCCTGGATCATATGTTGGGGGGATCACAAATCATGCGTTGTCGCCTCCATACATAGCTGCAGGCACATCAGCTGCGTCTTGACCAGCAGCAGCTCCAAAGTGGCTGTCATGAGTGTTGATTGTTGTTGGTGCTGTTGTGATGGCCTCATGCATTGTGGCAACAGTCCCTGCATGCATGCAATCACTAGATCTTTGTTTGTTTTGAAGCCTCAGGGAATTGCCAGTGCATTCAACATCTCATAGAAACCCACAACAACGCTTGCATGAGCAGGCGGACATCACAACCGAACTCAACTCACCACCGCCTTTGTTGGGATCATGCGTCGCTGACAGCGCGGGAGTGCACAGCTGGATGCTATGTAACCCTGCAACCCTCTGAAAGCATGCCATGTTGTGACAACAGCACATGCAGCAAGATACAATTGAAGTGTGACTTAGGCATTGCTGACCTGTCCTCTCTGCCAAATGGGCAGCGGCGGCCTTATCAGCATGCACACCAGTGGGCACATCAGTCAAAGCTGCTGGGGCAACATCTGCTGCCATCCCAGTCTGATCATTCTCCATGCTGTCCTCTGTGGCTGGAACAGGTTGGGCTGTAGAGGCAGTCTTGAAGGCATCAACTGTGCCCTTGGATTCTGTGAATTGCTCTGCAGGCTTTGCCTCTTCATTGCCCTGCACGATTGAGCATGCACCATTCATAGGAAAGTTTGCAAGGCAGTCATCTTGCCGTGATGCAACAGAGGCAAATGAACATACAATGGTAGAATGTCCCAGTTTATGCACACTGCAAACGCCTGAAGCTTCAGTCTCAGGATCTGACTGGGGTTGGAACCTCAATCACCTGTGCTGATGACAATGGGCAGGCAAGCGCGTACAGTGACTCAGCACTTCTTGTATGTCCAGGGTTTGCACACACCTGCTTGCTGTCAGCCAAAGTGGCATCTAAGAAGTAGTCGCCATCCTGTGGTGTGTCATCAGCTGCTGGGGCAACTGCTGCAGGGTCAGGGCCCACAGGCACTGAGTCTAAAGCCTTTCCAGCTGTGGGAGCCTCACTCACAAGAGCACTGCCTGCGTGAGTTCCCCCAATGATCTTCACTGCCTCGCTCACTGGCATCTCTGAGGTGTGAGTCACATCAAGCTTGGGCTCTTCTTCTTCAGTGGCTGCTGCTGTCAAGTCTTCAGCTGAGATAGCTGCGTCATAGCACATGGCACTATATTCTGATGAACCAAAAGGCAGTCATAGCATGCATGGGCGGTCATGCTGTGGTGCACACACATGATGACAGCAGCACATGGCTAGAAGATAGATGTGAATGGGCCTCTCTTGGAGCAAATTTGTACAGTGAGTAGAGGACCTGCGTAGACTGTTTTTCAGCATTGTGCACAGGTTGCATTCTGCCAAAGACTTGTATGATACACTATGGAGCTTGCCTGTCTCAGAACCAGCAGGAGGGTCTACAGCTGCAGCAGCAGCAATTGTGTCTGCCTCTGGCACAGCCGCCTTCTCCTCTAGCAAAGGCTCTACAGGCTTTACCTGCAGTGTTGCACTCAACTAAGTGAGGGTAGTCCCGATGCACACTTGATCACCTGTCTACTGCATTGTGGCTTTAAGATTGGCAGTGCAGCAAGTCAGAGCTCGTTCTGGCCTTTGCAGCAGAAAGAGCTCAAAGCAACAGCTGCAGCAGCAGCAGAAAAACAGATCTGCAGACCTGCAGATCAGCTTTTGCTGTGCTGCTTGAAGCCTTCTTCTGACGTTTGAGCAGCTCGGCAGGAGGTGCATGGTCGCTTTGGCCAATCCCACGTTTTCTGCCTTTGTGCTGCTGCTGAGTGTTACTCTCTGCTATGGCGTGCGAACCGTCAACGGTGTTTACAGCCTCTGTGCCGTTACTTTGACCTTTCGCCTGCAAGCAGCAGGCACATTTCCTACAAGTGTGCAATGCGCATACTGAAGCGCATGTAATGAAGCCCTTGGCGGATCAGCACTCGCACAGAGACAGCTGAGGCGAATTGGCTGACATCCGCCTCAGCCCCTCACGGCTGTGAACACACGCCGCGAGAAGTGCAAACAAGCCGCAGCTTGCAGGTAAGCAACCCAAAACCAGGTTACTCCTGCTGCTTACCTTTGATGAGGCTGCGGGTGCAACGGCTGTGGTTTTGCCTCGACGAGTAGTGACCATTTTTGAAGGGAGGTGCGTGAGCAAACACAAACTTAAAACTGAAGAAGCAGTGGAACAGCTGTACAGAAGTATTGCACCGGATGGACCAGCTGAGGCGCTGCGTCAAGCGGTCTTGTGAACAAACGTGAACAGATTCGCGTGCACAAACGGTAAAACTGATTACTAAAACGATTTGACGTCAGTTGAGTCAGCGCACGCCGTACACGGTGACTGTAATGTACGCTATTTGCTTCTCAGCACCTACCCCCACTCCATCTGCAAGCATTTCAGGGTGCGGTATGACGCTCAGCTGAAGCATACCAAGTGGCCTTTGGCATCTGAGCTGCAGCAACACTTCATTCCACTCATACAGCATGAGCTCAAAGTGGACCTATTGTCTGACAAACTTGTAGCATGTTTGAAATCTGCATCACATGGCACTATGCCGCAAGCTTGCAAGCGGGGCGGTGTGCACTCACGCGAGCAGCAACCATGGTTTGACAGCACATGCAAAGCAGCACTTGTAGAAAAGGAAGCCGTGTGCAAAAACCCGCATAGCACTTCAGCACAAAAAAGTGGCTGCAGAGAAGATATTGCATTCTTTGACTGACAGGGTGAAGGAGACGTGGAAGCGCCAGCGCAATGTGGAGCTGTGTGAGATGGCTGCCAAGGACGCAAGTCAGTTCTGGAGGGTCTTCCAAATACTGCGCAGCAATGCTTGTCCAGTTAAGCTGACTGCACAATTTGAAGCCCTCAGAACTTTGATGGGAGCCGATCCCTACTCCTGGCTTGGAAAGTGCATGCTTGAATGAAGACAGCACTCTTGATGAGCTGTGTTCTTGATTCAAGTGCTTGCAGCGTAGCAAAAGTCCTGGCATTGATGGCATTGTGGCGGACATGATCAAAGATGGTGAAGACCTTGTGAGAAAGAGTGCTTGTTGTGGCTGTTCAACTGCATGCCTGCCAGCCACTTCCCTGAACATCTGTCTGTCTGCCTTATCACTGCGGTCTGTAAGTCTGGTGACCAATCTGATATGAGCAACTACAGAGGTATCACAATTGGTTTTGTGATTGCCAAGCTGTTTGCAATGATTTTAGAGCAGAGAATAGCCTCATGGGCTGAAGAGCATGCCGTTAAAGCCAAGGGGCAGGCAGGTTGTACTACAACCTGCCTGCCCCTTGGCTTTACTGGCATGCTCTACGGTAGAAAGGACTACCGCACAACTGACAATATATCCACACTGTGGTCACTGGTAGACAAACGACGACAGTCACGCCAGAAAGGGAAAGCTGGCAAGCTGTAGTGTGGCTGTGTTGACTTCAAGAGGGCACTTGATATTGTACCTCATGCTGTGCTGTGGCAGGTGCTGCAAGAGCTGCAGGAGACTCCTGGACATCATCAAGTCTCTGTATGCACACGACAGCGCAGCAGTACGATCATCGCAAGGACTATCTGCCATCTTCAGATGCCTGATGGGGGTCAAGCAAGGGTGTCCGCTGAGTCCCACACTATTTGGATTGTATGTTGATGGGCTGGAGAGGCATCTGCTGGAAACTGCTGACATTGATGCGCCTTCCCTCAGGGGAGCCCTAGTGCCGCTGTTGCTGTAAGCTGATGACCTCATCTTGATGTCTACAACTGCAGCAGGACTTCAAAAGCAAATGGATGCTCTGGCAAGCTTCTGTGATCAGCGTCAACTTACAGTCAATCCGAGCAGAACAAAGATGATGATATTTGAAGCTTGGCATAGTCATGTTGATGACCTTGTGCTGAATGGTGCAGTTGTGGAGAAGGTGGAGAGCTACAAGTATCTTGGCTTCACCTTTCACGCTACCAGACACATGTCTTTTGGGACAGGGATCTTGGCGGCAGCAGCTAGGAAGGCAATGTTTGCTATGTGGTGGCGGTGTGCACTCCTAGGCATCAGGGACCCTGCTCTGCAATGCAAGCTATTTGACACTCTTGTGCTACCCATTCTGAGCTATTCTGTTGAGGTCTGGGGCATGAAACGCAGCTATTGTGAAGCTGCAGCAGTGCTGCACAAGAGCTTTCTGAAACATTTGTTGGGGATTCGGACGTCCACAGCAAATGAGATTGTACTAGCAGAGTTGGGCCGTTTTCCGCTGCAAACCTACTTCTTTCAGCAGATTTTGCGCTATCACCACAGGACCATGTGATTGGACAGCACACGCCTTGTCATGCTTGCAACGATGGAGGAGTCTACTTTTCAAATTGATGGGACTATTTGGGTAAATGATGCTTTATGGTGGCCAAGTTGGCACAAGGAACTGATTACTTTTCTTCCATCACAGAACCTTTTTCACAAATTTGGCATTGCAACAGTCATGGAGCAAGCAAAGCAAAAGCATGTTGATCATTCCGCACATACAATGAGCTTAGCAATATGGTGTGGTACAGAAGCTTTCAGCCTGAATATTGGTATGCTGAATATCTTTCTACTGTCAAATGTTTTTCCAATAGGAGGTTGCTTAGCAGATTCAGATGTGGCTGTCATGTATTACATGTTGACACAGGACATTGGGTAGACACTGAAAGGAAGGACAGGCTGTGTCAAGTGTGTGATTCGTTACAGGATGTAGAAGATGAACAACGTTTCATCCTTGATTGTCCAGCTTACAGTCACATCAGGAACAAGCATGCAAACTTGCGTTTCTTGTTCAGCAAAATTGTACAATCCCAGGCTTCATAGCTAAGTGTGAGCCAAATGCATGTGATGGTCTTCTCAGGGAATACTTTTCTTGTAGGAAGCGTTTCTGTCTGACTGAATTCACAAGAACAGAAGTCTGTCTGTTGGCCCCATGTTGTACAGCAGTACTGTAATAGCTTTCTCCCCTAATTTGTCCCCAGGACATGAAACAATACAAAAAGTATACGTCGTGTAAATACGACGTCGTAAACTGGAGGCCACGGTAATTCAACGTATCGGAATCCATCGTGGACAGCTTCGGCTTGAAGTCTGATCACGACAACCAGGCTGTCACGACATCTTGCTCACAGATTCCTGCCGGTGCATCAAAGTCAGCAACTTCCACATCGTCCATCGGACATCTTCTCTCAAGGTGGGCACATTTAATCGCGCCCGTGATCGCAGCAATATCAAGCTATACAAGTTGCTCACCCGTTGTATACGCTGCACATGTGTTGCACACACTCTGCCTTTTTGGTTTTGTAGATGGACTGGCGTTGATGCCTTGTATGAGCCTTGCGCTATTATGCACTTCTTTTGCAGCATTATACCAGACTGGTATGTCGCAGGAGATTTTGGACACTTTCGGAGCAATCTCAGTTTTCGGCATCTAAGCAGCAATGACGCTTCCCAGCAAGAACATCGCATCAGTCGCTCCTTTGGTAGGCGTCATCCTTCTTGGATGGATCGTCGAGTTGTTTGGCCTGTTCTACCTTCAGAAGAGTTGCCGCCACCACGCCACCCCAGCTTGGGCCACTGCAGCGGGATTCCCTGCTGTCAGCAGTTGCTGGAAGCTGTACCGCTTTGAGTGGTTGACGATCTTCTTCGAGTTTGTCATCGTCCTTGGTCTGCTATTCAGCCTGACAAGTAAGCGTCCAAGTCTGCCAGCACCTGGCGTTTTGCCAGGCACATCGCGTGTGCACAGGCACAGCGCGTGTGCGTGCTCGTGCTTGACTCATTCTTCAGCTTGTACGCTGATAGATTCGCATTCATACCGCCTGGGAATGCTGCTGCTTGCAAATGGAGCCGTAGGTTATAAGCACGCTCTCATTCTGTTGCAGAGGCTAATGCCATCAGGCGATTCCGTCTGTCATTCTTGGGGCTATTGGCCATCAACGCAGTTCTTCACATCTTTGCCACCAACAGCACTCTCAATCTTCAAGACACTGTTCCAACTGGCACCTTCCTGACACACACTGAGCACCTGCGTGCACGCATTGTGTCAGGATCTTTTGCCTTTGGAGCCGCTTTCACCATTGCACTGCTAGTTGTTTTGGGGGAGGATGATGCAAAGCTTGGCTCTGGTAGCGAGTTGGACAACCAGCAGCCATTGATCAACAATGAGCTTGGTGTGTAAGACAGCAGACTTGCATTGTAGGCATTCATATTTGCTATCAAGTCTGATACTTCCTTGGAGGGGGTCTTTGCTTACAGCAGTTCCATGTAGACCCTATGTTTTCTGGTACCAGCATATGCAGGATGACAACCCAGCAAGTTGAGCTAGCTTGCAAGCCTTAGTAATGCTTTGCACGTACCTTTTTTGAATTGTTATTGAACTATTTTAAACCTTAGTACTTTCATGTAACATATCATATGCTGTACACCCACTTTGGCTGCTTCTGTGGTTTGCCACATACAGCTGTGTTGGTTAAGTAAGCTTGCATTTTGGGCATGTCATGGTCCCAAGCCATGTGTAGTTGTGTTTCATACGTTTTGCAAGGATTGCCAGCGATGTGGAGTTGCACTCAGCAGGCCCAAGTCCAATGGGTGCTGAAAGATGCACAAGGACGTGTGGCCATGTAGCATCCCAAAAACAGGTTGTTGCACAGTGGCAACAGCAGCAGATGCTGCATCTGCAGCAAGCACTTCAAAGTCAGCACCTGATGCAGCAGAGACAGGACGACAATGCTG
>JAABUP010007635.1_pt1 | contig 14337 bp, 18 predicted proteins | sample 5559201 | NCBI WGS metagenome assembly JAABUP01 (sample SAMN10711887, study PRJNA513373) | rock metagenome | isolation source: Antarctica rocks | place: Antarctica | reverse complement strand
GGACTTTGGACCCCCATGCAGCATACCTCATGCTCAGAGGAATGAAGACTCTAGGACTCAGAGTTGAGCACCAGAACAAGACTGCACTGGAGATAGCCAAGCGCCTAGAGCGTCACCCAAAGATTGAGCGTGTACACTACCCTGGTTTGCCGAGCCACCCAGACCATCACATTGCGAAGGAACAGATGAAAGGGTTTGGAGGGGTTGTCAGTTTTGAGGTCAGAGGTGATCTATGGACCACAGCCAAGTTTGTAGATGGTGTGAGGATCCCATACATTGCCCCCTCACTGGGGGGGGTGGAGACTCTGATTGAGCAGCCGACTGTGATCTCTTACTGGGACCAGGGTCCAGAAAAGAGAGCAGCCTATGGGATCAAGGACAACCTGATCAGATACAGCTGCGGCATTGAAGACATAGAGAATCTGTGGGATGACATCTCGCAGTCTTTGGAACAGATCTGAGTTGCGTTGTGACCTGCAGACCCATGCATGCATGCGACACACGGATCAATAAGTGTTCTTGTCATGGGTCACATGTCTTTGTTTTAGTCCTGCCCAGGAAGTTCAAAGTTAAGTTTGATCACTTCACATGTGAATTTTGAACACATAGCCATGTGTCAACAAGGAATTCTACAGTAATGATTAATTTACATTTTTTCACTGTCCGTACTATTTCATCAGAACTGCTCTCGTCAAAAAACCACAACTGCAGTGTCAAGGAACTTCACACCAACTGCGCCAACTCATCACTGCCTGTCAAATCACATCGTCAGTGCAAAGTTGCATCATCCTTAATTTGCATAACCAAAATTAGATGTACAAATGCATCAAAATCTTCACTCTTGCACATCAGTCAAGCTTTGAACCATCACCAGTATCAGCATCGCCGAAGTCAAACAGCACAAATAACTCATCAGAACATGCCAAACATTCCAGAAGATCCTTTCTTCTTCTTGGCCTTCCATCCATCTCCTTTGGAGCCCAGAATGTCCACCACTGCCACCGCTACATTGTCATAAGTATGTCGCTTGACTGCCAACCTGGCAATGTGATCTGCCACCTCCTGTGCACCCTTGCCACGCTTGAACTGCTGCCTTGCTATGGACACTGCATGCTTGCTATCCATCACATCCCTACACAACACAACACCACTTTGAAACACCTGGCAGCATCACGGGAACTTGTAGCTTGTGTCATCTTGATAGGCTCCTGGTATGATCGCTGAAACACAATGTTCATTTGTTTTGCTCCCTTTTGTTTCTTTCCGTCTAGGTCAGCCAAAGTGAATGTCAGGGCAAACTATTTATCAAAAGGAGCTAAGCTCTACAGCAGTTGCACTTGGGTCTTTTGCTGTGCAGCATCATGCAGGGGTCTTCCCCCTGTTCAGAATCAGAGCAAACAGTAATCTGGCCAGGACTGGACAGCCAAGCAACATCACGTTGTTGCATGTCACGTAGGTCAACATTGTACATGCATAGCCCTGAAGAGATGAGGCCAAGGAATGTATGCATGAAAATGCATGCACAGCATGTACACAACATGAAAGGCTAGCTTCAGACTCGCAATGACATGCATGCAAGGAACAAGGGCTCACCAAAGGCCATCGGAGGCTACAAGGACAAACTCATCATCATCTTTCAGCTGAATCTCTGTGACATCCGGATCACAGACAACAGGATCTTTTGTGAACTTGACACCATCGGCAAACTCCTGACTCCATTGCTCAGTCCTGCATGCAAGAGACAGAAAATGCGGCATGCTAGAGAAACCGAGGTTCATGAAGGCAATCCAATAACCCCCAGATATGAACACATGCCTACAATGCCATGATGCACAGCCTCATTCTTCCTCACAATGCATGCATATTGAGCAGCACATGTCTTGAAACAGTGATTATAAAGACTGCTTGTATGCATACAAGAGCGGTGTGAATCCCTCATCACTTGTGACTGTTTCACAACAGTTTGATGCTGTGGGATATGCACAAGCAGTACAGTATGTAGTGGACCCCACAAGCAGAGCTGGCAGCAGTCAGTGTCTCCAGCAAATTGACACAGGCTGAGGCCCCCTTACACCACAGCTGTACAGTGCTCATGTGCAAGCCAGAATGCTCAGGTTAGAACACAAAAGCACAGATGCAGTGTAGCAGGCAGGTATTAGTACTGGAATGTATATAGACCATGAGGACCGGCCCAAACAGGCATCATACATGCAGCAATGCTGAGTCACAGACTGATGCCAACTTGAGTTCAGAAACAACCCACGAAACGCATTTGGCAGTCAATGTAGCTGAATTGACAAAAGGCTTACATGACTCCTTTGCGCAGCATGACAGGCAGGCCTTCTCCCTTGAACTCCCTGTCCCCAAAGGCCCGAGAGACAGCCAGGATGTCACACACCCTGCCATCATCGATCCAGCCACCTGCCTCCTTGACCCTGTGGCTCTCTGAGGACACTGTATTACCCTGACCATAAAGCCTGCAATCAATCAATCAATCAATCAGTCAATCAATCAATCGATCGATCAATCGATCCATCAATCAATCAATCAATCAATCCATCCATCAAGCAATCCATCAATCAATCAATCAATCCATCAATCCATCCATCAATCAATCAATCCATCAATCCATCCATCAATCCATCAATCAATATGTTTCACGTCCTGGGGGGCAACCGGAACCCAACAAATAAGAGTTCAGTTCAGTAAATACACACAGACAAGATTTGCTTTTTACAAGCAGTCATGCACACAGCCTGAGAATGTCATCTGGACTCGGAATGACGTCTTTATCTTCAATATTCTTATTTTTGCAGTATATTGATGTAGGCTGCAATGGACATGTAAAGCAGTACAAAGCACCTGAGCATGGAGATTGGCAGGTTGGTTCAGCACTCCTGTTACGTGTGCACAGCTGTGACAATAGTATGCTCATGCAATTTTGCAAACATGCGCAACATGAAGACAGCACTGCACAAACTGTCAGCGATACAACTGGGACTTCTACCAACAGGGACTTGGTTGAGTAGAATGATCGTCAGATGAAAACGACTAGTCCGTCACCTCTAATTTGCGATGCAGTTGCAAGACTCGGGGGATCAGCAGAAGCAGACATACACGATGCGCAAAGCTTTTGTGCAGGATCAGGTGCAGCGCCGTACCTGTGCTCGGTTGAGAGGTCGATTGCTTGACCAGCTCTGGACAGAACGGCTCTGCTGTCCCCGATATTGGCCACCACAATCTTGTCCTGCCTGACCAGCATCACTGTTGCAGTGGTGCCACAGGACTGCTCTTCCTCACTTTCACCACTGTCATCTACAAAGCGGTACAAGGTGGGCATTCCGCTCTGCTCACATGCAGTGCAGTGCAGTGCAGTGCAGTGCCGTGCCGTGTCGTGCTGTGCTGCGCTGTGTCTATTTCATATGCGCTATGCTCGGCTGTGATTTGTAGGGCTGGTCGGACTGATCTTGACATCATCTCAATTGTTTTAGAGCACTGTAGTTGACGGGTGTATTTAAATGTCAGCATCGCTTTGCAACCACAAAATGCAGCAACATCACTGTTTTGCGCTTAGCAATTGCAAACCATGTTGGGTCAGCTCATTGAAGACGCAAATAGCAGCCATATAATCAGCGTAAATGATGCTTACGCTCAAGCCAGTGCAGCAACTGCTTGTCAGCCTGACGGAAACAATCCTTCAGGGCCTCGGCAAATTCTGTGGGACAACACATGCCATTTGGATCTCTCTCTGCAGCAGCCACAGCGTTGAGCTTTAGAAAGAAAAGAAAAGAAAGGAAAGAAAAGACTACGCCTTTCGGCGTCAATTTAATGAGAAGCCAAGTATTATACCAGGCTGCCCAGAGCGTTGAGCTTTATGCAAGTGGTTGATGACTGAGCATGCTCTACTAACTGCTGAAATGGCTGTGCTGTGCGGAATCAACAAACCATTGTGTGACAAAAGTCATGGACATAAGCAAATCTTGACGCAGGAGACAAAGAAAACAGATCAAGAGGTGTGCCTTGCATCTGGTGAAACAGAAGCTTACCTTCAATTTGGCACTCGCCGTCTTTTTTCTCGTCTTCTATACTGACCGAAAGGAGTTTGTACAAGTTCTTGCTCATGTAATCAGCTGCTGAGTGACCACCATGTCCATCAAAAACCGCTGCAAGAGCAATTCAATTAAGGGCATGCACACTGCCAAGGCATACAGATTGCCAGCACTTTGATTCAATGCAAAGCAAAATGGATGACATCTGTGAGTACCTGCATACAAGAATCCACAGTGACCTCTAGGCACAATGGCAGCATAATCTTCCATTTCTTCGCGTGGCCCTTGCAAGGTGGCAAGGCCATACTCCAGAGGGCCTTCTTCTGCGTATCTTTCATCCCATACGCTGTCATCAACAGATTGAAACGCTACAGAGGCTTCTGCTGCCTGTGCCGCGACTCGAAATCTTGAGCTGTGTATGTGCGAGTACAGGCCCGGCCTTGTGGTCCTAGGTGGCATGGTACAACATTGAAACGCCCTCGAACATGTAGCCATTTTGTGGCTGATCTTGCGGGACAGCAGAGGCATCCTGTCCCGACACATTGTCGATGTGCTTGGCATGGTGTCCATCTTGTGTGCGCAACGCCAAACCAGCAGTTGCTTGTGATGTTACTGGAAATTGCCGCCTTGGAAGGCCCAGATTAAGAAGTGTCGCTACGCTCCTTCACCACCGCGGTCCTTCGCGATCTGCGTTGATCGATTGCAGTCAAAATCTTGACCAGTTGCGTTCGCTGCACGTGACGATAGCAAAAACCGTTCTCCGTAAGACGTAACGCCCGATCGGCTGCTCCAAATCAAGCTTCAGTGAGTCACTCAGGAATACCACAGACAACTTCTCAAGTCCGGTACTGCCTGCTCGAAGACTAGCTGTATCAAAGGAGAGAACAGGCACGCAGATCTTGATTACCAAAGCACGGCTAGCTGTGCAGTAAACCATACGCTTGCGTACAACGAATGGGCGGAGGCAACGGTCAGAAATCCGCTACAGCCCGGGCCCGTAAAGAGAAGGAAGAGGCCAAGCGTAGGGGTGCAGGTACAGGACGTCGGCCAAGTTTGTCTGTCTCAACAGGCTCGCACTGTGAAACTTTGCCCAAGTTGTTGGCCTGTACTCTCAGGAAGCCAGCTGAAGCAGAATGCAGCAGCACAGAGTGTAGTGGTATGTGATCCATGTCCTTGGCTTCTGCAATATTACAAGCATCGTTTCACTTCTTAGACAAAGTGTTGGGTTGCACCACAAACTCATCTTTTTTCTCTGCTGCTGCAGTGCCAAATTTGCCGTGCGTCATTCATGTGCACAGCCTCAGCCACAAAGCTGCAGGAACACGTAGACAGCAAGCATTCCAAGAATGGTTTTGCGGTGAGCCACAGTGATGTTCAGCTTTTTTGACCGCTCAGTCAAAGCCACATGCTTTTTGCAACGAGATTGTTACAAGCACTCATGAGTTGTAGGCTTGCTTTCCAGAAGCACAAGCTGCGTAGGAGTCATGTGGACATTCCATGACAGAAGCCAAACAGAGCGTTCCAAAGAAGACACGTGTGTGTAGTAGTAGAGTCACAGGCCTAAATCACATCACGCAGAGAACCCAATTCAAGCACTTACGGGTATTCTGAGCATTGCACTTTTGTTGGTTGTCTCCATCCTTTAACTCCCAGGAGAAGTCCGCTTGAAGTCCCTACCTCTGCAAACTTGACGTGCTCCCTAACAATGGGCACCATTGCATTCTGTGCTTCGCTGACTCAGCAATGTGTCAATAAGTTGATGCTGCAATGTTCTACCCCAGCCACCACTGATCAGCTTCTATTTCTCTAGAAGAAATTTGTTTGGTACGTCATGCTGCGAACATAACTCCCTAAACATAGGGCAGTTCTCTTGCACAACGAGAATGACAACATGACACCAGACATACACGTCGAAATGAGCAAGTCGTTGTGTTTGAACGACTTCATGACACTATGCTCTGCTGCTAACATTGCTGCAAGGTAACATGCTGTTCAAGCGAGGATCCTATATCAGATGCAAGCTTCCACAACTTGCTGCGGGGTCTTGTGCACACAAAACCCCAATGGTACCGTGCAATCACATAAGCTGAATTCAGCTTGCCAATAAACATCCTGCATCCTCATTGATGCGCACCTTGCTACTCAACTAGCTCATGTACTGACACATTAACACAGCTCTAAGCAGCTGAGCTCTCAGGTTACCAAGCCTTTGGTCAGCGCTTAACAAGCAGGCTGGTCCTCGACTTGAATGCTTAAGCACTGAAGCTTGACCACCACAGTATTGTGGCTCTTTGCCAGATGTGCAGTGATGTGTTCTGCTTGAATGAGGGTTGCCATGAGCATACATCAGACTAGTTCAAATCAGGGTGGCCATGCAATGACGTCAGTGTAGCAGGGTAATGAGCTAGTGGACACATAATGCACAATGTGGATGTAATTTTCAATGTGGGCTATTTCCTACAGCAAGTGGTTTTGGATCTGGTCAATTGCTGCAGTCTGGGTCCCACTCAAGAAGTGTGACTATCAGTCTGCAGATCATGTCAACTTGAAGCATGAACTATCTGGGGCGCCTGTGTGGCACAATTACTATAAGGTTCATGATCAATGACTGCCAACCCAAGTATACCAAGCGGTCGCACAGATCACCACATGTGTGATTGTCATTACCATACCACAGTTCTGCCCTCAGGCAAGCGTAGGTGTCTGTGTCGGCAATGAAGCCAAATTTGTTGAAAGATTTGAATCTCGTTTATTAGACTGTTGAAGCAGAAGAAGAGCGCTACGATCCTCAGAAACAGAGCAAAGCTTTCACCGGAAGAGAGTTGCTACAACCGATATGAACTGCGCAGCTATTCAGTTGATTCCTGTAAAGTCTGAATACATGTACTCCATGGCCCTTGCACTCCGCTGCGGTTCCTGTCGTCCTCCAACTATGCCGTGCAAAATTCAAAAGGCAGTGACTGGCTTGCGATCTGCTAAGAGCGCGGGACCTGACGCACTCTTCGACCTGGCCTCCAAATTGTTATGCAACCCCCTTGGCCGCCCCCCGTTGCGCAGGCACACGGTGTGCCACCACTTTGTTGAGGCTGTACGCTTCGTTGGCGCTCTGGTCGTCCTCAAGGCTGCTCCCGAATTCGCCGACACGCTCACGGCAAACTACAACGGATGACAACTGATCACTTTACGGAAAGACAAAGATGAGGTGCCAAGACGACAAGTGTTCGGGTGAGGCTGGATCTGACGTTTGATCTCTATGTTGTCTTGCGTTCAGGCTTAACAACTTGTAGCATATGCACAGGTGTGAGCGCTGACCCTGACACACTTTGCCCTGCTGGTGGGGCTTGTATGCCAGTGGCCTTTCAATTTCGTGAAAGCGTCGAAACATGCTTGAAGAGACTTAGCAGAGACTCCCAGGTATCTGGTCTGGGAGTGTGGAAAGCACAGCATGGACAGCAAGGAGTGCTTGTTCAAGTTGAGGGTGAGCATTATAAACTTGCTGAGATGATGAAAGTATAGAGGAACTGCTGATGTGGCTTTCTTCTGCTTTGCATGAGTCTCATTGTGTTGTAGTGGTATGGTGTGACATGGTTCGGTGGCATCATTTGCAATTTTTGTGCAATAGTAGTGCAGAACTGACACAAGTGCATTGGCATGCTGTAGACTTTTGTTAGCTGCGCTGTTGTGATGTTCTCAGTGGTCATGTGCAGCGTTTCTGGTTAAAGCCTTGTGACCGCAGGCGTGCTTTGAGTCAAATTGCTAGTGGATTTCTGGATCCTTCCACAGCAAGTGGAGTTGGCTTGGAATTGTGGCGTGTGAGCAGGTCATGGCTGTGCAGCTTTGGCTAGTATCGAGCTACTCTTGCACAGCTGTCCTGATTTACAAGGACCGCAAAGGAGCTTTGGGCAGACGTCCAGAGCGCTTCAGCAGTGCTTCAGTCAGAAGCATTGCCCTGGGCCCCTACAACACTGGGAGGCCTCAGGTCCTTGCAGCAGCAAGGTCACCTCTGCTCCTCTACCTCACTGGGGGAGCAGACATGCTCAGTAGAGTGCATCACTCTCTGGGCTTTGGCATGCAGCAGAGCAACAGCATCAGCAGCAGCAAGTACACTGCCAAAAGTCAATGACTGCAGGCAGTGTGCGCCTGAAACCACCATCTTGCACAGCCTTGGTCCTTGATATGTGGGGCTCCCCAAGATGGCATGTGGATTGAACTTGTTTGTCCGCCTCTCAACAATTGGGTGTTGTGGCATATAGTTCCCAGGTGGGTGTTCCTGCATGGTGACATCGCATTTTGCATCTGCAATCTGGGTGTGCTCAGAGCTAGTCCATGATGGTACTTCACACTTTCAGTAAGTTCACAGCTAGATTGGTGACCTGTAAAGTAATTGTTATACTTGTTGCTATTTGCTTGACCATTTTGCAGCGTGTTTGCATTGCCTCTTCATTGGTTGATCATTGCACCCATGCTCAGTCCTGTTGGATCACTGTAAGTGTTGTACATGTAGGGTTAACGGCAAAGGTGGGCTTTCAAAAGAAAGTCCCATCTAAAGTAGCAGGACTGAGACCTTGCCAACGGCAAGTCCTGGTCTTGCTTGTGGTGTTCCAGCCCGTCTGGAGGCTGTAGCACATGGTGTGGAGTGCAAGCAGCTGAGCTGCTGCCTTCATGATTGCAAGCATCAGTTTGCTGCAGTCAGCACTCAGGTACTTCTTCCTGCTGACTATCAGTTTCGATGACAAGTATGTAGTGGCATATGCAAGAGTTTATCAAATGCAAAGTACTTGCATACACCCTGGAGGTGCAGATTATGAATGCACCTGCGCAGTTGGGGCTAGCATCAACAAACCCAAGACTATCTGAAGTTTGCAAATGCATGCAGCATGTTGGGCAGGTTGTTTGTTTCACAATAGAAGATCATACTTTACCAATCTATACTGTATGCACAGGTGCGCACCAGCCCACATTTGGGCATTTGAACCTTTGTTGGCGGCGTTTTCCGCCAATGGCTACGAGCCTTTCAGTGTGTTCCGCTGAGGCTTTCAGTCGAAACTTCCTGCTTGAGTATACTTGGTGGGACAGGCTATAGCTTTCTGGTTGGAGGGCAAAGCCTGTGTGTCCAGGTCCCTTGCGTTTCCAAGGGACAGCGGTGTTCAGTAATGTGTTCTGGCCCATTGAATTCTGGTAGGCAGCATGGACAGTCCATGCTGCAGTGTCAAGTACACAGACACAGCCAGGAGGCTGGTGCGTACGCTCCCTGCAGAAGCAGGCGGTGAGGCACATGCCACCATCTCGCATGGCCTTGGTCGTTTTGGAGGGGCCCCCCGAGTTGGCATCTGGTCCAGCACTTGTTTGTCCAATCTTTCCTGCACTGGGTCTTGTGGTGTGGTACTCAGGTATTTGCCGCAGCCTCGCCATTGCCAATTGTATCTTTTTCAGACCTTGCTTCATGAATTGACATGAGCTCTGGCAGACTGTCCTTTTGCAGACAAAGCCACAGTCATCAATGATCATGCTGGGTTTGTCACGCAATGCATTGTGTACTGACGTGCAACTGCATAGAATTGCTGGGCATGAAGGTCTACAGTTGCATATATGTGTCTTTCAATCATGGCATTAATGATGCGGTGCAAGTTTTGCAAACGTACAAAATTGCATCAGCATGTTTGACAGCAGTTTCTGCTTCTGCTGTTGAGAGAACAAATTGACATCTGCCTTGCAGGGTCTGCTCCATGACAGAAGAGCGCCTGCAGAGGCGTCCCTGTGTGTGGCGTCGTTTATGGAGAACAGCAGTGGCTGTTCTGCTCTTCATTGTATGCTGTCAACAGATAACATGCACAAATTCGGTTCGGTACGTGTGCGTGGTTTGCAAGTCTTTTGTGGAGCAATGGTTCTGATCTCAACTGCTCTGACAATTTTCACTTGTGCAATGTTCCACACAGACAACGCCTCTACATTCTTTATGTGCAATTATCTTTCTGTGAACAGATCTGTCTGGTTCTTCGACATACCTATGTGACATCAATGAGCTTCTTATCATGTCATGCCTGATGCTGTGATTTTGCCTGGTGTAGATATGAGGGTGCCCTTATTTTGGGGTTGTGTACCCTGGCTGGAGGGTAGAAAACCAGTGATGGGGTGGGTGGTCATTGACCAACACTCAGTGTGAAAGGTCCCACTTGAAGATACTTAGTGGGCATGGGCTTCTGGACGGTAAGTCTATTCACTGAGCTAATTGCACTGTCAAGGTTTTGGCAGGATGGGCAGTTGGGCCTTTGCACATTGTCTCTCTTTCTGCCCATTCACATCTTTTTCATGTGCGTGACTGGCAGCTGAGGCTGTGCTCTAGGCTTGCTTGCATGCCTTGCATTTCTGGACTCCAGACAGGCAATCTCTTGGCTGCTCATGTTGTGCACATGCCTGGCTTTGCACCAGTCAAATGCTTTGCCATCATGCACACCAGAGTTGCTGACTTGCTGATATAATTCCCCAGGCATGAGTGACGTCTGTTTTGAGCAGCGGCGTGTACCCACCCAAGAGGCCCCTTCTTGCTTGGACGACTGCTGAGCTCACCAAGCTGCAGCCTTTGCGCTGTGCGACTTTCAAGCAGCCAGCCTGCTTTGCCATTGAGTCAAAGCAAAGCTCTGGGCACAGCATAGCGCAGCCAGTGGGTGGAAAGCGAAGCAATGGCATTGGCAAGGTATGTCTTGTTGTCTGTATCACGGAGGGTTTTGGAGTGCATTGCAAGGCACTGTCACATCTCTTACACAACCCCGCACGTCCATGAGGATCCCACTCCCACAGTAACATGTTTGTGGAAGGACATTCGCTGTTCAGCAGTGATGCCACTCATGATTGCATTGCCTATGCATTTGTGGGCTTGCTGACCAAACTCCAGGTTGGGGTGTTGACATCACATTCAGTGAACTGTTCAAGCTTTCCAATGGCTTTCGGCTTGCACTTGTTTCATGAGGCGTTCTCTCACCTCTCTGCATGTTAATGCTTCCCACAGTCTGCCTTCTCTTGGTGCAGGCAAGCATTGGGCCACTGCATCAGTGATTTGCAAGGCAGGGCAAGGCTGTGAGCCAGCCTTAACCCAGATGCCTAGCTGGACTTGCAGTGGCCTGTGAATGGGCAGGCTACAGACGGTATCTATACAGTGATCTGTCTTGTATGGGAGCAATGAAGCACTGTCTCAGGTGAACCAATCTCTGTGCATAGTGCTTGCTGTATGACTTGTCCATGCATACTGCTACTGCCTCATGATGTTTGATGTGATGTCCTTCAGGACAAAGTCTTCTCAGCTAGCCTGTTTGCCCTGTCAACAGTCTTCTCGTGTGTGCTACGGCAGCACACAGGAAGATCAGATGTGCATGACAATGCTATATCAACAGATCAATGCTCACGCTGCTGGCGTTTGTGCCTGACGTGGATGCAATGTTTTGTGCAGGCAGATATACAGGCAGATCTTGACTGTGGAGAAGGCCACCTCAAGAAGCCCATTTCAAGGCAAGTTTGCCCCAAAAAGGCAAAGTGCAGGCCCCAAGCGGCAGCATCGAGCAAAGCTCAGCACTGACTGCTTCAGTCGGTCTTGCTGCAAGCTTCCTTCTGCAAAGACTCTGCTCATTAGGCCAGCAGCCACACATATAGCAGCCATGAGCCAGGTGCTTTGTTGTCCCGTCGCGCATCACTTCTGCACATTGTGCACAGATTGCACTCAATATGTGTTGCGCCACCATTGTATGAGATGCACCACAGACTGCTCACCCTCAGCTCATGCACTCCAACAGGTGCTGGCTTCTGATAAGCAGGTAGCAGAACCGGGCCTTGGTCTTTGCCGCCACAAAGTATGCAAGACAAGAATACACTGTACACAATACACACTGTAACGCACCTGATATGCTGCCTGTTGCTGCACATCATTAGACCCTTGTCTCAACAACCCCGCGCTCTCATTGGACATCTCTTGGTACAAACGCAGCGTGTGACGTTTGCGTTCATTGGTTGCAGATCTGCACAGAGCCATGCTTGGACAACTTTACCCCTGCTGGCGGGGTCCCCAGCGTTCTTCTTGCCAGTGGTCTTGCAAGGTGGTCACAGGGTTGGCGCCATGCTGGATCGAAAAGCCTCATTTCAGGATACTTAATGGGGGCAGCATGCCTGCCCTTCCTCTATCTCTGCCAAAAGCGCCTTGCTGGTCGCACGGAGTCAGCATGACCTGCCAAGAAGTGACGTGCAGGGGAGGAACTCAAGCGCAGCTTTCTCACCCAGCAGGTCTGACTGGCTCACACCAATGGACTCTGTCGTTTGCTGTTGTGAACATCTGCATGCTCAGCTTGCATCATGCCAGTTAGTTGACAAGGTGTTTGGATGACTTGAATACTATAAAACTCCAAAAGTAACACATGACTTTGACACCTTGTTGCTAATGTTGTGTCCTTTATGCTGATGTGCCGTTAGGACAATGACTGCACTTCATCAAGCATGCCCTCTGTCTTAGCCTTTTCCATCAGTCCTCTTGAGGTCGTCTTGTTCCTTCCTTGCCTTGTCTCTTGGTCTCCTTAAGTTTGCTTTGGTGCTGCAGGCCGCTGGAATCAGATGTATGTCTGGCAGACGTGCTGCAACTGCTGAGCTCTAGTGGTCCCTCAGCAGCTTTGTTTGTGGATATTGACTGTGTCTTTGTGTCAACGGTAAGCATTTCTATCTGACCATAGTCACTGCTGTGTTCATCAGCTCACTGCATGGTCAGGCGTCCAAACACCTGTCACAGCCCTAGTGACTCATTCACTCAAAACTTTGCTCAGAACGTGGGCAACAAGCTGCGGTCACTGCTGTTGACATGTGGAAGTGCTGATAGTATTATGTGCATCTCAAAGTTGACAATGTCATGTTGCCCGTAGGTTCATGGCACGCGCATGCAGTGTCGTACTGTGCTGAAGTCTGCCAGAGACCATCTGTGCTGTATCTGGATCGATGATCAGGCTGGCAACTCTGCAAATCACAGCCCTGCTCAAGTTCAAAGCCACTCCATGTTCATCTCATCCCGCAATGCTGCAGCAGCCAACAATCCCATACAGTGTCAGCAACAGCTGCGTGACATTTCCTTTGCTGGAACTTGGCTGTCCTGCAGCTGGCCCAAGCTTCATGATTGCTTGCACACAGAATCTTTGTTGCTCACCTGTGTGGTGCAAAGTGGGCCAGTAGGATTGACCAAGAGCAGCTAATAAGTGTGCACCTGTTGCTTGTGATCCAAGCAGGTCTGGCCTGGAGTGCACTCCAGTACACAAATGTGTGTACTGTACTCCTGGAGTCATTGAGTCTTGGTCATAGGTTTTGACAGCGCAGCAATGAGCAGCAGCAGCAACATCTGTGTGACAGCAGCGCACATTTGCCCCCGTGAGGGGGAGCCAGGCACTGTAGTGGGGATAATGTCTGCAGCATCAGGTGGGCGCTGCATGCTGATGGGCTGTCAGCACAATGCAGTCGCAAATGTGGGTGAAGCTGATCTACGCTGGCCGCGTTGGTAGCGCTGGTTGATGCCATCATGTGGATCCCTGCTTTTGAACAGGGTGTGATTAGACATGTTGGAAATGTGTGAGGGAACGTGTTGTGGATGCGCCATGATGGCAGCTCCACAATCAAGTGGCAGAGTTGTTAGTTTGGCCAGCTTTTCAGGTGCATCCCATATGGCGGACCACTCAGACTCTGTGCAGAACTGTTACTTATTTCGGTTCTATTTCATCTTGTAATATCCGGTTTAGTGTGATATATGATGCCAGTCCACACCCAAACCAACTCACGTGCATACATACAGCGTTGCATGGTGTTGACTGTCTCAAACACAGATGATCTTGACAGCACACAAGAAAGGCACGGCCGTAAAAAAGTTGCCTGAGACTGGACAGCTGTCATATTGCCGCAAAATTAATGCTAGAAGTCCAATGCTATCGCGTCAAGTTGCACATTGTTCATGCTCATACAAATAAATAGTTGGAATGTCAGTATGTATGGAAGACCATATGTTAGCAAGTGCAACATGGGTCAAACATCAACAGCGTCCATACACAAGCTGCAAATGAGCAAGCAGTTTTCAGGACAAAGAGAAACATGGAAACAGAAACACAGGAAGTTTTGCATGTGAGTGGTGTAATGCGCATCAGGCATACTCAGGAGAGAGAGAGAGAGATTACAATGCTTTAGCCAGCCAGCAAGTCTGATCACATATAGAAGAAGACGAAGGTCAAATGTGGAAAACATCAAGACAGTCTAGAACGAACTTGAAAACCTGCATATG
>JAABUP010007633.1_pt1 | contig 14338 bp, 15 predicted proteins | sample 5559201 | NCBI WGS metagenome assembly JAABUP01 (sample SAMN10711887, study PRJNA513373) | rock metagenome | isolation source: Antarctica rocks | place: Antarctica | reverse complement strand
CCCCGCCTGACGGCGGGCAGAAGCGGTTCCAGATGTTGCCACTGAAGGTCTGTGAGGTCTGTCGAGTAAGGCTTTCGTTCATTCACACAGCGTTATTGCCAAAATACTGACTTTTTATACACACTCTAAGGGCATCAATGACGCCGGACAAGTGGTTGGGTACGCGCAGACGCCGCTCACGAAATCTGATTGGCCCCCTGTAATGAAGCGGGGCGCGTTCTGCTGGGAACGGGGCAAGAGGCACAATCTTGACATTCCCGTCGGTTACCTCGGCGGGAAGGCGAAGTGCATCAACGATCATGGCCAAGTCGGCGGCGAGGTTTGGGAGGATTATCCGGGCGACGGCCATGCTGCCTTGTGGGACAGAGGCAAAGCAATCGTCATTGAAAAGCCCCCTGGCTTTAACAGCAGCAGCGCTCTTGCTATCAACAACAACGGAAGCATCTTGATGAGAGCTTCTCAGTCAAACATGAGTGCGCTGCTTAAGGGCCTGCAAAAAGATGGTGAGCAGCCAGACGTGGTTTCTCAGATTGTTCTCAAACAACAGTCTTTCCTGCTGAAAAATGGGCAAATGTACGCAATCAGTGGTCTGACTAATGCGCTCAACAACTCAGACCAGGTGGTAGGCTGGAGTGGCGTTGATTGCGATGATGATGTACTTTCAGGCCGCAGGCCGAGCCGGGAACCTAATGCTATTGTGTGGCAAAACGGCGAAGCTGCTGACCTGAACACTCTCATCCCAAATGACTCCGGCTGGCACCTGACACGGGCTGATGGCATCAACAACCACGGCCAGGTCGTAGGCAAAGGCATTCACAACGGGCACACCCGTGCCTTCCTGTTGACACCCATCAGATGACACGATACTACACACCTATTGCGGCTTATACTTTTCTGCTCGCCGCTGGTAACGTCTCCGCCCAGGCCCCGCCGCGCTACACAGTGACGGACCTCGGGAGCCTGGGCGGGACGGAGTGCGCGGCGACAGCGATCAACAACCGGGGCGTGGTGGTCGGCGGCGCGGACACGGCGAAGCGGGGCAAGGGGCCGGAGTTCATCACCAACGTGTTCGTCTGGCAGGGTGGCCGGATGCGGGCCGTGCCGGGGCTGGACGGCAGCCATGCCTACGTTGTGGGCGTCAACGACGCGGGCACGATGGCGGGGGCGTACAGCGCGAACCCGCTCAAAGCCCGATTCGCATCAGCTGTTTTCGCGGGCGGGCGGGCGCGCATCCTGGGCGGCTTCCCCAGCGGGCAGCGCGGCTACTCGCTGTCGCAGGCCGAGGCGATCAACCAAAAGGGCCAGGTCGTCGGCGTGTCCAACAACCAGGCTTTTTTTTGGGACGGCAAGCGCCTGCGCCGACTCGCCCCGCCGGTCGGGTACCGCACCGCCGACGCCAGCGCCGTCAACGACCGGGGGCAGGCGGCGGGCAAGGGTGACCGGGGGCTGCCCGGCAAGACGCGCACCCACGCGCTGCTGTGGGACGCGGCGGGTCGGGTCAAAGACTTGGGCGTCCTGCCGGGCTACACCGAGAGCGTGGCGCGGGCGGTCAACAACAACGGCCAGGTGGCGGGCTGGGCGGGCGCGACCGGGGGAACGCCGGGGCGGCGGCTGACGTTCCGTTACCAGGCGTTTTTGTGGCAGAACGGGCACATGCGCGGGCTAGGCTCGATCCCTCGCATCCATGACAGCAAGGCTGCCGCCATCAACAATCGGGGCCAGGTGGTCGGCAACGCCTACTATCGTACCGACGAGGCCGCCCTGCTCTGGCAGAACGGGCGCGTGTACGAGCTGAACACCCTGGTCCCACGCGGGACCGGCTGGAAATTGCAGAACGCCCTCGGCATCAACGACCGGGGCCAGATCGTCGGCAACGGCATCCACAACGGCATCCGCCGCGGCTTCCTATTGACGCCGACGAAGTAGAGGACACGCTTTGGAAAAATTCGCGTTTATCATCCACCCGATGGAGGCCCGGCGCGACGTCGCCAAGAAGGGCGGGCTGTTTTCGGTCGCCCGGTATCTGCCGGAGCCGGCGGTCGAGTGGGCGATCCAGTTCAAGTCGCCGATGGTCATGTCGCACATCACCGGCATCAAGTCACCGACCGGGGCCGAGGCGGAGGGGTGGTTCATCGGCTGCCCGCTGACGCCGGCCCAGCTCTTGACGCTGCCCCAGGACTTCGTGTACAAGCGGCTCGTCCAGTGCGGCAAGCTCGCCGAGTCGCTGGGCGCGGGCATCATCGGCCTGGGCGCGTTCACGTCCGTGGTCGGCGACGGCGGCATCACCGTCGCCAAGAGCCTGGACATCGCGGTCACGACCGGCAACTCCTACACCGTCGCGACGGCGGTCGAGGGGGGCTTGGACGCCGCCCGTCGCATGGGCGTCGTCATGGAGCGGGCCAAGGTCGCCGTGGTCGGCGCGACCGGCTCCATCGGGCGGACGTGCGCGCAGATGCTGGCTCCCCGATGTGCCGAGATCGCCTTGATCGGGCGGGACCTGACACGCTTGGAGGCCGTCGGGCGCGAACTGACCGGCGCGTGCGTCCGGCTCTACGACGACGTGCATCTGGGCCTGCGCGACGCCGATTTGGTCATCACCGTGACCAGCGCGCGTGACGCCGTGATCGTGCCCGAGGACCTCAAGCCCGGCTGCGTGGTCTGCGACGTGGCCCGGCCCCGCGACGTGTCCGTGCGCGTCGCCCGCGAGCGCGACGACGTCTTGGTGGTCGAGGGCGGCGTGGTGGCCGTCCCCGGCCCCGATGCCGACTTCCACTTCTCCTTCGGCTTCCCGCCCCGCACTGCCTACGCCTGCATGTCCGAGACGATCATGCTGGCCCTCGACCGTCGCTACGAGTCGTTCACCCTGGGCAAAGAAGTGTCCATCGCCCAGGCCGAGGAAACCGCCCGGCTGGCCCACAAGCACGGCTTCCATCTGGCCGGCTACCGCAGCTTCGAGAAGGCCGTCACCGAGGAGACCATCGAGCGAACTAAACAGCGGGCGGCGGAGAAGCAGACCGTCGCCGCCTGACGCGCTTCCCCATCCCGGGAGAATACTTTGTGTTTTTTGTGCGCGGGGCTTGACAGTCTGGCAATTGTGCTTTATACTGCTTGAAAGCCACAGACGCCGGCAGTCACGGCGCCTGCGACACGATAGGAGAACCCCTGCCATGTCCCAGCCCACCGCTGCCCGCCCCCACCGGTGCCTTTACTAAGTAAAGGCACTCGCCATACAGCCCCGGCCTTGTTATAACTCCCCCCTTACACGCCTCCTCCTCATCAGGCTGTCGGCCCTTTGCATCTCCCTAATGCTTCTCCTCCTACCCCTGCCGTCCTGGGCCGGGCACTGGGTCATCACGATGGTCGGGGCAACGAACGTGCCGGGTGGTGGCACGGGAACCTATACCTTCGCCAACGGGCAGGTGACAGGCCCCGCGCCCTTCCCTATGTCCTTTGACCCTCAGTTCCATCCCATGCTCACCCTCCACGCCAGCGACTGTGACCTGGTCTACTTGGATAATGGGGACATCAACATGTCCGTCATCGTCAAGCTGACGTGGACGCCGGATTGGGTTCCGCCGCCCGGCGTGGACAACTCCCAGCCGCCCCCAACGGTGGACGTGCTGGAAACAGCCAGTGCCGGCTCCGGCGTCGGGCTGAACCAGCCGACGAGCGTGAGCACGACTGCCGACGATGGTCTCGGGGATGCACAGACCTACCCGGCCCCGAGTTACTACGGAGCGCAGTGTAGCGGCAAGCACCTGTTCCATCTCGTTGTCCCCGCAGGCCAGATGTCGGTCACACTGCCGACTCGCTCCTTGAGCGCCTCGCTGTCATGGCTGCCTTCCTCGGCAAACACCGGCGGGCCGGGCATGAGCGTTAACTATGCCGTTCAGAAAGACACGCGCGCGGTGACGATTAGCGCGGGTGTGGATGCAACTCTCGGCAAAGGGCCGCGACACGATGAGAGCGGCACTGATATGTATAACATCTACGGAGACCAGATGTTTACCCCACATCCTCACAGCCGCGAGCCTGACGGGACGATGAGAGGGGATATTGGCATTCCCGACACGGACGGCGGTTCTTACAACTATACTGACATCACTTACAGCGCTGGGCGCACCGGGTCGTGGAGCCTTGATGGTGACACGGACTTTTGGTATCATGGGCTAATCTCCGACCCGTATGAGCCGGATCACTTGAGCGAAACAATCACGTCCTACTCGCCCAACATCAGCGACTTTACGGTCCGGTACAACGGCTACTGGACGGGCAAAGTTGCGATGGACTCCCACAACGTCAGTCAGAGAAGCACGATTGGCACTGACCACGTTTTCTTCTCCTACGTAGACGGCCATGATCAGGCGAAGGCGACCGCAAACTACTACATGACCGTGCATCAGCCCTACGAGTATGTCCTCAGCAAGAAACCGGCTGAAGCGGATTGGCGTCCGGTCCCCATCACCATCGATCCGAACCAAAACTTCGGCAACGATTCAACCTGTAGCTTCACCTACAACGCCGACAACCCGATGGTGGCGGAGGTGACTTTCGATGGAACAGGCAAGACGGCCACGGTGGGAGCCTTGACCGTCGCCGGAGCCGCCACGACTTTGCCCTGGCTGAACGCCCTGCTGACGGCGGGTGCGTTTGGGCTAGACAAGTTCGGCCCCGTTCCGGCGCATGGCACGGCGGACTTCGTCCAGTGCTTTGAAAGCAACTATTCCACGTTCAACAAGCCCCGCCCGGCAGACTACTTTTCTCTGTCGCTGGACGAGAAGCGCAAAGCGAGGGCACTTTACACAATACAGCCGTACTTTTTTGTGCGGTACACAAAGACGTACTACGCGGTAGATACCTGGGACTGGAAGGGTTATGCTGGTCAACAGTACAGGATGCTGGAGACTTTGGATCAGTCCACAGATGGCAGCCCTGCCGCCACCCAACCGTTAGGTGCGTTTACATTCGACAGCAGCAGTCCATTGCCCTCACCAGCGGTTCCAGTCTTTCCGGGGACATGAAAAGATGTTGCAGACATGACACATAAACCGATTGTGGCCCTAATGCTCCTGTTGCTGACGGCTATTCCAGGCTGTTCCGCTCAGAAGCCTCCGCAACAGCATATGCTGACGCGCTTCGAGCGCACCGGCACGACCCTGGACGGCTGGGACTGGGCCTCCTCGTATTGGACGGGTGACGACAAGCCTTACCAGAAGCTCAGAGAGGACATCTACAACCGGCTTGTGGCGGCCAAAGACGCACAATCCTTGCTTGATCAATACGACGCAGAAGCGAAGGCGAAGCCCAAAGACCCGCTGGCCCAGTTCGCGTGGGGGTACGCCGCTCTGCGCACCCCCGCCCTGGCCGGGCATGAGAGCGTTACGGTGGACGTGAGCGGTCTGCCGGACACCCTGGCCGCCGCTCCGTTCCCGCGCACTTACAATTATGCGCGGCTCCGGTTCCTGGCACAAGCCCAGGTGCGCCCCAATGCTCAACTTGAGGACTTGGGGCGGCGTCTGTTGAAGCGCGATCCGACCGACCCGGCGGTCATGTACCAGCAAATCAGTGTCTTGGAACAGACACCTGCCCGACCTCAGAACACCGAGGCATTACGACTGGCTAAGAGACTGGTAGAGGCATACCCCAGCCAGACGGCGTACCTGCAAAAACTGGGTAATGTTTATGAAGAAGGTTATATGGATTTCGGCTTTCATAAAGCGGATGCGGACGCCGCCATATCCGTTTATCAGAAATACCTGCAACTGGCTCCGCCGGATGATCCCGCACGCGCAGGTATAGAGAGAACAATTGCAGTCATGCGTAGAGATGCGGTCTGACGACTAAGGCTGAGGCATGATACGCCAATTTCTAACGATCCTGTCGTTCCTGTTAGTGGTGACTGTCTTTGGCTGTTCCGCCCAGAAGCCTCCGCCTCAGCATATGCTGACGCGGTTCGAGCGCACCGGCACGACGCTGGACGGCTGGGGATGGGCGGCGCAGCCGTGGACCGGCGACGACAAGCCGTACCAACAAATCAGAAAGAACATCTACAACGAGATCGCCAGCGGCCAAAACGCCGAAGAACTGCTCGCCAGGTACAAAGCGCAGGCCGAAGCCAAACCCGCCGACCCACAGGCGCAGTTCGCTTGGGCCTACGCCGCCTTACGCCTGCCAGCTTTCCCCGGACGCCAGGACACGAAGGTAGACCTGACGGGCCTGCCGGATGCCCTGGCGGGCGCTCCATACCCCCGCACCTACGACTACGCCCGTATCCGGTTCCTGGCCCAAGCGTCACTCAGACCGATGGGACAACTGGAAGAACTAGGCAAGCGTCTAGCACAGCGCGACCCTGCCGACGTCGCCGTGAAGTTTCGGTTAATCCAGGTTCTGCGGCGAATCCCTTCTCCACCGGAGAATGCACAGGCGATACGGTTGGCAGAAGAATTTGTTAAATCTGACCCGCAGCAGCTAATTTATCGTGCAACTCTAGCCAACGTTTATGAAGACGCTTTCGTTGACTTTGGCTCTAAGAAATCCAGCGGCGACAAGGCCATTGCCGCTTACCAAGAATATTTACGTCTAGCATCGCCCGATGATCCAAATCGAGAAGGCGTGGAGCGGACAATAAAAGGTTTACAGGATATAGAGGCTCGCAGCCGTTAAACTATGTGCCGTTCAGGCGAACCTTGCCATGAAAAGTTTTGCCCGTTGCTCCGCTCTGTTTTTGCTTATGTTCAAGGGTTGTTCCGTCAAGCAGTCGTCAACAGGCCACGTTCTGACGCGCTTCGAGCCGACAGGAGCAACTCTACTTACTCCCCCGCCATGATGACGGCGATGGGCCTCATGCGGGCCAGCGGCGTCACCAGGCCCGCCTCGGTCTGGAGGCGCATCACGCGCTCGATGTCCTTGTAGGCTGGGGGTGCTTCCTCCGCCGTCAGGCCCTCCACCAGGATGTCCTCCTGCCTCAGCAGGCGGCGGACGTCGCCTAAGCTGATGTCGTCCCGGACGGAGGCCCGGCTGCCCACGCGGCCCGCGCCGTGGGAGGCACTGTGCAGGGCGTCGGGCCGGCCCTCCCCACGCACTAAGTAAGACGCGGTGCCCATGCTGCCGGGGATGACGCCCAGCACGCCCGGCTCGGCGGGCGTCGCGCCCTTGCGGTGGACCACGCGGTCCGGGCCGTCGCGCCAGGCGAAGTTGTGGTGGTGCCCGACCATCGCAAACGGCGTCAGACCGCACCGGGCGGCGAACGCGGCGTGGATGACTTCGTGATTGGCCCCCGCGAAGTCTCCGGCAAGCTCCATTGCCGCCCAGTACTCCCGCCCCGCGTCGCCGTCCAGACTCAGCCATTCGTACATCTTGGGGACGCGGGCGGTCCGCGCCGTTTCGGTCGCGGCCAGCCGCATGTAGTGGTTAGCGAGGGCGTAGCCGACCCCGCGCGAGCCGCTATGCGTCAGCAGCCCGCTGAACGTCTCGGGGATATCCCCGCCCGCGTCCAGACGCACCCCGATGATGAGTTCCGCGAAGTGGTTGCCGCTGCCGCTGGTGCCGAGCTGCCGCCGCGCCTTGTCGCGCAGGCCGCGCGTCTGACGGGTGAGCTGCCAGTGAGCGGGGTCCAGAATGGGATGGTCGGCGGGCCGGGCTGTCTCTGCGCCGACGCCGAACGTCGTCACGGCTTTGAGGTCGCGGAACAGCGACTCGCGCGGGTCGCGGAACTCGGTGGGCGTTGCGGCGAACAAACTCAGGTGCATCCGGCAGCCGATGTCCACGCCCACCATGGCGGGCGAAACTGCCCGGTGCGCGGCGAAGACGCCGCCGATGGGCAGGGCGTAGCCGACGTGGGCATCAGGCATCAGCGCCCCGGCCAGGGCGACGGGCAGCCGCAGGGCGAGTTCCATCTGGCTGACGGCGGCGGGGCTGATGTCGGCCCCAACGTCGCCGCAGACGTACAGCGGTGTGGGCGCATCGGCCAGGACGGTCCTGGGCGCGGCCCGCCCGTAGTCGGCTTCGAGGGCGGCGAGGATGTCGGCTTCGGGTCGGCCCGCTTTCTTCCAGGCTGCCGCCTGGCGGGACATCTCGGTGAAGCGCGCGTCGCCTCGCCAGGGGCGAAGGAGTGTGTTGACTTTCATGGTGCCTGTATCGCCCTCGGGGGGCGTTCTGCAAAAGACGCCTCTTTTAGCACTCTCTTGACACGAGTGCCAATTATCGGGATAATCGGGGTATAAGTCTCTCAAAGACGGACACGAACACTCGGAGGAGATCAACCCATGTTGAAACCATTAGGCGACCGCATCGTCGTCAAGGCGCTCGAAGCCGAGACGCAGTCCACCGGCGGCATCATCCTGCCGGACACGGCCAAAGAAAAGCCCCAGCAGGGCGAAGTCCTGGCGGTCGGGCCGGGCAAGATGCTCGACACGGGCAAGCTCAGTGCCGTCGATGTCCAGGTCGGCGACAAGATCGTCTACTCGAAGTACGGCGGGACGGAGATCAAGGTCGGCGGCGAGGACGTCATCATCCTGCGCGCCGACGACGTGCTGGGCATTCTTAACAGCTAAGACACCCCCACTCTGGGGGAGCAGAAGGAAAGAACAAACACTATGGCATCCAAAGAACTGCTGTTCGACGAAGCGGCGCGGCGCGCGCTGGAGCGCGGCGTCAACACCCTGGCCGACGCGGTGAAAGTCACCCTGGGGCCGCGCGGGCGCTACGTCGTGCTGGAAAAGAAGTTTGGCTCGCCCTCCCTCGTCGACGACGGCGTGACCATCGCCAAGGAGATCGAGGTCGAGGACAAGTTCGAGAACATGGGCGCGCAGCTCGTCCGCGAAGTGGCCTCGAAGACGAACGACGTGGCCGGCGACGGGACGACGACCGCGACCGTGCTGGCCCAGGCCATCGTCCGCGAGGGCCTGAAGAACGTCGCCGCCGGCTCCAACCCCCTGGCCCTGAAGCGCGGCATTGACCGGGCCGTCGAGGCCGTCGTCGCCCAGATCAAGGACATGGCCGTGCAGGTGCAGGGCAAGGAGGCCATCGCGCAGGTGGCGACCAACTCCGCCAAGAACACCCAGATCGGCGATCTGATTGCCGAGGCTATGGACAAGGTCGGCAAGGACGGCGTCATCACGGTCGAGGAGAGCAAGGGCACGACCACGACGCTGGAGCTTGTCGAGGGCATGCAGTTCGACAAGGGCTATATCTCGCCCTACTTCGTCACCGACCCCGAGCGGCTCGAAGCCCAGCTCGATGAGCCGCTGATCCTGATCTACGAGAAGAAGATCTCGGCCATCCAGGACATGCTGCCCGTGCTGGAGAAGGTCGTCCGCCAGGCCCGGCCCCTGCTGATCATTGCCGAGGACCTGGACGGCGAGGCGCTCGCCACCTTGGTCGTCAACAAGCTGCGCGGCACGCTCAACGTGGTCGCGGTCAAGGCTCCCGGCTTCGGCGACCGCCGCAAGGCCATGCTCGAAGACATTGCCGTGCTGACGGCGGGCCGCTTCATCACCGAAGACTTGGGCCTGAAGCTGGAGAACATCGACGAGACGTATCTCGGCTCGGCCAAGAGCGTCACCATCACCAAGGACGAGACCACCATCGTCGAGGGCAAGGGCACGTCGGCCTCGATCCAGGGCCGCATCGCCCAGATCAAGGCCCAGATCGACAAGTCCGACAGCGACTACGACAAAGAGAAGCTCCAGGAGCGGCTCGCCAAACTCTCGGGCGGCGTCGCCGTCATCCAGGTCGGCGCGGCGACCGAGACCGAGCTGAAAGAGAAGAAGCACCGGATCGAGGACGCCCTTTCGGCGACCCGCGCCGCGGTGGAAGAGGGTATCGTGCCCGGCGGCGGCACGACGCTGATCAAGGTCATCTCCGCCCTGGACGGCCTGACGGCCGAGGGCGACGAGAAGGTCGGCATCGCGATCATCCGGCGCGCGCTGGAAGAGCCGGCCCGCCAGATCGCCAACAACGCCGGCGTCGAAGGCTCGGTCATCGTCGAGAAGATCAAGACCGGCGGCCAGGGCTACAACGCCGCGACCGGCGAGTTCGGCGACCTGGTCGCCCAGGGCATCGTGGACCCGGCGAAAGTGACGCGCTCGGCCTTGCAGAACGCGGCCTCCATCGCCGGCCTGATCCTCTCCACCGAGGCGCTGGTCGCCGAGCGGCCCGAGAAGGCCTCCCCGGCCCCCGGCGGCGGTGGCGGCGGTATGGGCGGCGGGATGCCCGGGATGGGCGGCATGGGCGGCTTCTAAGCCCCCAAGCCACTCGCTGCAAGCACGGCAAGAAGAGCCGGAGGCCATACGGTCTCCGGCTCTTCTGTTGGTCTGTCGGGTATAATTGAATGGTAGTGGCTCAATACGAGTTGTTTTTCGAGCATCTAATGTTGTAATTGTGGAGTGACTGCCAGCATTACCTTCACATTTGCCTGTTGCTCAGGGAATTCTTGACTGGTGGCCGAAAATTAAGAACAACTGGCATTGAACCACTACCAATTGAATTAGGAAAAGCGGGAGGGTTATGATCATGCCGGTTATTACACCGTTGACATGGGAAGAAAACATCGGCAAAGACAAGGTTGTCGTTGCGTACTCTGATGCCCCCAATAATTTACAGGCCATCTTTGAAGTAGATGATTGGGCACGCGCTCATGGCTATGTCCGAAGCCGAGAGAGCACCTTGAATATTAAGCAGGATGCTCAAGGCCATCGCTACTTTTACTGCGCCTGCTATCTCCTTGATGAAGATGATCGGCGCGCTGCTGATGCTGATTTGCTAAGAATTCGTGAGCGGCGCGAACGGATGCCTCTAACTACGCCTTCGGATGTGCTGCTCCGTCAAGAGGATTAGCCTTCATGCCGCGCTATGTCGTTCCCGATACCAGCGCTATTGCAGCTGCGCTCTACAACGAATCTTACACGCTACAGGCCGAGCCGCTTTTGGAAGCAATACGAAAAGGGTCTGTTGACGCGGTAGCCCCTTCCTCCGGTCTTACTGAGTTTCTTAATGTGAGCCGTAAGAAGTTGATCTCAAGTGGGTCGCATTCTGCTTCATTCGTTGCTGATGTCGAGGCGATTGTTGCTGATTTCTTGACACTGCCTATCTTGTGGTGGGAGATCAGTGCCATTGCGCCATCTGCCTGGCGACTGCATCGGAGTCAAGGTGTTGAAACCGGTGATGCTTTCTTTCTAGAGGTCGCTCGTCAGTGGGATGCTGAGATATGGACGCTAGATGAGCAATTCTATAGGACAGCGCACCTTGCTCACCCCAAAACGTTTGATCTAAGGACAATTCGGTTTGTATGAGTGAGAGGCTTAGTATCTAGACATGGGATTCCAACTTTATGATGTGGTCACTTTGACCGAGGACTTGCCGCAACAAGGGCTTGTGCGTGGCCAGGTAGGGACGATTGTCGAGCAATACTCGCCGGATGCCTTTGAGGTCGAGTTCGTGGACAACAGCGGTCATACTTACGCGCTCGTCACGCTGAGAAGTAGGCAGCTCTTAGCCCTGCAATACGAGCCGGCACAGGTCGCGTGAGCTGCAAATTCAAGAGACGCCGGGGGCCAAGTGGCCTTCGGCGTTTTGTTTTCGCCTGTGCTATACTGCCGTATGACTGATGCCGACCGTTTGCGGCAACGAATCCGGGTATGGCTGTGGCTGTTCATCGTCGGCCTGGCGGTGAGCGGCCTGACGGCCATCCCGCTGCGGTGGGAAATTGATTTTCTGGCGCGGCTGGTGGGGTACGGAGACAGCGGCCTCGCCCACTGGGTATTGCGGGTGCGGGACGGGGTGGGGGAGACGGACGCCCGCTTCCCGTTCCTCGCCTACGGCACCGATTGGCTCGCCTTCGGGCACCTGATGATCGCGGTCGCATTCGTCGGGGCGTTGCGCGACCCGGTCCGCAACGTCTGGGTGATCACGTTCGGCATGATCGCCTGCGTCGTGCCCTGGGCCTTGGTCTTCGGCCCGTTGCGCGGCATCCCGTTCTTCTGGCGCTTGATCGACTGCTCGTTCGGCGTGGTCGGCATCGTCCCCCTGTGGCTCTGCCGCCGCGACGCCCAAACGCTGGAGCGCCTGGAGGCGAGGCCCGCATGAAACCCCTGCTTCTGTCGCTGCTGTCGGGCCTGCTGTTCGCCTTCAGCCTGCCGCCCTTCAACTGGGAGTGGCTGGGTTGGGTCGCCTTCGTGCCGCTGCTGGCCGGGGTGCCGGGGCGGAGGCCGCTGGAAGCCGTCGGGCTGGGCATGCTGGCGGGTGTGGCCTGCGGCGCGGTCCAGGCGGGCTGGTATCACGACACGGCGCGGCTGCTGTGGGCCTACATCCCCTTCCTGTGGCTGTGCTTCCTGTTCGGGGTGGTCGCGCTGGCCGCCTCCCAGACGCCTTCCCACTGGAACCCGGTCGTGCGCGTTTTGTTCGTGGCGAGCGTGGGTGTCGGCGGCGAGTGGGTGACGTCGTTCCTGCCCCTGCCGCTCAACGTCGCCCTGTGCCAGTACAAGAATCTGCCGCTGATCCAGATCGCCGACTTCGCAGGCATCTGGGGCGTCTCGCTGCTGCTCTGGTGGTCCAGCGCCGCCCTCGCGGATTACGCCCTGCGCCGCCGGTTCGCGCCTGTCGGTATCGGCCTGGCATTGATTTCGCTGTCACTGGGGTACGGCGCGTGGGCGTTGCGCGCCCAAAGCTCATCCGCGCCGACGCTTGCCGTGGCGGCGATCCAAGACCTGACGCGCGAAGAGACGGGCGACCTGGCCGCGCCTGCTGGCGCGACCGACCGGGCGCAGATGACGCGGCAGGCCGTCAAACAGGGGGCAAAATTGGTCGTCTGGTCGGAAGAGGCGCTGGGCGGCGAGTTCACGCCAACCGACCCGGAAGACGAGACGCGGGCGCTGGCCCGGAGCCTGCACACCGCCCTGGTCGTCGGCTACTCAGACGACACCAAGCCTAAGCCCTTCAACTGCGCCGCCTACATTGCGCCCACGGGCGACGTCTTGGCCCCCGCCCACCACAAGATTCACCTGTATCTGGCCGAGCGCGAGACCAACCGCTCGGGCCATAACGCTACGGTCGTCCAAACGCCGCAGGGGCGGGTGGGCCTCGAAATCTGCTTCGATAGCTGCTACACGAACACGACGCGCGAGACAGTCCTGCGGGGCGCGAACTTGATCGCCATGCCTAACTACGACCCGCCGACCCCGCGCGGCGTCCTGCACCGTCTGCACGGGGCCATGCTGCCCTTCCGGGCGGTCGAGAACCGCGTCCCGTTCGTCCGCGCCGACTCGAACGGCCTGTCGCAGATCGTGAGTTCTTCCGGCCAGGTCATCGCCCAGTCGCCCCTGTTCAAGCCCGACGTGCTGCTGGGCGGCGTCACGCCGGGAACCGGGCGCGGGACGTTCTTCACGCGCTGGGGCGACTGGCTGGCCTACGGCTGCCTTCTGGTCGCGGCCTTGGGTCTGGCGGGCCGATTAAGTGTCCGCCGGGAACCCCGCGCGCTTGACTCTGGGTTACGGTCCTAGCAGAGACGCGGGCAAAAGGGAGCATCGGCTATGCAACGGCTTTAGGGCTGGCGCGCGAGGGGGCGCGGATCGTGGTCAACGGGCGGACACCCAAGCGGGTGGATGAGGCCGTGCGGCGCATTGCCGCCGAGTCAAGCAACGCGAACGTCTCAGGCGTGGCCGCCGACATGGGCACGGCGGAGGGCGCGGACTTGGTCATCGCGCGCGTGCCGCACGTAGACGTGCTGGTCAACAACGTCGGCATCTTCGAGCCGAGAGACTTCGGCGAGATCACCGACGCCGACTGGCTGCGCTTCTTCGGGACCAATAGGCAAAATGCAGGCTCCCAACGCAAGTGTTACGACAAGGTTCAATATTACTGGAAGCAATGTGACTGGTTCTGTTCACTATCGGGACTTCCCTTCCCTTGAAATCTATGCGTATAACAGTGCTTATCCTGGTGGGCATAAATTCTCGTTCGGTTATCAACCGTCGCCCGCCATTCAGCATTTAACTGGAGTTCTAAATTTGGCTTTTGGAGAACATGAACATTCAAAGTTCTGATGGCAACTCATTTCTAAAGCGCATCTGAAACATATACACCTCACAAGGCATGACATTATGCGTAAATTCATGGCATTGAGGGCATTTCACCTTTGCATCAATGTGTTTTTCTTCGCTGCTACGGTGGCTGGACTTTTTGCCACTTATTTCTGGCTGGCAATCCCCATCTTCGTGATTAGAAGCCATCTCATAAATGCCTGAGCAGTATCATCATGCACGCCAGGTGGACCATGCCCAGGTAGCTGGTCGAGTACAGGTCCCAGCGCACCGTCACGCGGCGGAAGTTCTGCAGCCAGGCG
>JAABUP010007632.1_pt1 | contig 14339 bp, 16 predicted proteins | sample 5559201 | NCBI WGS metagenome assembly JAABUP01 (sample SAMN10711887, study PRJNA513373) | rock metagenome | isolation source: Antarctica rocks | place: Antarctica | reverse complement strand
AAGATTGAGGACCTGAGTGCACAGGCTCAAGCCAGTGCTGCTGAGCAATTCAGAGCGCCAGAACCAGCTCTGACAGACAGCAAGGCAGAGCCTTCAGGTGCGCTGTTGTCACTACCTAAGGATCTAGCAGAGGTTGTCTGTTAGCCTGTGCTTCTGATTACTTTGACATATGCACTTGGCTCTATGTTGGGTGTTTTTGAATTGGCCTTGCGTGAAGATGAAGGCGGCAGTGTTTTGACATCTGTGATAATGCAGCATCGCTTTCAAATTGTTGACAGTCTGAAACGGTGTCAAAGTGCAACAACCAAATCCTGCATAAGAAGTTGCGTGCTGTACATGTAATTGACAGTGAGGTGCATGATGTTGATGCCTGGAATGCATTGCAGGCATGACTGAGGAGGATGAGGATGAGGGTGATGTGGATGAGGGTGATGTAGAGCCCAAGGACATTGAGCTGGTCATGACGCAAGCCAGTGTCAGCCGGGCCAAGGCTGTCAAGGCTCTCAAGAAGGCTGAGGGTGACATTGTCAGCGCTATCATGGAGTTGACGATGTAGTAGCAAGCTTGTAAAAAACAGGCAGACCCACACGTGTTGCAGTCTGTGTCACATTTTGCATGTCTACGGCTCCTGTAGTGCTACCATCATCACATGTTTGTACAGCAGCACAAATGCATTCGACCCGGTAGTCACAGGGTTCTCTGTCGAGGTCACTTGTCATGGTGAGATTGATGGTGCATGTTGATTCACACATTGTCATTGCAGTTTAGGTGGTCTTCACTCATGAGTAAGCTGTTCATGAGAAATGCCGATCCTGAAAGCTCATGTGGACCAGCCTGATGTAGTTGTCAGTTTGGGCAGTATCACCCAGACGGGAACTCATACTACCGATGTGCACTGTCCTTGAATTATTATTGGTAGGTATTGCCAGTGTGGCAAGTACATGGTTACCTGTGTGTGAGAAAGTGTGACACAAGCTATAATGATCACCAACAGCCCAGACAATCTTACTGCATAAATACATCTAGTAGTCAAAATTTGTTCGCACTGCGTGCAACATGCAGACAATTACACCTGTCACATGAAATCACAGTGTTGAGGCTGCACATGAAAAGCACATTCTGTCAGTGAATCGTGAAATGGAACCGGACGTTGTGCAGTGTCTGTCAAAATCAGGCACATGTGCCTTGAGTTGGCAAACGTGTTGAGCACAGCAATCCTGGGGTTGGCTGGTTGCACAAGCAAAAATGCTGACTTGGTTATTGGCTGGGCAAAACCATCAGCATATATATTCTAGCACAATATCAATCAGCACAGGATTACAGCCAGCACACTGCATTGAAACACCAGCAGCGCTGCTACAGCCTGCGATGGTGTTCATAAGCATGCAGTACAAGAAGTACAAGAGCGTCTTGAATGACTGATATAGGAAGGCAGGCAATGTAATCCAGAGTGCCAAGCCAGTATTGCCTGTACATCACAAGCTAGCAGATGCATGCAACCTGTAGCTACACACTTTACCAGGCCGTCAGACCATGCAACAGAATATCAGCAGTTGTTCTCAAGAGCAAAGCACGATGTAGAACCGGTGAATAGTTGATTACAGGAATCGCATGCCTGTTGGTACGCAGGGGCACTAAAGGCCTCCTTACTTCTTGCCAACAACTGCAGGGGCACACAGACAGCTCAGCAGCTTGAAATACAGTTCTGCAGAATGCATATGCTGACTTGAGCAGAACACTGCAGATCACTTCACAGCCAATGCTTGTCATGAGGTCAAGGTAGCTGAGCCAATGCCGCTGTCAAGTAAACCTTGTTTATTGAGCCAGGAGCAAGAGCTGAGCCAACCATATGAGGCATAGCAAGCAAGGAATGCAATCACCAACCTGCATTCTTCTTGACTCCCCTAATCTTCTTTGACCTGTTCTTCCTCTCCTTGATCTGTTTTCTTGACTTCTCAATCTTGTCTGCAAGCCCATTCTGCAGAAACAAAAGGCCATCATCCCTCCAGACCATCACTACAAATGATGCCAGCCAATGCAATGCCAGTGTCCAGTGTAAAACACTAGTGAGTGCTATTGCCACGCATATGATATTCAGCCAGACAACTGGTTTCATGCATGCAGAGTGGCTTGATATCTACAATGTAGTTGAGGAATGCAGACATCAAGGGCACGGCTGAGCGCTCACCCGTACAAGCCTGTATCTGGGCTCAAATTTCTTGGCAGCATCAATGCTGTCATAGATGAGGCCGAAACCAGTTGACTTTCCGCCACCAAACTGCAAACCAAGATGCATTGCTAAATCTGCCGCTAGCATTCTGATGCTGATTGCAGCAGCTGTAGCTGCATAGTCCTGTGCTGGTCTAGTTGCTATGGCATACCTGTGTCCTGAACCCGAAGCAGAATACTTGCTGAGGATCCCGTACATCATACATTTTTGCCAACTTCTCCTTCAGCTCTGCCTACAAACAAGATCAGCTGCTGAGCTCTGCCTCTATTCCACCTAAGAAGAGAGCAACAAATCCAAAGACTTTGGTAAAGTACCTTTGGTACATTGGGCCTGCCCGGGTGCAACACATCAATAACCTGAGTTCAACAACGGAGGGTCATCTGCACGAGGTGCTGGCCAGAACGCGCTGAATAGCGAGAAAGAACAGCGAGTGATGTCACTTACAAACTGTTTCCTGAACAGCAGTCTGTTTGTCATGAACTTGCGAGTCCTTATTGTGCAGCTCTTCTCCGCCATCTTGGAGACGCGTCCAAGACTGCTCGAGACGTCGACTGTCAAGACCCTTAGCGTCGAAAGAGAGACTTTGTCCTGGTGCAACGCAGTATCAGGGCGGCGGTTTGACAGTAATGAAGTTTAGATTACCCATGCCAAAGCGACATCCCTGTCTGCAGTTACAACATGTTCCAATGTGCTATGTGATCGTCAGAGTTTAGGACTTCTAATTTTGATCCGCTTTGAGCACTGCTGACTTCGACAACTTGCATGTGCTGCTAGCGAGAGCGATTGACTGATCACCTAAGGGTTTCCTGGGATTGAGCGATTGCATCAGTGCACTCGCAGCCTGACCTGGGCCATTGTTCAACACCTGCGAGGGTGTTCTTGACACAGAATGTCGCAGCAAGACAGCTCACCGCCGCCCACGACAGCAGTGCTGCTTGCTGTGGCAAAGCATGTCTCTTTTGCATGTTCAAAACCCAACAAGGCATATCTAGAGTGCAAGCACAAAGACAAGAATCCCCAGGCTTGCCTCGAGCAAGGGGATGCCGTGACAGCTTGCACAATCGATCTGTGAGTCCCTCATTTGCTTTGGATGTTGCTGACGAAGCAAGTCAGAGTGCACTCTACAGTCTTGCAGTCTGATATGTTTGATCAACTTTACAGGCTGAAAGACCTAAATGCAAAGGCTCCAGAAGAGCTGAAAGCATACTGTGAATGCATGGACTACTACAGGTACATATGTCTCAATTGCACTGCCCAATGCATGATGTCAGCCTATAGGTTTTCTGACTGTGCGTTTCTGCAGTCACAATTTTGGGAAATGCCGCAAGGAGCAGAAGGCATTTGAGGAGAAGTGTCCACCTTCAGGATGACAGGCAGACAAGTCACACGCAATCAGCAATCTGCCACTTCATGCCTGGTTGCCTGATTGGACGAAGACTTTGTCAGCAAATTATTTTGATGGGTTAGCTGTGCTTGGTGAAGGCTCTGGATTGCAAGGATGCTATGCTGCTATGCATCCAGCTCTTAGCTTGCAGCATGCCCTGCTGTCGCACATCAGTCAAGGACAAAGTTCTGTGCTCATGTTATGCGTTTACAGTGTTGATGGCGTTTGTTGCGGCAGTGATTACTCTTGCAATGCAAACATGCATTCTTGAAATGTGCTGGAAATTATGATGTCTCCCTTTGCCATCCGTTCAGCTCTACATGCACCACAAGGTCAAGTCGTCTCAGAACTTGCTGGTACATTGAGAACTCTGACAAGCCAAAGTTGTCTGATTGTTCCACCACTTCCACCGCTGGTTGCTGCATGCATGCATATGCTCTACTTGTGCATGCTCTACTTGTGTATCAACACTGGAACGGCTACCCCTTAGCAAGGACTACTTGTCGATTTGTAAATCATGTTGCACGCAGATACTTGATCAGGTATGAAACTTTTTACGGATTAGACTTGACTCATGGAACAGCTTATGTAAACTATGAAACAGTCTCACAATTTTAACAGTCTGGGATCTTGCCTGCTGAGTCTAAATAATGCAATGGCTTGATAGCCACCGTCAACACAACCGCTCATGTAAGCAGCTATCACCCCTTTTGGCATTCAACTTCATGTGTCAAATCCAGAATACATTCCAAAATTCCTAGCCAACCTTTTCTCTTCCTCTACATAATTTTTTGCACTCTTTGCCTGACCAACATCCCTTTTTCTTTTTTCCTGCAGTACAATGGGTACACACAGTCATGATGCCTGATGTAAAGAGCCAACTGCACATCCCAAGGTTTGTGCAAGCTGACCACAGACAGAGCTCACAATCAGATATGTGGCACAAGACCCACTTTTTGTTGAAAGGTCTGTTGCCTTTTGTCATGGGCCAATTGCTTGTGCTCGGCTCGCGCATCAGCCTTCAGCTTGAGATTCTGCACACCACAAGGCTCGTCGCTTACTCATGACACTGTAGCGGTGATTGTGACAGCTTTCTGCATCACACTTACTCAACTCAGAAGGCAGGCCCTGCTTAAGGCCATACTGGATGGTATCAAGTCATGCCCAGCCATCTGTTGAGCTGGTAGAGAAGGTACCAATGCAGGGCAAATTGCAACACTGAAGTACATATGGTGTCACCTGCTGCATAGCCTTGTGTGAGATAGCAGCAGCAGCCTCTGCTCCTGCATTGGCAGCAGCTCTCGTATGCTCTCTCGCCTGGAAGCCATACAGCAGTGAGTGTTTCCATTTGCACTGCAGCATGGGATCATCCTATGCATTTTAGGAAGCAGCAATGAATGTGACTTGTCAAACAACAGAAGCATCACGTTGTTGCCTGGGTGGCTGAGTGCCTTGAGATGGCATGCCGACTCGCCAAAAGCACAAAGCAAAGATGCATAGGAAATGTGTCAGCTACATTGGCATGCATCTTCATGTACATGCCTGTGCAATCCTGATCAGCAGGCTACCTCTGCACTCTCTTCATCAGCATCCCTATCATTAGCTTTTGCATCTTTCCCCGAGCCCCTTAACAAGTCAAACTGAGTCACGTGGTGCTATTGATCCTTACTGTCTTAAGACAGCACATGTAAGTTACCATTCCCAATTCTGTTCATCTTGCTTTGGCGCTGGCACATACAGAACAGAAGGACCGCTCTTGTAGCCGTGCTGCTGGAGAGCTTGCAAGTCTATCTTGTCTGTCTGCTTGCGCTTTTTCTGTGCTCGGGCAGCCTCTATGCTGAGGGCATCAGTCTCACTGTCAGAGTCACTGGCTGACAGCTCATCCAGTGCATCTTGATACCTGCAGCGTAGAACTTCCATTCAGCGGTCCAAGTCCGTCGTATCTTGTGGCGCTGTTGCTTGAGACCAACTTTCAGGCAATTTCAAGTACCTGGGCATCTTCTCGTTGTAGAGTAACGGCGCACAGACAGGCGTATCACTAACAGGCGTATAACGCCAACACCTGCACTTAAGCATGCATTGCAACTGTGATGTCACAGTACACGAGTCCAAGACCTGACACGGCTGTTGCCGCAAGCAATCAGCCAGCTGCACGACACTGCGCTAATGCCAAGGATGGGCGAGTCAGCAATGTTGGTGATCTGAGGCTTGCAAGTCTCTACCCAGTATGTCAGCGCCTTCTGCGGCTGCAACAGCATGTGAACGAACGCTGTTGACTCCCACCAGCTGGTTATTGCAAGTAAAAGGCAGGGCAGATGACACTCTATTGGCAGCTCGCCGTCTCATGTTGTGTAGATCATAGTCAGCAGCGGTGCTGTGCTTTAGCAGGCATTCCTGAATCAAGCACCAATGAAGAGATGCGCAAACACTTCTCGGAGGCTATAGCGTACTTTCGAGGCTCTCCTTTCACGTATGCTTTCCTGCACACTGACCCTGCAAGGCGTGCTCTGGACCCAAAGCATCCGCCTCAGCACGCTCTTCTATACTACAGCAGCTTAGATGGTAAGCTTGTACCTGAGGTGGTCATCAAAGTACAACATGATGCCCTGCAAGATGACTTGCAACTGCTGCTGCAGCTGCACGGTATGCAGAGGATTGTCTGTGGCGAGCAGCACAAGCATTACCAGATCCTTGGGCCTGGTTCCTTGCAGATGCTGAGACTCATGTATGTTCTGACTTTACCGCCAGTGAAGCTACTGTGTGGTGGCCGCCAAGCAAATATTACCTGTTGTCATCTAGCTGCAAAAGCAAGGGTCAGTCAACTTGTCTACAGGTCCTTGAGCGCAGAGTCTGGGCCACACAGCCTGATACACAAGCTCCCCCTTTAAAGGATCTGCCTGCTGCAGAGGCAGCAAAAACCCTGAGCAAGTCCATAGCACCTGCTCTGGCAGTGTCTCATGCACCGCCGCAGTCATCATCAGTGCAAATACCTAAACAGGTATAGCCTTTGTATAAGCAGGCCTCACCTACCTTGCTTATTGTTCAACACAAGGCACTCAGCAGACACAGCAGCTATTGACAAGGCAATGGTCTGTGTCAGCTTGTCTGTGAGAGCCATGGTTTCTGTACATGCAGAGTGGGGGAATTACTTCCTCGGACATCCCTGAGCCCCCAGCCGATCCAACTCCGGCTGCCTCATCAGATCTTCCACCTCTGCCCCGTTCAGACTCACCTGCAGTGGTGTTACTGGACACCCCTCCCAGCCCCCCTGTAGACCCACCTCTAGGGCCCGCTTCAAGATCACCCCCTGCTATGTCATTGGACGACCCTCCAGGACCTACTTCAAACCCACCTCCAGGCCCGCCTTCAATTTCACCTTCAGCTATGTCACTGGACCCTCCAGGAGCCGCTTCAGAATCACCTCCTGAGTCCCATGCAGACAGACCACCACTAGCCGCAGGCCCTCCCCGGCCACCGCTGCAACCGCCAGCTTCACCTTTAGCTGCTATAGCCAACTCTGTTCTGCCACCTCCGCCTTGGTCAGCAGCAGTAGCAGCACCTGCTGCTGTGGACAAGAGTCAACCTCCAAAGCCAGCTGCACTGCTCTGTCCCTTGCCGCTTTCCTGTCTGCCCATGCCGCTAACAGCAGAACCTGCACCTCCTGTTGCTTTGCTTCAGATTGGCTTGGCTCATCAGGTCAGTACAACAGATGCATGGCAGGCTTTGTAACCTGTGATGTGTGGGCTGCCATATGTTGATGGTAGACTGAACTTGCCAGTCTGCAGCAGGGACCTTCATTCAGAATACAAAGCAATCAATGTAGGTGCTTCCAAGTCGTTGCGTACAGAAAGCAGCTGGCCATGCTTGGCTTACAGCATGTCACTGCTGCATTGTAGGTAAACAGCAAGGGCGCTGCTGTTCCTCATCAGGCAGAGGGTCAGGTAGCCGGGCAGCAGACTGACTCGAGCAGAGAAGCTTCTGGCATGTTGATGCCCACAGCTGACCAAGTGTGTCTCACACTGCCAAGTGATGGAAATATGAGGCATGGCAGCAGCAAGCAGCACGCTGCTGAGCAGAGTATACAGCCATCAAGACTGCTTCAGGCGTCAGGCGTGCAGAGTCAAGCTGCTGCAGCACCATGGGGCAAAGTTGCACTGAGTAACTTCAGACGATTGGATTCCAGTGATTCAGCAGGCGCAAAGCGACCTTCCTCTGCAGCATCAGGCTTGCATGAGCACTTCTCTCATGGCAAGGCAAAGCACAGGCCAGCTGCACAGAGAGACAACTGCCCAATATGCAGGAAGGCCCAGATCCTGGATCTGGACAGGCTGCAGGTAAAGCTGCTGAGCTTTCACTGCAACACGTCACGACGTGTCTTGGCCAGCTACTGAACGCCATGCCTCATTCACAGCTTGCCCTGTTTCTGGTGGCATGCTGTTGTGGAACAACAGCAATTAGAGGCGATAGCTGTAGTGACTTGTGACAGAAGCATGCACCCTGCAGCATAGTCTGCCGTGATTTCAGACTTATGCATGCTTTGCTTTCCAAGGCAGGTCTTGAGAGTATAGTAGAGGTATTGCGTTATGCTGAGACTTGCATCCTGGACAAACTGTTGTGTGCATGTTGTCAAAGAACAGGTATGATTGTGAACACATTGCTACAGGTGGATGCTCATTTGAGCAACTTCATTGCTGACCTCAAGCTACGTCAAGTGGACCCACTAGCTATCTCACCCACAACCGCACCCACTCACGCCAGTGTACAGCAACACAGCAGACTGGCAGCTCTCATGCTTCCCTTGACGGTCCCTGACTCACAGAGTCAGCAGGCCAGCACTGGTGCACACAGCTTGCAAGCTGCAGTCAGCACATCCGAGCTGTTGCCGTCAGCTTCTGCTGACAGTCAACTGGCAGAGACAACTGTAGAGGCAGTGTCTACCGGTAGGCTGTTGCGGTTGCATGTGTGGCCCGGGTCAAATGGTGCATAGGTTCCTCACCAGCATTGCAAGTCCATGGCTCAGGACATACTGGCAGATGATACATACTGGCAGCATCTGTTCCTTTACTTCTGCGCCGTTGACACTGGATTTGAGCAAGATTCTGCTTGCCATCATTTCACAGACTTGGGCTTGCTGTAGGTGCTCTGTCCTCAGCAGCAGCAGAGGATGGGCCACAGCATGCAACAGCACAGCAGCTAGGATGCCTGGGTCGCCGACCAACCGAGACTCTATCCGAGCAGGCTGTGGCTGTGCCTATTGCTGCAGTTGCTGCCCATCAAGAACCGCCTCTGCTGCCCCCTCAGACGCCTGAGCACAAGGTAGGCTTTGCATCCTTGTAGGGCAGCATTGCTACCACTACACCAGCATTAGCATGAAGCACGCTGTTGGCTAAGCCCCTTCAAGTTGTCTGACTGCATGCTGGCGTAGGCTGAGATGGGTTCGCATGCTTGCTTTGCTGCATGCTTGTGGCTTGGGTAATGGAAGTAGCGCTTATGTTTGTAGATGCTGGCGCACAGTTAGGTTCAGACATGCCTAGTAAGTACCCAGCAAACAGCAGCTAGCAGACGTGCAATTACTAACATTGTTGTTATTGCGACCTGGGCTTCCAAAGCTCTGTTGATTGAAGCTGAGCTGCCAGATGATGCGGTGCTTCCCTGCTTGACCAAGTGGCATGTTGCTGACTTGACAGCATCATGTGATGCAACAGACATGTTATTGCTGGTGTGATTGGCGGGAATAGTGGTGTCTTTGACAGCATATGGTATTGTAGCATGACGCGGCAATAATGGTGTGAACACTGCAGGGGAAGCTGACAGTAGTGCTGGATCTGGATGGCACTTTGATCAGCAGCTTCACCCCCCAGCGCGCCCCTCGCCTGCCCCCTGGGTCAACCAGTTACATTGTGGGCAAGGGCGGCCGCCTCAACCCACAGGGGGTCTTTGTTGTGGAGCGTCCAGGGCTGCAGGAGTTCTTCAGACAGCTGTCAACCTTTGCAGGTAGCTATAATGGCAACGCATGTCATTGACACCCCTTTCCTGTGCTTGCCATCACAACGCAGCATTGACACGCCTGCATCTGCATGTTTCCCCATGCAGGCTGTCAGCATTGCTTCCAGCAGCACACATGTGCATTGTACATACAAATGGTGATACTCAGATCTTCATTCATAAGCAGAACTTGTTTGGTTGTTCTGCCTGGGAGCCAGTCACTCATGTTTCTCATGTGACATACAGAGATAGTGCTGTTCACTGCTGGGTTGGAGGACTATGCAAGACCCATTGTGGATGCCCTGGACCACAACTACTGCTTCTGCTTCCAAGGGCGCCGCCTCTACCGGCCAGCCACAGTGTCATGTGACCTGTACCCCTGCATCAAGGACCTCTCCAGACTGGGCAGGGATCTGAAGCGGACAGTGCTGATTGACGACACCCCACTGACGTTTCTCAATCAGCCTGACAATGGCATTCCCATCTATGGCTTCAGGTAAGGCATGTTTGCAGGCAGGCACTGATCATCACTAGGTTAATGGCATCTCAGAGCAAGCCAGCAATCAAATCGTTATGTTGGCTCACCGCCCATATGCAGCACCATTGAAGGGGAAACTCAGACAGCGGTGTTGTCTGCAATTGGCCGGGCTCTGATCAGGGCCTGGCCATTCCTTCAAGCCTGTCTTGATTGTCCACACAGATCAAGCAATAGTTCCTGTATATAGAATTGCCTTGCTTGCTGTCTGTATTCAGGTCACTCACCTGTTCTGCTTGTGTGCTGTGCAGAGGTGATGTGGATGACAGGATGCTAACAGAAGCCATGCTGCCGCTGCTAGAAAGCTTGGCCGATGCACAGGATGTACGGCCGGCCCTACACAAGCGCTTCGGCATGCCACAGTGAGTCACTCAAGCGTGTTCCCCCTTTCTCACTCTTTGCACATGACATTGTTCAAGTTGGGCTCTGTTTAGCTCACAGCAAAACTGCTGCTGTCCTTGTCACGAGATGGTTAGCTGACATAATCCAGCCCTCACACCTGATTGGTGGCCCTGTCCTTGATCCCAGACTCACTCTTGATGAAGACCCACTGCATGATCAAGCCTGCATGATCAAGAGTGGGTCTTCAGGAACTGCTCATGCAGACTGTGATGAACCTTTAACATTTTGCACAGGGCGCTACATACCTGACATATCTTCACAATGTAGCACCGCCTGACGCTAGTTCCCGGGGGTTTCTCAGTTGCAATTCACGCTATGGAACAGGTGTTCAAAACCAAAATGTGTCCAGGAGAGCAGCTCGTCATGACAGTGCTGCTGGTATGTCTTGCTGATGCAGCAATGCTAGGCCAGCCTCACGGCAGTGCCCTGAGCTGCCCTGCCCTACTTCCAGGTGGTTTAGGGCTCAAGGGGTGCCAGTCAAGCTGAGTCGTCATGCCTCCAAGGCAGAAGTGCCTGTCAAGCGGAGGCTGCAGCTGACCAAGGCACAGTCTGGTCCTGACCGCATCAGCAGCAGACACCAGCCAGAGCAAACATCAGCAAGCCATCAGCCTTCAAGGCTGCTGCTGTGTGACTTTGACGCTGGTGAGAGCACTGGCTTGTTCTGGTTGAAGCATCAAATCAAGTGAGCATACACTCTGTGTGCAGAGCTTCACAGCAATTTGCTGTGATATGCAAAGAACTGTTTGCAAGCTGTGCATGCTCCATGTGTCAGTTGTCAATCTTGCTATTTGATGCGTTGCTTCTGCCAGTTGTTGCTGTACCACAGGCCTGTGCTCAACCTGGAATCTGTGACCAATGCCCAAAAGCAGCAGCAATTGAGACATGCACAGCAGCAGTTGTCAACATGCCTGCGTATGCAGGATTGTTCATTACTTATCAAGGTCAAATGTGCGGGCGTAAAAACTCTGGATGACTGTTTTGCACATGGAGCAGCATGCATTGCAGAATGCACCCACATCTTGTGCCATCTTCCCACTGTGTTCATGCAGGCGAGCGCCTCGTGGAGGAGCTGGCTCCCGAGTTGACACCCATGCTTGCATCACTGGAAATGCCAGCCAACTTTGTCCCAGTCACCAACGCCGTCTTTGCTGAGATGGCCAGAAGGGGAATTGGACGGCAGCAGATCCTGACTGCATTACGCAAGATGGGCACCGAGCTGCCACAAGACTCTGTAGAGATGATGCAGGTTTGCTGCTGAAGCACTTTTTGTGATGAGGTCGCCACCATGTGCATCACATTCCACTTGCTGGTTTCTTGCCTGGTGGCATACGTGGCTTGCTCAAATACCAGCTGCACTGTGCCATTGAGAGTGAATCCTAGTCACAGCTTGCTCAAATCCTGATCAAAAGATCTCCATGTCAAAGTAGAACTGGCACATTGTGACACGTGATGTACATGATGCAGTGGGCTCATCAGAAGGGCGTTGACATGCGCATCTTGTCAGACTGCAACAGCGTCTTCATTAGCCACATGCTCACTGGCGCCAAGGTGAACACCAGAGTTCAGGAGGTCATCACAAACCTCTCTAGCTTTGTGCGCTGCCAGCCTTCTGGTAACACCCAACATGGCTCTGCTCAGAGTGCTAGCCAGGCTGACTCAGCTCACTCAGATGCCGAGTCCTCAACCGCCAGTCCAGGCAAGGTCCAGTCAGCATCTTCTGGATCCGATGGTGGTGCCACATGGGGTGCAAGCAGCGGTGATGCAGCAGCTGGCAAGACAGCAGCAAGTCATCGCATGGTGATACAGCCCAGGCATGACTGGACCGTCTCGTCACATGGCTGCCCTCTATGCCCTGCCAATCTGTGCAAGGTTTGGTTGCACCTTTGAACTAGCATTGCTTTCTCTACATTTCTACTTTGTATTGCCTATGCTCTCAACATCGTATCAGCCTGTTCTTGTACTATACACTCCTGAAAGCATCTGCCTATATGCCACCAGGTTCAAAGCAAGGTCATGACGCAGCTGTCACATTGTGCTGTATGCACACACGCTTCCTGCGTGGGAAATGTGTGAGCTATTATCACGGCCCAAAGACTGCTGACCAGTGTGTTACTGTTTGCTATAGGGTCAAGAGCTGGAAGCCCTGCGTGCTGCAACGCCTTACCAGCAAATTGTGTACTGTGGTGATGGTGCCAATGACCTCTGCCCAGCCTTGGCACTTGCTCCTGGAGATGTTGTGCTGGCAAGAAAGGTGTGTAACTTTCACATGCAACTCAGCCCCTACATTTGCAGCAGATGTCATGTGGTGCACAATGCCATTGATTGTGCTGGTGTTTTTGCTCCCGTTGTAGTGGGCGGACTGCATGTATGCATCAGTCTCCATCATACTGCCATTGCTAAGGTTGTCATGAAGGGTGTAGTGGCAATTGATGAGACTCCAGCCCATTTAACCCCAACGCCGAGCCATGATTGCTTCATGGAAGCACTGGTCTGTGACACTGAAAAAAGGGGAAAACAGAAAAGTATTGTATTATAAGAGGAACCTTCTTAGACGGCAGCCCAGAGCTCTTTGACACTGTATTGGAGAAGCTAAGGAGGCAACCAATGTATGGGCAACTAGTTGTATAGACATTAGATTTTGATGTGAGTATGTTTCAATGCGCTGCAGGGTCATGCATTGGAAAAGCTGATTGCAGCCCGGGCTCAGAGTCAAGATGAAACTGAAAGGGTTGTCGCCCAAGTGCACATCTGGAACAACCATGCACATCTGCTGCGGCTGGTCAAGGATGCCATGCAGATGTGATCTCAATCACTGAGACAAAATAGCCTGGACATTGTGGAACAATTTATTTGGGAGACCTTCCTCGAGATTTTGTTGATGTAAAGGCCGTGCCAATTTTGATTGATTTTGTGAAGTGCAGACTTGCAATTCACGGCTGTGCATGTCCAGGAAGCCAAATCTGATGACCATGATTCCTTTTCCAGAAGTGCTGCAAGGTCTGAGTACTGCTTTGCTAGCTCACTGAGCAAACTACCCACTGCAAGTAGTTTAGTCAAGTTCAGTCTTTACAGTTAGATGTATGCTGATTGGTCTTGCTCACCAGCAACTGATGAAGTTTCTTCCTTTGGACAGTGAGATAGCATCACAGTCACACCAAGCAGCAATCGCATACTTTTCCAGTATTGCTGGGTAACCTTGGTGGCTTACTGTCTGCATAGTGAGAGGATGTGCTGTGATGCTAAATTTTATAGCTGTTTAGTGTAGATGTGCAGTCAGTCATCTGCTACAGAGGGAAAGCGTTGCGTATTGTCATTGAAGCAGTATTTTGTTTGTTGTGGCTTGTTTGTCTGTAGCTTAGCACCTGCATTGTGTGTGATGTTGTCTGTGACAAGGCACTTGTCAGGCACTTGCTGGCACTCCTGATGTATGATAAACACAGGATTGCTGCAAAGGCCAAATCTCAGGTGTTGTTGGGACAGTGTACTGATGTCTAAAGCCTTGATACAAGTTCCTAATTATAACTTTGTATCCTTGTAACCAGCGCTCTGAAGTGCATGGCTTCACGCTGCGATTTCGTAGGCACTGTTCCAGTATGGAGTCATCGTGCAAGCAAAAGCCTTCAGAACACATGAGTGAGTCTGAATTGCTATACATCATTACATGGCCAAAACGCTGCGCAGGTCATGTCACGCAACATCATCGTGCATCTAGATGAAGCCTCAGTTTGACATGTAGGTGCGCATATTGGTTAAATGTCTTAGGGCCTTACAGACAAGCACGTGCAGGGAAGTGAGTCACAAGT
>JAABUP010007631.1_pt1 | contig 14339 bp, 13 predicted proteins | sample 5559201 | NCBI WGS metagenome assembly JAABUP01 (sample SAMN10711887, study PRJNA513373) | rock metagenome | isolation source: Antarctica rocks | place: Antarctica | reverse complement strand
GAGCACGGCGGTCATCGTCGGTGAGGTGTCGGTCAGGACCACCGGGTGGCCGCGGGGTCACCGGGGACGAGCTCGCCCAGCGGCCGATCGTCGGCGGTGCTGGTTGGGTCGAGGTCGACGCGGGTGACAGTGGCTGGGCAGCAGCGGAAGCTCAGCGTCGAGCCCGTGGTCCAGCAGGCTGCCGTGCAGCGAGGCGAGAGAAGTGCAGGGAGCGTGCGGCTTGGATGCTCAGCCACCGGCTGACCCAGGTGAACCGGGTCGCGCGGCGGCGGACGGTCTCGGATCGGCTCTCGATGTGGCGGCTGCGGAGCTCGCTGCGGAGCGGGCCGTGCAGCGTGCGACCACATTGCGACCACAACAGGTCGGCTCGTAGTGGATCCGGCGGCATAACCCCTGGTCAACGTGGTGCGCCCGAAGGGATTCGAACCCCTAACCTTCTGATCCGTAGTCAGATGCTCTATCCGTTGAGCTACGGGCGCGTGTTCGGTTGTGCCGATGCGGGCACCGGCCGAGCGGAGGCTCCGGGATTCGAACCCGGGATGGGGTTGAAGCCCCAAACCGCATTAGCAGTGCGGCGCCATAGACCAGACTAGGCGAAGCCTCCCGGGCTGTGGAGCACGACCCGAAAGCCGCAGAGCACGACCCGCAAGCCGCAGAGCATGACCGGACAGCCACGGGCGGGAAGGTTACACGGCGGCCCGGGCAGCCACCACAACACCTACCGCCGCAGCAGCCTGAGCAGCGCGGGGGGTCGACCACCGAAGCCCTCGGCCTCCACCGCGGCCAGCACCACCCGCGGCAGCTCGCGGGCCGAGGAGTACACGAGGTAGCGGGGCACCCACCGCGGGGCGAACTTGGCGTTGAAGCGGTACAGGCTCTCGATCTGCCACCACCGCGAACCCCAGCGCAGCAACGCCGCCCACCATTTCGCCACGGGACCGGCGCCGATGCGCTCACCCCGCTCGAGCGCGGCGCGGAACACCGCGAAGTTCAGCGACACCCGGTGCACGCCCAGGTCGCCGCCGGCCTGCATCACCCCGGAGATGAGCAGCTCGTTCACCCCGTTCTCCGAGTCGCGGTCACGGAGCATGGCGTCCAGCGACAACCCGTCGGCACCCCAGGGCACGAAGTGGAGCAGTCCGCGCACCACATGGTGGCCGTCTACCTCCTGCACCGCGGTGGCCAGCACACAGTCGGGGTCCACCCCGAGCCTGCCCAGCGCCATCGAGAAGCCGCGCTCGGTCTCCGTCCCTCGCCAGCGTCGGGCCAACTCACCCAGCCGCTCCAGCTCCACGGGGTCGATGTCCGCCACCCGGCGAACCCGCACCGAGTACCCAGCGCGCTCCAGGCGGCCCACCGCTTGGCGCACCCCGCGCATAGCGCGGCCCTGCAAGGTGAACTCCGCCATCTCCACCACGGCCTCGTCGCCCAGCTCGAACGCCCCCAGCCCGTGTCGCGCCCACATGCGTGCCCCCGCCTCCGAGCAGCCCAGCACCGCCGGCGTCCAGCCGTTGTTGGCGCACCGCTCCAGGAACACCTCCGCCGCTCCCCCCCACGCTTCGGGGTCACCCACCGGGTCACCGGAGGCCAGGGCGACCCCGGCCAACGGGCGGTACGTCACAGCTGCCTTGGCCGACGGGGAGAACACCACCGACTTGTCGGCGCGTAGCGCGAAGTAGCCCAGGGAGTCACCGCATCCCTGCTTGGCCAGCAGCACCCGCAGCGAGTCGGCCTCCTCGGGGGCGAGCGCGCTGGGCGGTTCCTGGGTACGGAGCAGGAAGTACGTCGCGGCCGCGAGCGCGCTGAGGCCGAACCCGAGACCCGTGCCGCCCACCACGTCGTCGAGTAGATCGACCCGGAAACGCAGCGGGCCCGACACGCCCACCAGCGCCATGGCCGAGTGCTGCGCCTTCTCCCACACCGACGGGCGACCGTCCAGCGCACGCGCACCGACCACGAGCACCCCGACGTTGAGTACCCAGCCCGTCACGAGCAGCTGCACGCCCACCCGCACGGCGTAACCGCGGCCACCGGGGTCGGGCCGCGCGGTGAACCGGGTCCTCGTCGCGAGCAGGGCAGCCAGCAAGGCCACCGCCGCCACCAGGCCGAACAACCCGCGCGGGTGCAGCGCGTGCGACACCACCAGCACCATCGACAGCAGGGTGGACATCCGCCAGGCGTTGCGCTTTCGGCGCCGGAGCCCGGCGGCGAGCAGCAGCAGCAGCACCCCCGTCACGACGGTGACGGTGACCGCTGCAGCGGTCGCGGTGGCGGGCAGGTTGAGCCAGTCGCTGATCGGCTGCCGCACCCTTGTCCGTGCCCGGCCCACCGGCAACAGCACCGAGAGCACGGCCAGCAGCCCGGTCAGCCGCGCCACCCAGGTGACCACGGCAACGGCCCGCTCCCCGGCCGGTACCCACCGGGTGGCAGGACGCAGCGCCGGGTGCGGCTCGGGGAGCACCCTCACCGGAGGTGGCTGTCGAACCACCCGAGCACCCGCCGCAGCGCGTCGGTCCCGCCGGGATCATCCCCCCCGGGGTCATCCGACACGACATCGACGCGGTGGCCGACGCCGCCGTAGGTGACCACGTCGGTGGCCACGTCGGATCGCATGGCGGCCTCGCGGAGCGCCTCCACGTGTTCGAGGGGGATCAGCGGGTCGTCCTCCCCGTACAGCCCCAGCCAGGGGCAGGCCAGCGCCGGCGCGGCCTCCACCAACGCAGGCAACCCGTCGGAGAGCCGTTCGACGATGCCGCCGCCCGCCACGCTCACCGCCGCCCCGATGCTGCGGCTCGCGGCCACCACCAGCGCCACGCTGCCCCCGCTGTCGAAGCCGACGACGCCGATGCGGTCGGCGTCGATCCCGCGGCGGGCGAGCCAGGCGAACGCGCCGTCGCAGTCGGCCAGCACGGTGGCCCCGGAGAGGCTGGCCACCCGCTCGGCGGCCGTGTCCTGCTCCACGTCGGGCTCGGCGGTGTCGCGGTGGTAGAGGTGCGGGGCCACGGTGAGCCAACCCTCGTCGGCGAGGACGCGAACCAGCCACAGCACGTCCTCGGTGACCCCCCTGGCCTCGTGCAGCACCACGATCCCGCCCCGGGCCGAACCGTCGGGCTCGGCGATGGTCAACGGGACGTCCGGTTGCGGCTGGGTTGTTCCCTCGGGCGGCTGCTGCACGGGCAGTGGGGCGGTCTCGGTGCGGGTTGCCGGCATGCCCTGAGTGTGGCACCGCGGGGCAGGGCGAGCCAGGAGGAGCACCTGCCACCGGCACCCCGCTCTACCCTCGTCGGGTGAGCGCACGCACCCGACCCGACCTCGAGCTCCTGCCCGCCTATGTCCCTGGTCGCTCGGCGCCGGGCGCGGTGAAGCTGGCCAGCAACGAGGTGGCGCAGGGACCGTTGCCCAGCGTGGTCGCCGCGATCACCTCCGCCGCGCAGCAGGCCAACCGGTACCCGGACATGGCGGCCACGGCACTGGTAACGGCCCTGGCGCAGCGGTTGGACGTCGACCCGGCGCGGATCGCGGTGGGCTGCGGCTCGGTCAGCGTGTGCCAGCAGCTGGTGCAGGCAACCTGCTCCGACGGTGACGAGGTGGTGTTCGCCTGGCGCTCGTTCGAGGCGTACCCGATCCTGGTGCGGGTGGTCGGAGCCACCGCGGTGCCGGTGCCGCTGACCCCTGAACACGGCCACGACCTCGACGCCATGCTCGCCGCGATCACTGCCCGCACCCGGCTGGTGTTCGTGTGCAACCCCAACAACCCGACGGGCGCGGCGCTGCGCCGCACGGAACTGGTCCGCTTCTTCGACGCCGTGCCACCGGAGGTGCTGGTGGTGCTCGACGAGGCGTACACCGAGTTCGTGCGCGACGACGACGTGGCCGACGGGCTCCAGCTCGCCGCCGGACGAACCAACGTGGCCGTGCTGCGGACGTTCTCCAAGGCGTACGGGCTGGCCGGGTTGCGGGTGGGCTACGTGGTGGCGCCGGAGGAGGTGGCCACCGCGGTGCGCAAGGTGAGCGTGCCGTTCGGGGTGAGCGCGGTGGCCCAGGCCGCTGCCATCGCCTCACTGGACGCCGCCGACGAGTTGCTCGCGCGCTGCGACGGTGTGGTGGCTGAGCGGGAGCGGGTGCGCGCGGCGCTGCGCTCCGCCGGGTACGAGGTGGCGGTGAGTGAGGCCAACTTCGTGTGGTTGCCGCTGGGCGTGGGGGCGGCGTCCTTCGCCGAGCGCTGCGCCGACCGTGGGGTGCTGGTGCGCGCCTTCGCCGGCGACGGGGTGCGGGTGAGCACCGGGACACCCGCCGAGAACGACGCGTTCCTGGCCGCCGCGCTCGGGGGGTGAGCTCGTCGTACCCACCCCGGGGACCGGCACGTGCTCGCCGCTGCGGTCGCGGCGCGTGCCGACGTGATCGTCACGGCCAACCTCAGGGACTTCCCGCCCCCGGTATGCGCGCCCCTCGGCGTCGAGGTCATGCATCCTGACGACTTTCTGCTGGCCCTGCTCGACCAAGCCCCTCGCGCCGTCCTCGCGGCCCTGCGTCAGCAGGCGGCCGACCTGAACGAGCCGAAGATCGCATTCGAGGAACTGCTGCAGATGCTCACCAAGGCGACACCAACCTTCGTTGCCCAGGTGCGCGCATACCTGTGCAGCAGCGCCCAGGTCAGCTCGCGCGCACCACCGAGGCCACCGCGAACGCCGCCGCCTACGACCCCGACGTCCAACGCCAGATCTGGCAGCTCAGCCTCGACCTCACCGGCGCACCCGACCCAAGCTGACCGGTCGCTGCACCGCAAGCGGATCACTGACTGGGCACTTGGCAGACATCCCTGTACGGCAGAACGCGTACGCATGACGAGCTGCCGTCACCGACGCGCGACGTAGACCGGCAGCTGCGGGATCACGGTGGCGGCAGCGTCCACGATGGCCGTTGCGGCGAGCAGATCCGCGCGCACGTCGTCGGGGCTGATGGCTCCCTCGGACGCCTGGTAGTCACCCTGTCCGCGCTGGCGTCGCAGTCGTCGGTAGGGGCGGAGCACCTGGCCAAGAGGCGGGACAAGCTGCGCCTCGGCGGCGTGGATGACTGCTTCATGGCCGCCGCCACGAGTCGGTCGCAGTCCTTGCTGCCGCAGCACGGCTGTCAACGCCTTGCGGGCGGCGGCGTAAAGGGCGTCGTAGGCGATCTCCGGGTCGTCCTCGGCTTCCCGTGCTGATGTACGCAGGTGGGTACGGGCGCGCTCGAGCAGGTAGGTCGCCTCCGCAGGATCGGCCGCCACCTGCTCCAGGTGGCCCCGGGTCATGAGCTCCTCGATCACTTCGCGGCCCTTGTCCCAGCTCACGCCGACTCCTTCCGTCCCACCACCGTCACCGTCGGCCGCCGCCGGATCTCCTGTAGGAACGGCTCCGCAGCGTGCGACCACCGCTGCGGGCTGACGACGACGGGGTTCACCTCGCGCCCCAGCCGGGCCTCGGCACACCTCGCCGCGTCGTAGACGTCGTCGCGGTTGGGTTCGCCCACGACCAGGACGTCGACGTCGCCGGGGGGCGCCCCCTGTACTCCGCGGTAGCGCGCAGCCCATGAACCGAAGATCAGCAGCTCGTCCAGCCCCGCCAGCCCGATGAACTCCTCGGTGACGACCTGCCGCGGCCCGAAGGCGATCATGACGAGCTGTCGCAACGGCACCAATGCCGGGTTAGCTTCGTTTCCCGCGACCAGGCGAGCCCGTCCAACTCGCGTGCTGGACAGCAACCCAGCACCTTCCAATCGAGCGACCTCCCTCGCGACGGTTGCCGTCGGTGCGTCGAGCGTGCGTGCCAGTTCCGACACGCTGAACCGACCCGGGTCGAGCAGCACCCTGGCCAGCAGCTCGCCTTGGAGCTGGCTGCGGAAAACCGCCAACAGCGGCGGCGCTGGGGTTCTCATTTCGCTGTCATTATCTCTTGCGAAACGGTAACGTCAGGGACGCTGTGCGGGCGCGCTCACCGGCGCAGCTCCGGCTTGGTCAACGGGTCGCCACTCTCGCGACGGTCGGCCGTGGTGCTCGTGAGGAGCGCACGGTTGGGTACAATGGACAACCTTTCAGCCGGTGGCGCAGACCGAACCGCGGCACCATCTACGCCTGGAGCCGGCGATCCCGCGCGCGGCTCGTGGCCCGGCTCTCGGACCTGGACTGCACCCGGCTCTACGGCCGGTACCGCACCTGCACCGACTGCGCCACGGTCCGACGACGTTCATCGATCGCCGGTTCGCGGCCGGGTTGATGTCACGGTTGCGGTCAGCCGAGCAGCTCGATCAGATCAGCTGTGGTGAGCCCGGCCTGGCGCAGGATCGAGCTGAGGGTCCCGCGAGCGAGCGACTTGCGCAACGGAACGATGGCAGTCCGGCCATCCGCGTGCCGGAGCTTCGCTTGGCTGCCTTTGGTCGAGGTGTGCGCCCCAGCACCTTCCAGCGCTCGGACGACATTCCGTCCGGAGATCTGGGGCAGTGCTGGACTCACGCAGGGATGCGGATCTCGATCGGCGTCACGAGGGGGTGCACGAAGGAGGCAGGTACCTCGTCGTCCTCGAAGAACAATTCCAGGGCCTCGCGGAGGTTGGCCAGCGCCTCATCACTGTCACGCCCTGGCTTGCCACCTCGACCTCCAGGCAGCGCGCGACGAACCACTCGCCGTCCTTCACCACGGCGGCAGTCAGTGTGCGGGCGGTGTCCACACGCTCAAAGTACCGCGCCGCGCGGTGTTCTCACGCAGCTTCTCGCAAGCTGACGTCACACTGACCCCTTCCTCGTCGTCCTGACCCGCTCCCCCGATGTCGTGGTCACAGCTCTGCGCGAACACCAGTAGCGGCAGGATGCGGAGCAGGCCGATGTCGCCGTACACGTTCGTCAAGTACTGGCACGACGTCTGCCGGCCAGCGCGCCCAGCGTCATCGGCGAGAAGGCCGCCGCCTCGACCCAGCTCGGCGTGCGCTCTCGGGCAGGTTGATGTCAACGGTTGATGTCAGGCCAGCCGGGCCGAACGACGAAGATCGGCTCCGCTGGCCTGTGACCGGGCGGAAGCGGAGGGATTTGAACCCCCGGACCCTTGCGGGTCTCTCGCTTTCAAGGCGAGTGCATTAGGCCGCTCTGCCACGCTTCCGCTGGCGATTCTAGTGGCCGCGAGCCGCCGATGAGGCCCTGGGGAGCTCGCTGCCGACTCGTCCGAACACCTCGGCCACGGTTCGCTGCTCCGCGGGGCTGAGGTGGTCGACGAGGTGGCGGCGCACCCCGGCGACGTGGGTGGGGGCCACGGTTGCCAGCCGGGTGCGGCCCGCGTCGGTGAGGACGGCGAGCACCCCGCGGCGGTCGGACGGGCAGTCCTGTCGGCGTACGAGTCCCTGCTCCTCCAGCCTGCGCACCTGGTGGGTGAGGCGGCTGCGGGACGACACGATGCCCTCGGCCAACTCGCTCATCCGCAGGGATCCCGTATCGGACTCCGAGAGCAGCACCAGGATGCGGTAGTCGGCGATGGACAGCCCGTGCGCCTCGGTGAGTTCACGGTTGAGCACCTCGATCAGCCGCTGGCTGCCGTTGATGAACGCCCGCCATGCGCGCATCTCGCTGTCGTTCAGCCACCGCGGTTGGGCTACGGCGGGCGACGACGGCGACATCGTCGAAGTCTAAACACCCCGCGCAGCGCACGGCTCACTCAGCCGCTGACCAGCACCGATCGGTCCACGTCGGCGACGGAAGCCAGCCCGGCCATCGCCATGGTGAGGTCGAGGTCGGCGAGCAGGCAGCGCAACGCGTGCACCACCCCGGCCCGGCCGGCCAGACCCAGCCCATACACCCAGGGTCGTCCCAGCAGCACCGCGTCGGCGCCGAGCGCGAGCGCCACCACGACGTCGGCACCGCACCGCACACCCGAGTCGAGCAGGACCGCGCCACGGCGCCCCACGGCTTCGACGACGCCGGGCAGCGCGTCCAGCGTGGCCACCGCGCCGTCCACCTGGCGGCCACCGTGGTTGCTCACCACCACCCCCGCCGCACCGGCGTCGAGCACCGCGCGGGCGTCGTCGGGGTGCAGCACGCCCTTGACGAGCACCGGCAGATGGGTCCACTCGCGCAGCCGCGCAATGTCGACCGGGCGCAGCGTGTGGTTGCCGAACATCGCCACCCAGGCCAGCACGGCCAGCTGCATCGCGTGCTCACCGTCTTCCGGCGGGGCGCTGAGCTTGCTGCGGAACACCGGGTCGGTGAGGTAGTTGGCGATACCCTTGGCCTGCAGGAACGGCAGGTGGCCCAGCTCGAGGTCGCGCGGACGCCAGCCCATGCCCGGGGTGTCGGCGGTGACCACCACGGCGGATGCTCCGGCGGCGGTGGCCCGCTCCACCAGCGACCGGGCCACCTCCTCGTCGGCGGGCCAGTACAGCTGAAACCACCAGTCACCGGCTGCGGCCGCAGCCTCCTCCATCGGCGTGGACGCCGCCGTCGAGATCACCGACGCGATGCCCAGCTCGGTAGCGGCTGAGGCCACCGCGGGCTCCGCGTCGGGGTGCACGAGGCCAAGGACACCGATGGGCGCGGTGAGAACGGGGGCGGCCAGGGCGGTGCCCACCACCGTGGTGCGCAGGTCTCGGGCGTCCGGTGCGGCGGTGCCGCGCCAGATCCGGGGAATGATGCGGTGCCGGCCGAAAGCGGCCGCGTTGGCGGTGGCTGTGCGTTCGGTGGACGCGCTGCCCGCCACGTAGCCGAAGGCCTCCGGGCTGAGGTGCTCGCGGGCGGCGGCCTCCAGCCCGGCGGCCGTCATCGGCAGCGCCGGGCGCGTCCCGCCCAGCCCGGCCAGGTAGATCTCGTTCTGGAGGTCCCCGAAGCTGCTCATCGCCCCGACGCTAGACCTGGGCAGGCGTCGTCGGGACCCGGGCTGCCGCTCGCGTGCCCGGTGTGGACGCTGCCAGTCCCCTCGCCTGGCTACTCACGCCCCGAGCATCACCCGGCAGGCGTCGATGCCCTCGACCTTCAGCTTCCAGGCTGGGCGCGCGAAGCGTTCCGGGGTGAGCAGCAGCCGTTGCTCGCTGGCGGCCGTCCCGCGGCGGACCTGGGTTGCCGTGCCGTCCGGGACGTAGCCGAGCTTCTCGCTGACCCGCAGCGACGCCGGGTTGTCGACGAACGCCTCGGAGCGCGCCGAGCGGGCGCCGAGGTGGTCGAAGGCGAGCAGGAGGACGGCTGCACGCATCTCCGTGCCCACGCCGTGGCCTTGGCGCCGCAACCCCAGCCACGAGCCAGAGCCGACGGTGCGGGTGGTGGCAAAGCTGGTGGCATCGAGGCTCTGCGTGCCGACGACTTCGCCGTCCAGCCGCACCAGGAAGCTCACCGACCAGCGTGCAGGGCTGATCGCGGCGCGCTGGGACCAGTGAAACCGCAGCGTGTTGGGTCCGAGCTCGTCGGCAGGGGCGTCCGTCCAGGGGGTGATGAAGGGCATCGAGTCCCGGTGGTGCACGCCGTCCTGGGCCGCGGTGACAAGTTCGACCAGCCCGGCGTCGTCGTCGGGGCGCAGCTCGAGCCGAGGGGTTCGGAGCACAAGGTGCCGCAAGGGCCAAGGATCGGGATGACGGCTCATCGTGCTGATCCTGGTGAGCGGGCGGCGTCGGGTCGAGCGAGTTGCGCGGCGGGGAAGTCGACCTGCGCGCTGGGTTCGCGCCCTCCTCCCTCGCGCGCCAAACTGTCCTCGGTGTGACACCGCCAGCCGGCCCGGGTCCGACACCTCGTGGACACTGGCTCTTCTCTGCACGCACGGATGCAAAACGAGTGGCGCGCCCAGCTGCCTGCCGTTGAGCCGAATCCTCGTCGGTGCCACCGCTGCAGATGACCGGTGCATCGATGCGTGCAGAGAAAAGCGAGAGTGCAAGGACATACTTCGGCGACCCAGCCAGTCGCGGCCAACTTGCTGCCAGGCTCCAGCGCACGCTGGGCGACCAGCGCGAACACGACCCGCTCGACCACCTCAGCGTCCAGGCGCCGACCGGCCGCGACCCGGCGGATCGCCGCGGCGATCCCGAGCCGCTCCCAGAGGCGGTCCAGCGTCCATGCCCCACCCATCCGTTGACACGGCCAGGTGGATGGGACGAGCCCGATCTCGCCTTGCAGGCGGCGGTTGAACCAGTTGAAGTCGACGGTGACGGTGACGGTGACGGCGACGGAGATGCCGAGCCCGATGTCAAGATGGCGAACAGCAAGTGGCCGCTCGGCGCTGTCACTTGCCCATCATGACGGGGGGACGGTCGTCGTACAACAAGACACGCAAACTACCTCTGTTAGAGACTAGTCGCCATGCCCGCCCCGCATTCGCCACCTTTACCGTGTGTCACTCGGCACAAACTCCTACTTAGGAAATCGGACTCCGACTTTGCCGAGGCCCTGAGCACACCCGGCACGTGAAAGATCGAGGTTAGGGCGCCTCATCGACGTCGTGCATTATGGGTTGAATCTGGTGACAATTACTTGGCGTGCGTCCCGCCACGACCCGGTCATCGGCGGCGGCGTGCCGCTGGAAACGGGCACCAGCGGGGTGTCAATTTTCCAGTCCAAAGGTTGTGGCTGACGAGAGCGGAAGTTCCAGAAATTCAATTCGAGTACCCGACGCTCAATTGGGCCAGCCGTCTGGAGGCGATTGGCGAGTCGCAAGCTGATGTAGCCTCGATCGGCAAATTCATCCAGTACGCGGCAGTCGCAGTAGTAGGCCAGTGTTCCGATCTCGCCGGGGGACCGGACTGTCGCGCCGCTAGGCAAGTTGGCCGCGATCGCCTGGTACTGGGCGACAGATGCCCAGTTCGATGCGATCGGTGCGCGGTCTCGGGGGACTCCGTCGTTCCACATTGCGAATGCCGCCATGGTCAGAGCAACTGCCGCAGCCCCAATTCCGATCTTACCGAGACTTCCGGGTAGCGCCGAGCATGTGATGACCGCGATCAGGCCGAGCGCGGACAGGGAAGGCGCGTAATACCAGTGAAATGGAGCAGTGTTCATTGCGCAGAAAAGCGCAATGTGCGCGAGTGCCCCACCGCCCCACAGCACTCCGATCGGTCGCCCGATCCGGCGCAACCACCACGGCAGGCACGCTAGCCCAACCACCGCTGGGATAATCGATAGCGCAGTCGCGATGGGAAACAAGGGCTCCCAGAGTCCGAAACCGTTGCTGAATGACCACCCTCCCCACGGAGAATCGACCTTGAGCAGCGCACTGTCGGGCACTGCCGACCCGAGCCACTTCCACGACGCGGCGAACCACGGCAGCGCAACCCCGGTCGCCGCGGCCGCGACCCGCCACCAGCTGCGCCCCGCAAGTAGCACTGCGAGCAGCCCGAACACCAGCAAATCGGGGCGGGTCAGGGTCAGCAATCCAGCGGCCACACCCACGAGCCACCAGCGGCGGGTAAGCGCATACCGCGCCAATCCGATTATCAGTGTCACGGCCAGGTAAGACTCCAACCCCACGGTGGATAGCAGCAACGGCATCGTGGCAAGAAACCCGACTCCGAGCACCGGCAGTCGCCAACGGGGCAGTCGAAGCTCCTCCCCGATAGCGTCCAACCAGACGGCTGCAACCGCAAAAAGCGCCACTAAAACCAGCCCAGCAGCGACTATCGCATCCCGCACCACAGCAGTAGCAACACCTTGCAATATCACGTTGAGCGGTGAAGTTGCCGTGTTCGAAGTCAGTCCCTCAACCATCCCCCATTGGCCATGGAGGCCGAGGTTGCGCGCGAAGTCAAGGGTGATGTATGCGTCGTCGACCAGTGATCGGTAAACCAGCAGAAAAACTAGGCCACCGACGACCGCACCACCAAGAGGAACCGCCCACCGGGAGACGGGACGGGGACGAATTCTCGCGACAATTTCTGGCTGCGCTCGAACAAGGGTCGTTGCCGCCATCGCCCAACAATATCACACGCGTGCACGACACGCCCACAAGCGGTAGGACACGCCGTGGGTGGGTTGGATGGCGCGCCAATATCACCACGGTGAGCGCAGCTAGGCGTGCTCCCGCCGCCGACCACACGCAGCGCAAGCGGCGGCGGCACTCAACGAATCACAGCGCCGCAGCCCTAGGCCAGCACGTGCCGTCGCGAGCGGGTGGTCCCCCCGAGCAACTTGGTGGGGCTCAGTGTGGGCTCAGTGGGCCACCTTCATCACCTGCGCGGCGGCGTCCTCGCTAGTCACAACACCGGCAAGTGTGTAGCGCGCGCTGAGAGCGCCGTACAGGCACGTTCGGCCCTGCCCTGGTGTGTCGGGGTGGGGTCGTTTCGTATCAGCCACGTCGTCGCCGCTTACCCGCCACCGCGGGCGCAGACCGGGACACCCGACGATGCCGACGGCCCCGCGGCCGCGTAACCACCCGACACCGCCAGCGAGAGGAGGAATGACCATGACAACCCCGTCGATGCCGCTGCTGCCCGTCGAATACCCCGAGCCGGTAGTCGCACAGATGCTGCGCCGGGCCGGCTCCCGCGGCTACGACGCGTGGTGGCACCGCGTGCGGTGGTCGGGATTCTGTGCCACCCCCATCCACCTGGCCGAGGTCGACGCCTACGGCCGGGAACGGGTGGTCCTGGGGCGGTGCAACAACCGGCGGGCCTCGGTCTGCCCGTCGTGCTCCGACCTCTACGCCGGCGACACCTGGCAGCTGATCCACGCCGGCATCGACGGCGGGCACCACGAGCTGCCCGCAACGATCGCCGAGCACCCCATGGTCTTCGCCACCCTCACCGCCCCCGGATTCGGGGCCGTGCACACCACCCACCCCGGAGCCACCGGGCCCGGGCGGCGCTGCCACCCAGACCGTGAATTCCGGCGGTGCCCGCACGGGCGTCCCCGTTGGTGCACCGCCATCCACCACGGCGACGACCCGGTACTCGGGCAGCCCCTGTGCGGTGACTGCTATGACTACCGTGCCCACGTGCTGTTCGCCTGGCACGCCCCGAACTGTGGCGACGCTTCACGATCACCCTGCGACGCCTGCTCCGCAGACACCTGCGGGCAATCGGGAAAGCCGCCGACCGGGTACGTGTGTCATTCGTGAAAGTCGTCGAGCTGCAACGCCGCGGGGTCCCGCACTTCCACGCCGTGATCCGCCTCGACGCCGCCACCGACCCCGACCAGCCCCCGGCCGCCCCCGACACCGCGGTCACCGCCGGTGAGTTTGCCCAGCTGGTCCACCTGGCGGCGAGGAGGGCACGGTTGACGATCCCCGCCACCGACGGCGATGGCAACCCGCGGCAGGTGGTGTTCGGGGAGCAAACCGACACCCAGACCCTCACCCGGGCCCCAAGCGCTGTCCCGGGTAGCGACGCGACATCCACGGCGGACGCCGGACCTCCTCCGTCGACTGGCGCGCGGGCCGGCCGTCCAATCGCGGCGTACCTGGCGAAGTACGTCACCAAATCGGTGAGCGAATTCGGGCTCAGCCCCCGCCGCATGTCCCCGGCGGCGATCGCGCGCCTCGACGTGTCCGACCACATCCGCGCCATCCTCACCACGATCATGGATTTCGCCGCCCACCCGGACTACGCGGACATGCAGCGCTGGCTACACACCCTGGGCTACCGCGGGCACATCACCACCAACTCCCGCCGCTTCTCCACCACCATGGGCAACCTCCGACGCGCGGCATGGCGCACCCAACAAGCCCACGACACCACCTCGAAAAGCGATGGGCTGCAACCGTCACCGGCCAGCGCCGACGACCACGGCGACAGCGGAACGACTCTCGCGCAGTCCGTCGGCTGGGAATACGTCCGCTCCGGTCACGTCTGCGAGGGCGACCGCATCCTCACCATCACCGCAGCCCTGCACGCCCGCGAAGCACGACGCGCAGCCCGGGACATGCTCGCCGAGCTTGCGCCCCACCACGTCAGCGGCCGTGATGAATCCGGAATCGAACCATGAGCCCGCAACCGTCACCACAGTCAACGGATGCCCTGACACCGCAAGCGGTTTCAGAACCCCAACGTCGTCGCCCAAGTTGCCACCCTCCTCGGTAAGCCCAGCACCCGCGCGTCGGGCAAGCAGCCGGCAAGTGGCGCCCCGCGGCCACCGGGCCTGCCTACGGTCGCCTTCGCGACGACGGACTTGGACGGTGCCGGGGACGACGCCACCGCGGACACAGACAACGGCCGTAGGTGCGCGGCCGTCGAGCACCAGATCAACAAGCAGGTGGCATAAAGGCGGAAAGGGGGTCTCCATGTTGGTACCCCTAGAGCATGGATGGGTCTCGAAGAGGCCGCTGGCGCCAGGGCGGGTCGGGGTGCCCGATGTCCAAGCTGGGCGGCAGTCCTCGCAGTCGGGTCGGTGGTGCGGGTGCGGGTCGGCTGCGC
>JAABUP010007628.1_pt1 | contig 14342 bp, 15 predicted proteins | sample 5559201 | NCBI WGS metagenome assembly JAABUP01 (sample SAMN10711887, study PRJNA513373) | rock metagenome | isolation source: Antarctica rocks | place: Antarctica | reverse complement strand
AGTGCCTCCTTTGAATGTCTGTATCTCATCCTCACGAGAGGGCTCTAGGGCTGTAGAATCTGTAGAATCTAAACCTAACTCTACATTCAAGCGTGTACAGCTGTGCTGCAAGCTTTGTACTGACTCAATGATGCGTTCTTTGTTTGCAGGCGGTGGGGGTGGGGTCTGAGGCCATAGGGTCCATGTGCCGCAGCATTGCTGCCTGGGCAGAAGAAGTAAGGAAGCTTAAGCTGAGCGCTGAGGCCGACGACATCCAGCCCATCATTGACAGCATCCAGGTCAGCCTGCTCCTACTTCTTCATCTTCTTCTGCTGCTTCTTCTTCACGCTCATGTGCTGTTGTCAGGTCCAGTATTGATTGAAACAGGAATCTGAACAAGATTGCCAAGGTCTGTGTGTGTATAGGAAGCTGTGGGTTCACGCTTTGAAGAGGTTTATAGGAACACCCACCTGAAGCAGGAGAGGGGCGCCCAGATCGAAGCCATCAGATCTGAAGTCTTTGCTACATACGCCACCAAGCAGGATTCAGATTCCAGTCTGGTGGCCACCGCCATGGGGGCTGCGGCTGCAAGCCTGGGGGGTCTTGGAGGTCTAGGCCCCTCCACCAGCAACTCTGAGGTGGACCCTAGCGACGGCAAAGTTGAAGAAGAGGAGGAAGATGAGACTGTGTCGGAAGCTACTGAACCAGCTGCTGACCTCAGCTTGAAGAAGAGCACTGGTGAGGCAGCCAGCAGCAGCAGCAGTGCTGACTCACCATCCAGACCGCCTCCTGATGAAGAAGACTCACAGACCAGCACCAGCGGCAGCAAATCTATCACAGACCCTATCATCCAGACTGGGGTTGGTGCAGCAGCCAGGGGTCTTGGTGGGGTAGGGGGCCTAGGCCAAACCAACAGTGAACAAGAAGAGGAAGGTGCTACATCATCAGTGCCCAGCCAAATCTCAAGTGCAGATATAGCCAAAGACCCTATAGTGCAGACGGCAATTGGGGCGGCAGCCCTGGGGCTTGGGGGTGTGGGGGGTCTGGGGAGGACCAGCAGTGAGCCCAGCCCATCTCCCGGGGAAGAAGAGGAAGGGAGCAGTGGCAAGGTCCTGCCCATGGGGGTTGTTGGGGCTACCCCAGCTCAAGTCAGCCGAGCCCTCAAGGTACAGAGCTGCTTACATATGGCTGTTGACATTCAGTGACAAGTGCATTTTGAAAAGTTAAATTCTAGTGTGATGGTTCAAGATCACATGCGCATGGTTCATGCATCATCAGCGTTTGTGCCATTCCTAATAGGCGTCAAGACGTATTATTATCCTTCCTGTTGCTTTGCATCATCAATGCCACACTCAATGTGACCTTTCTCGCTTGTCACTTGTAGTCTGCTCATCCAAGCATACTATGAATGTCCACCCAGAGAGGTCACATTTTTTTCCATATTGAGATAAATGTGTTGTCCGACAAGTTTGTCATTCTGTCATTTTGCTTATTTTCATGTTTCATACTACCAGCAATACTGTTGTTACATACGTCGCACAAAATTGTTATACTGTATTGCTTGCAGGAAGTTGCATCTCAGGCGACTAGGAGGCTGGTCCTGGAGGAGGGGTACCGGGTGGATGGCAGGGGGGTCACAGACGTGCGCCCCATCTGGAGTAGGGCTGGTTGCCTTCCTAGGGTTCATGGAAGTGCCCTCTTCACCAGGGGCGAAACACAAGCCCTAGCAGTCACAACCCTAGGTGAGCTCCTTCTTGTAGGCTGCACATCATGACCTGCTGAGGGCATTTGCAAGTGCCCTTCTCACCAGGTTAGTTCTCACAATTAGTCTGCTGGTGTTCCTAGCACAAAACAGAGATGCATTACAGCATTCAGCAGCTCAGAAAGAGGAAAGCCAACAAGAACCCCGGAAAGAGTGGTCTTTGTTGTCTTTCACCTTTTCTGAGTGCTGAAGGCTGCCAGGTGTCTCTTTTGCTGCAAGACGCACCTGTTGCACAAATGCGTGCGCGTCTCCTAAACCCAAAAGCTTCAAAGCATACGCGTCTCCATAGTAGAGACTCGGTGGGTTGCCTTGTGAAACGCACATAAGGCTGCGCACTGTGCCATCACTTTGAGGGACACATCAGTTTTGGCAGGGACACAACTTTTCTCAAAGATAACGCGAAAAATAGTCATTCTTGCTGATCACGAGCAGCACTGTTCACCAGTGTCATGCAAGGTTGCTCAGTTGCAATGGGGACTACGATTTTCTGATCCCCCTTTGCACTCAAGCAATGCTGCATGACACTGGTGACCACCTCCACTGCCATCAAGGATGTATGGGTTAGTGACCAGGGCCTAGGTTTCAGAACTCAACCCTAAGGATGCAGGTCACAATTGCTGGGACCAAGTATGGGTTGTTGACTCTCATAGCATCACTGGTAGGGTGATGACCAATGATGCATGAGGGGTTCAACTACCCATACTTCCAGGCACTCAACTGCATGTAGGTATCATGCAAGTCGTGTGAGGCATCCAGGCATGCGTGTGAGGCAGCCAGACAAGTGTGTGAGCTGTCAGTGCATCCTCAACCAACAGCTTTAGGTAGTAGCAGTTGATTCCGTATGCTCAGAACGGTGGCTCTTGGTTTGTGTATGCTGGGGCTACAGCTTCAGACAACAACAATTGACTCAATTGGATACACAAAAGATAAAATTCAAAATTGTGCTTATGTCTATCCAGCTGTTGTTGTCTGTGGCTGTGCACACTGCAGACATGCAATGTAGTGACTACAAATGTAAAAACTGGTGCCATGCGATAGATCTTGGTGAAGCGCAAGAGGGATACCAAACCAAACTGTCTCGTATGCTTCTTGGGCTTTTCTAGGATCTTCATGTGTCTTTGGTGTGTGCAGTTGTTTGTACCGCCATTCAGATTTTGGTTATGTACGGTCTCTAAGAGCTAGTCAAGTCATCTGCATAACCATCTGAAAGACCCCTTTCATACACAGCTGTGATAGTGCTGTTCCCTTCAATGACAGATTTCTTCCTGTTGTATCAGTCCATGATCGTCTTGGACTTGTTCTAGACTTGTTGCTAATGCGCATGTATTCTATAGATCAGATTCAACACCCTTTTCTGTGTCTCATCCAAGTCTCTGTCTCATTCAAGCTTTTCAGATCTTGTTTGCTCGCCTTCCATCCCAGATTGACACGTGCTGCCATACGGTTACAAGTATAAGTAGCAGCAACTTCAGTAACAGCTGCAACAGTGTTTTGCCCCTTTGACTGGGATTGCAAGCCTACATTTCATTATTCAGATCTGGATTGCAAACTGTGAGAGAGTGAGAGTCACATTAACAATTGAGCCCTCGAGGACCGGTCCAGCAGGGCCATTCACAGCAATAGCCTCTGTTTTTTGCGGCTCTGTAAGCTCAACTGAGGAGTCTCTTCTTGTTGCAATTTCAGAACAGCAAATCACAAGGGCTTGTGTTTTGTTGCCAAGAGGCGAAAGCCACAACTAAGGTGCAAAATATGTTGCAGCACGTGCATATGTTGATGCCTGCAAACACAGCTGCAAGTCATTTTACAACAGGCATTGGCAAAGCTTCTGTTGTGTGTGAGGATGCCTCACACACAACAGAACTTTTGGCAGAGCCTGTTTAAACCTGGTTTGCAGCTTTAGTAAGCACCGCTCCTGGTAGGCAGAGGGTAATGTAGTTTGTGGACCACAAGGCCGTAGCTACTATAGTATGCTGGTGAGCAGTGACACTGCAGGAGCAGAGGGTTACTAGACTCGTGAATCTTGGGAGACAGTCTAGTTATCCTCAGCTTTGGCAGTGGCTCCTAAGCCAATCTGCAACAACTCAGTGAACTGTGTCTGCGTTCTCATTTTTGCTTTTGGCAAGGGTAGCACTGCAAAGGTAACACTGCAAAGGCTCGAAGTGCTGTTCTTGGCATGGGAGGACCCGAAGGCGATTTTCACGCAAAAGTTCTCCTTATCAAAAAACTTTTGCAGGGAAAAATGCCTTTGGGCCCTCTCATGCCAAGAAATGTACTTTGGAGCCTGTGCAGTGTTTTTGCTCCCCTGAAGGTCGCATGCATCCCCTGAGCAGCACAATAGCAATCCCATGAGTAGGCACATGCAAGCTGAAGCAAGCAGAAGGTCGATTTGATCTCTACACTGGGTTGACTAGCACATGATCTGTCATTACAGCCGTGGACAACGATATGCTTTCTTGAGCCTGCTCTCATTTGATTTGTTTGTCAACCTTTGTGCATGTTTGCTGTTGATCGCCGCTCTGGGCTGCCGCCTTAGGAAGCTCCTGTTATAATCTCTAAGCGTTCTTTTGTCTTTCCTTTCTTGCTGATTGGCTGCCTCAGGCAGCCCTTTGTCATGGATTGCCAGATGGCTGCTGTTGACTTCTGATCTACCAGGCCATCTGGGCATACACCACAGCTGCTCCAGAGTCCTTGGCTGCCAGCAAAGCCTTTGGCATGTGTTAGTGGTATGTGCCAAGTGCGTCTGTGTGTCTGTCACAGCAGCAACGCAGCAAAAGCCTTCATGCATGCTACATTCCCAGGAGCCCCTGCCGCAAAAGACCTTTTCTTGTTCTTTTGCTTCTGAGCTGTCAGGCCATTTGGGCATGCTCCACAGCTGCTCTAGAGTCCTTGCTGCCAGCAAAGCCTTTGGGTAGTTTTGGTGGGCTTTGCCCAGTGCGTCTGTGTGTCTGTTACAGCAGCAACGCAACAAAAGCCTTCATGCATGCTGCATTCCCAGCCCCTGCTGCAAAGAAGGCTTTTCTGATCTTCTGCTTCTGCTCATTCAGGCCATTAGGGAATGCACAGCACAGCTGGTGCAATGTCTTTGCTGGAAGCAACGCCCCATTGAATCAGTCTGTGATGTGCATGCTGAGCGCGTCTGTGTGTCTGTCACAGCAGCAATGCAGCGACAGCTCTCATGCATGTTGCTGTTTCAGAGGGCGAGCTGCAAGCAAATCATTCAGCGCCAAATTTTCAATCCATGCAACCATGATGCAACATGTGCCTGTATCTGTGACAGCAACAACAATGCCTCAAAGCCTTCTGCGTGCTCTGCTCTTCTTCATCTTGCAAGGGGCAATGTTGATAATGTGAGTGTTGCACATCTTCAATCCAGGCTATACTTGGCTTAGGGAGACAAGGTAAACAGTGATAGTAAACAGTCACATGACACTTTTCACTCAGTGGGATTCTGGACCCAGCATAATATACTGTGTTGATTTACAGCTGAGCTCGTGCATGTGGTCCCAAGGCTAATGCATGTGGTCTTAACGCCAACGCATGTGGTCCCAAGGCCACCGCATGTGGTCCCAAGGCCAGTTCATGTGGCCCCAACGCTAATGCATGTGGTCCCAAGGCCAATGCATGTGGTCACAAAGCCCATGCATGTAGTCCCAAGGCCAATGCACAGCACAAGCGCCATGCAAGCAATTGTCAGAACAAAAGTTCTACTAATCTTTGATTGGTTGCAGCAGATGTCTGCCAATAAGACTGCTCATGTCTACAAGATGAAAGGCCGCTCTTTTCATCTTGCAGAGTTGAGTACTCTGATGTAGCATTTGAAGCTATACCGATTGCTTGAGAAGTGAAGATGAGTGACAGTGATGTCATCTGGGGTGTCGGTATGAACATCTTTTGGTGAAAAGCTCTTTATACAGGACCATCAGAGGACGTTGCTCAGCACTATTTGGCCCAGCCAGTAAGGTTTTTCTACTTGACAGTCAAAAGGTTTTTCTACTTGACAGTCTGAGCTGTGCAGCCAGCTGTGAGTCCGTCCGTGATCCTGGCTTGCAAACACAGAAAGATGCAAAACTGCAGCACAGTTGATGCGTTGCATTTCGCACCCATGTGTGCTTCCAAGTCAGAGTAACTCAGTAGTCACAAGCCCTGCCTTGCAGCATGCATTGCATACACTGTTCATTGCAGACTGTGATATGTGAGACAACAGGAAATAACAGCAAGGCAACTTTGGTCTTTTGGAGACAATGCTTGTCACTGGGATCTACTCAGACAAGGGTTCAAAACTCAGCATGGGTCCAGGATATAGGGACAGTGTCCAGGGATAGTGTGCTTTGACTCATCTGCAACGCTCACCCACTCAACTTGCATGACTCTTGGAGATAAATCCTCAGGAGTCCTCAGGAGTTCAGCGTTCTCATTGAATGTGGGCCTCTTTGTATGTTCCTGTACCCGGTATTCTTGTCAACATCAACTTTTCTGCATCCCCAGGAACTGAGCCCCTGGGATCAGCCTGGTCCCCACTGAACATGGCCCTCTTGGTATGCAGGCTCTGATGCAGCGGCCCAAAGGCAGGACAGCATGAGTGAAGATTACGCCACTGGCAAGCAGAACTTCTACCTGCAGTACTTCTTCCCGCCATCTTCGGTGGGGGAGACAGGGCGAACGGGTGGCATGCCAGGAAGGCGGGAAGTGGGCCATGGCATGTTGGCGCAAAGGGCATTGGCGCCAATTGTGCCTGATGAGGTGTGTGCAACCCCTTTTCCATTTTTTGTAGTTGAGGGCATTAAGCCCAAAAGCCAAAAATAGTTTGGCTTGATGTGATCAAACCTCTGGCTGTAGAAGCAAGAGGCACACACTGCATGGCTGTGAGACATACCAAACAGTGATTGTTGTATGAGAGGCGTCGGCAACTCCATATCCTGTCACACACAAAAATGCACTCCTCTAAAGAGACTGAGCTTGGTGCCGTAAGATGTGAAAGACGCTAAGCTTCTTTGAGGAGTATTAGTTGGTGTTTGAACCCTCTCTTAGCCCGGCTTAGCCCGAAACCTCAGCCCCACTGAGGCACTGCAACTGATGCTGTTCTTGAGTAACATTTATAAAGCTCCATTATGCAATTGTACATTGAAGGTGCAATGTTCCTGAGGGGCTGGGCTTGTTGGGTGAGCCAGGCCAAGATGGTTTGAGCATCAACTTCACTGCTTGAGAGAGGCTACATGTGTTGCTGTGTGCCAGCCTATGTTACAGCTTGGAAGTGATGATTGGCCCCTTAGCCTGGCTTGGCCCTTAATACTCAACCCCCTTCTGAGGCACTGCAAATGATGCAATAACATGTACACAGCTCCATCATCTAACTACGCATGAGGTGTGCAGTGTCCTAGAGCCTAGCTCACACGCCCAGCTCAGGTCTTTGTAGACACTGCCGTTGCCTGTAATAATGTTTGTATCAGGAGTATATACAATTCTGTGTATCCAGTTGTATGTGAAAGATGCATTGCTTGTTGCATGAGCCAAGCTTAGCATGGGTTAAGCCTCAAGAGCAGTCTACAAGAGAGGGCAAGCTTGTTGCTTCTGCCAGCTTCTCTTGTAGACTGTGCTTGATGCTGCACCCATTCTATCCTGGCTCATGCCCTATGCCTGAGACACTGCAAGCAACGTTCTTCACATGAGAGACGTACACAATTCCATGTATCTGATTATACACAGCAGGTGCAGTATGTACAGAGGGACTGAGCTTGGTGCCTTAGTACCAAGCTCAGTCTCTCTGTAGACGTTGCACCTTTCATGCATGAGCCAGGCTAGCATGACTGAAGCCTCAGGCACCAGACTCAATCCCTCTGGGGCAGTGCTCCCAACGCTTTACAAGCTTCAGCATGGCATGGCATGACATGGAGTCTTGACTTAACAGTGTGTCTGTTGACTATCAAATCGGCATATGTATTCAGCAGGCTTGAGAATGGTGCATTGTGACCAGAAAGGTCCGGCGCACCTACTTGTGACAGACAGAAAGAGCATGTCATGTCAACGCAACACCTTTATGCATACAGGAGCAATACTGGCGCAACACCTTTATGCATACAGGTGGTGCGTCAGCTTGGTACGCTTTTCAAATATGTCATGTTAGGTCAAACGGAATTATCATCTGCCTCCTGCACAGTCTTGCTCTGCTCTTTCTTTTTCCACTAGGCTGCTCTGGCTTGTATGGCCGGGCTACAATTATACTGTGCAACACACAATAGAAAAGAAAAGACTACGCCTTTCGGTGTCACGACACACAATACATGAGCAGCGTGCACGATGCGCACAAAGTGTGATACACTGTGGTATACTGTGGCAAACCTCAGTACACTGTGGTACACTTTGTGGTATACAGTGTGGTTTGCTGATGTGGGGGCTCGTTGACGCCTTCTGGGATCAGGAAAGACTGTGCTGTGGATGTTGTTTTTGCCAATCAGGTCTGGTCTTTGTTGACAAGTCAACAGCAAGTGAGTTCTGCATCATGGCTGTGGCATGACTGCTGCAGCTATGACACAGACTCCATTGCTGTTTTCATTCACAATGCCAGCCAGAAGGTGCGGCTTTTGTGACAAGCTGATAAGCCGCACCTCCAGCTGCTGTTGTGGGCGGAGAGCATGCCTTTAGGGTACGTAGGCCAATAGGGTTTAGAGTATGACCCCTGGGCTTGCACGTCTTGAGCACATGTATGTAGAGGATTTTTCTTCACATGCTGCTGTTAAGATTCTAAATGGCGTGTGATGGCTGCAAAACAAGTTTCCATACAAGGTCAGGCAGGAGAGCACCATCAGAGAGCGTACTAAGCTGTTCTGATTACTGATGACTTATTTAGTTATTACTAATCACTCAAGGGCATGTGATGATCTGCAGGATGAGTTTCCGTACACCATCAGGCTGGAGAGCACCATCACGGAGAGCAATGGCAGCAGCTCCATGGCTTCAGTCTGCGGCGGCTGCCTGGCCATGATGGATGCAGGTAGGCTTCGCACACTGCTACACTGCATTGCAACTCTACCAATGTATGTTACAAAGAAGAGCAATGCAAGCAGCTCCATGGAGAAGGTAGTTACTGGGATACTTACTGGTGCACTGCGTTGCAAGCCTACATTGTATGCTGTGAAGAAGAGCAATGGCAGCAATTCCAAGGCCTCAATCTGTGGCAGCAGCCATACCATTAGGTATACAATTAGGCTCTGACTCTGTTGAATCACATGCGGCTGGGCATTGCAATGTTTTGCAGTCCTTTGATTGTGTGGTGAGACATAACAAGAAGAAGAGCAACGGCAGCAGTTTCAGGGGTTTAGTCAGTGGGGGCTCTCTTGCCATGGTGGATGCAGGAAAGGCTTCGTTATGTCACATCACTATACTGCTGCACTGTGTTAGGATCCTGGATTGTGTGTCTAGCAAAATGAAGAAGAGCAACAGCGGCAGTTTCAGGGCCTCAGTGTGCGGCGGCTACCTTGCCATATTGAGTGCGAGAGAAGCTTCAAGGCAGTGAAGCACCATGTGACTTCACTGCGTCAAAGCTTACTCACACTCATCCTGACAAGAACATCCATCCAAGGGGCTGCTGTTGTTGCTCTTCTTCATCCTGCTTCACACATGACGCATACATCAAAGCTTACTCACACTCACCCTGACAAGACAAGCGTCACAGGCTGGATCCAAGGGGCTGCTGCTGTTGCTCTTCTTCATGCTGCTTCACACATAACATACAGCTGCTGTATCTCTTCTTCATGCTGCTCTACACGTGATGTAGGGCTGCAACATCAGGTGGTCATCAGATGTCAAAGCCACGGGGGTGCACTGTGCTACACTTAATACAAAACAGCATGAAGCATGAAAGCAATAGTCAAACATGATGACTGATCATCGGTGGGTGCAGGTGTGCCCATCAAGCGCATGGTTGCTGGTGTGGCCATGGGTCTGATTCTGGAAGAGGATGGCCAGTTCCAGGTGCTGACAGACATCCTGGGCAGTGAGGATGCTCTGGGTGACATGGACTTCAAGGTGGCGGGAGACGCTGAGGGCGTCACAGCCTTTCAAATGGATATCAAGGTCAGTGACAGGTTTCCATGGGCTTCACACAGGGCTCAGATAGGGTCAGAAGGGGTACAGACAGGATTAGAACGCGCTTAGACAGGGTGAGGAGGGGTTAAGTTGGGGTCCAATGAGGGACAGGGGTCAGACAGAGTTGGGCATGGCCATCAAGGTGGCGGCAAAGCTGTCTGTAAGGTTGGGGACAATGTTTGGAGTGTAAAGCAATGCCACAGCGCAACAACCCCAACGCCAGAAACATGCATCTTATGTCAGATTTTAATTTGTGTGTGGCATGCGTATCAGTTCCTGTTTCCAAGGACAGCAGCAAACATGAGGTCTGCCTGCATCACACGACCCGCACTTCTTCTTCTACTGAACACATGTCACAGCTCCTCCTCACATGTGTAAGCTTGAAAATGCAAGTAGAAGAAGCAGCTTTGATAAGGAAGAAAACCCTAAAAAAGAAATGAGAAAGCTTTGTGAAGGAGACTGAAAGGAAGTAGAAGAGCAGGCTTTGTGGCCATGCAGGTGGAGGAGTAACCCTGACAGTCACATGTGTAAGCCTGAAGGAAGAAGAAGGATAAGAAGTAAAGATGTATAAGAAGAAGAAGAACACGATGTGTATACAAGAACTTAGCAAGTTCTGTGGGTATGCAGGTGGAGGGAATAACCCTAGAGGTGATGCGGCAAGCCCTGGACCAGGCCAAGGCGGGAAGGCAGCACATCTTACGGGAAATGCAGTCATGTGACCCCCCTCCCGCCAAGCAGCTGTCCCAGTATGCGCCGCGAATCAGGAGGTTCAACATTGACCCTGACAAGATTGGGCAAGTCATCGGCTCTGGTGGCCGAAACATCAAGATGCTGCAAGCTGCTGCTGGCTGCGATGAGATCATGGTGAGAGTGTGTTACACAGTCTCCTTCAGAGGTGCTGTGTGTCTTGTTTGAGTGTACGTCTGTGTGTGCATGGCATTGAGATGCTGCAAGCTGCTGCTAGTTGTTGTGATCAGCCTCTACACTGGTTTATCCCTTTGTCTGTACGTCTGCATGTGTGCCCAGATTGTCTGTCCGTCCATCTGTCAGCCTGTATGTGTGTCTGTCTGCCTGCCTGCCTGCCTGTATGTGTGTCTGCCTGCCTGCCTGCCTGCCTGCCTGCCTGCCTGCCTGCCTGCCTGCCTGCCTGTAAGTCTGCCTGTCTGTCAGTCTGCCTGTCAGTCTCTCTCTCTGTCTCTCCATGACCTGGCACCGCTGGCCGCTGGCTGAATGTGCGTTTGTGTGTCTGAAGGTGAGCGATCAGCTGACCGGCCTGTTGGAAGTGAGAGCACGGACAGACCAGGCGGCCTTGGCAGGAGAAGAGACGATTGTTGGATTCCTGACTGAACCAGAAGCTGGCGCCATATTCAGGTGCAGACATGTCATTGATGACAAATCATGACAAATCATGACAGACCACAGGGCTAAACAGCCAGTCAGGCACTGAAGTGCGTCTGCTGTGTATCTAGTGTGCACGTTTCAGTGGACTGTGACTCTGCTGTGCGTCTACTGAGCGTAAATCAGCGGACTGTGAGTTTACTGTGTAGTAGACTGTGACATAATGCACTAGACTGTGAGTGAATTGTACATCTGTGCACCACTTGCTGCCGACGCAAGCTGAAAACAACGCTTGCACCTCACCCTCACTGCAGGCAACGCATGTAGTGGTAAGTGTGTTTAGGAATGCCGGTTAGCAGCAAAATGCAGTGCTACCATTACATGCGTTGCCTGCAATGACCGCACTGCATCTTGCTGCTAACCGGCGCATTTCTAAACACACTTACCACTACATGCAATGCCTGCAATGAACATTGCATCAGCAAGCAACAGTAAGAATGATAATGACAGTGGTAATGATGGTGCGTGTGTGCAGGGACGTGGATGTGGCAAGCGTGATGTCCTTCGGATGCATTGTGGACTTTGCTCCTGGCAAATCCGGCCTGGTGCACGTGTCAGAGCTGGATGTAGGCCGCACAGCAGACCCCACCGCAGTCTGGAAGGCTGGGGACAAGATTGATGTCAAGATTCTGGAGTACGACAAAGCCTCAGGCAGATGCAAGCTCTCCAGGTACTCAGGCTGCAGGCTCATAATTCCCCGTCCCAGGGTCAACAATCCTGGTCCCAAGCTCATAATGCCTTGTCCCAAGGCCATGAACCCTGGTCCCAAGGGCAACATTCCTCATCCCAGTGTCAGAAACTCTCGCCTGGGACTTGAAGTTCCTCATCCCAGGGTCATGGAGTCTGGTCCCAGGCTGATAGTTACTCGTCCTAGGGCCATGAACCCTGGTCCTGGGCTCAAAACCCCTCATCCCAGGGTCATGAACCCAGGTCCTGGGCTCAAAACCCCTCATCCCAGGCGCATGGACTCTGGTCCCAGGCTGACAATGCCTTGTCCCAGGGTCATGAACCCAGGTCCTCGGCTCAAACTCCCTCATCTCAGGGTCATGGACTCTGGTCCCAGGCTGATAATTCTGTACCCCAGGGTCATGAGTCCTGGTCCCACGCTCAAAGCTTGTCCCAGGGCCATGAACCCTGGTCTCGGGCTCATATTCCCTCATCTGGAGGCGTGGCTTCTGGTCCCAGCCTGATAATCCCTCATCCCAGGGTCACGACCTCTGGTCCCAGGCTGATAGTTCCTTGACCTGGGGTCAAGAACCTAGGCCTAGGCTCAAAATCCCTTATCCCAGGGTTGTGAACCCTGAGCATAGGCTGCTTTACAGGGCAGCTGTTCCATTCAGCAATCAGACAGCAGGGCAGCTTCTCATCTTCCCTGCCATCTGATTGCTGAGTGAAACACTGCGTTTATCAAACCCTATTAAACATCCCTGTGATGTGATTACTGACTGGGACACTGCAGACCCTCAAACTCATCATTGCACGCATTGGAGCTGTCCTGTAAGTTCGTTACTTACTAGTGTATTGCAGTCACAAAACTTGGAACTGGATGCTGAGAGATCTGGTGTGTTGTGACATCATTGAAACCCCTGCAATGCCTTTTTTTGCTTGTGAAGGCCAAGGCAACTCATCTTCACCCCTCCCCTTAACCCCCCACCCCCCCACCGCCTCATTGGAGATGTTGTTTTTGAATACACAAAACCCTCAAGCTTGGTGCAGTCAACTCAGCTTCACCTCAGCAAACCAGCTCGCTCTGCTCAATCACAAATTTGCTCAAAGCTCAGGCACATATCTGCTCAAATTTCAGCTCAGGGGATAAATCCGCTTTAAGCTCAGCTGAGGCACAGATCAGCTCAAAGTCTGCCTCAAGCACAGATGCGCTCACAGCTCAGCTGAAACACAAATATGTTCAAAGCTCAGCCACATATCAGCTCACAGCTCATCTGGGCACACATTAGGTGAACGCTCACCCACAGATCAGCTCAACACTCAGCCCAGCCGCGGGCTGACTCAGATCTTGCAGTTCATCATGTCCAAGCTTGGCCTCGCTAGCAATCAGTCCCAGCTTAGACACACAGCTGCCAAACATTGAATGAATCACTGGCACACTGTGCAATAATTCAACAGTTCAAATATACATCCCCCCCCCAGTTGGTTCATACTGGTGTACTGGTTCAATGTTAAGGCTTGGACTGTAAAAGCTGAATGGAAATAGTGGCCCTAAATAGTGGCCCTGCCTTGGGGCAACATCTAAAGAGGTCCCAGCAGCTGCATGAGCCCCACTGCCTCATGCAGTTGCCGAGACGCCGTCAGATGTTGCCTCGGCTGGTGCCAAAAACCACAGATCACAGGCAAATCCTCAGGTGTTGCTTTGGCCCTACTGCCTTGGGGCAACATCTGAGTGAGCTGTTTGCAACTGCATGAGCCCGACTGCCTCATGCAGTTGCAGAAACCCCTTCAGATGTTGCCTCAGCTGTTGCCAAAAACCATGGATCACAGGCAAATCCTCAGGTGTTGCCTTGACCCTACTGCCATGAGGCAACCTCTAAAGGGGTGACTGCAGCTGCATGACCCTCACTGCCTCATGCAGCTGCAGGGACGCCTTCAGATGTTGCAACTGTTGTTGACAAACACCACTGCCTCACTCAGACACAAGCAAACCCTCAGATGTTGACTTGGCTGCTGTGCACCAATGCCTCATTTAGACACATGCAGATCCTGATATGTTGCCTTGGTTATTGTGCACTGTTGCGTCATTCAGAACATCAGCAGGTTTTGAGATGTTGCCTTGGCTGCTGTGCACTGTTGCCTCATTCAGACATAGGCAAATATTGAGATGTTGGGTTGGCTGCTGTGCAGGAAGGCAGTGATGCAAGAAGACAGCGGTGTGCCCTCAGCCTCGGCACCTGAGCCCATTGAGATTGGTGCCACCTACAGGTCTCTTCCTTCTTCTCTCTCACTCACTCACCCACTCACTCACCCACCCACCCACCCACCCACCCACCCACTCTCTCACTCACTCACTCACTCACTCACTCACTCACTCTCCCACTCACTCACCCACCCACTCACTCACCCACCCACCCACCCACCCACCCACCCACTCTCTCACTCACTCACTCAC
>JAABUP010007625.1_pt1 | contig 14344 bp, 20 predicted proteins | sample 5559201 | NCBI WGS metagenome assembly JAABUP01 (sample SAMN10711887, study PRJNA513373) | rock metagenome | isolation source: Antarctica rocks | place: Antarctica | reverse complement strand
GTGCCCCGAAAGAGGCCGGCAAGCCCAAGCACAAATGGGGTGGGCTTGGAGAAGTGTTGCAGGGAAATGAGCTCATAGACAGTCAGCTTGAAGTCAAGTTCAAAAGTGAGCTACATAGCAGAGGTCATTGGCGTTTCTTGCATGCATGGGTGCAGCAATACTGTAAGGCTGCTAGTGCATGGGCTGCTAGTGCATGGGCTGCTTGTGCCTTTCCCCATTGCAGTTCCAAAGCTTTGTTACTGGTGTTGCTGAGCAAGTGCTGCACAGCAAGTGTTGCACGGCAAATGTTGCATGGGCAAATCCAGGCAGCGTCATTTACCTTCTAGAATGGATGTTCACCTGCAGCAAGGCAGTACATCGATATGCAAGGGGCCTTCCAGCAAATGACTGAATGGTTTTCATCTAACAGTATTTGCAAGTCCCTTCACAAATTACATTGTCTGCTGCAGCATCATGTCCTTCTTTAACTTCCTAGCTTGGCTCCACTCATTGAGCTCAATGTTGTTGGGTGCAGCTGATGTTCCTAAAAAGGTAGTGTGCTCCAATGTTTTGGATGACAGCCAGGCCGCAACCTTCAGGAAGGCTGTGAAGAAGCACTACTGGTATGAGCTCTTCATGGATGAGCTGCCTGTTTGGGGCTTTGTTGGGCTACCCCCTGAGGAAGCCAAAGATGATGAACACATCTACATATACACACACAAGAGTCTTGAAATCAACTACAACGGTGATCGGGTGAGCTTTTTGTATGTCCTGCATTTGCAATCAGGCATCAACGCTGGTATACAGCTGCCGTATACCTCTTGTCAAATTGGCTTCCCAGGCGGTTTGAAAATTGAGCAGCATAGGCAGCTCTGATTGCTCTGACAAAGGCTGTTGCTTGACATGCATTCCTTACTACTTCTGCCCTGCTACTATATTCTGCATTCCAAGTATCAGCTTTGCATTCCTGTGCATGCCAGGGCTGGAGATACACTGTGGTACAAGATGCTGCTGCATGTTCTTAATCACTTGAGACAAAGTACAATATTGCTGTTGTTCCCTCAGAGTCATGAAACCGTGAGGATTTCCATCTTGAATGGGATTGCCTTGTGCAATACCATAATCCTCAGCTGCAGCTGTGGCTGCTGCTACAGTGAATGGCGGAGCAGAAGTGTCGCCCCATCAGTGTGTGAACACTTGCTATTGAAAAATTGACTTGCAGATCATCCAAGTCAACCTGACTTCAGAGGACTTGCAGCCCATTGCCTCTGGCACCAAGGTGGAGTTCACCTACTCTGTCACCTGGGCTCCAACACCAATCCACTTCAGCCGGCGCTTTGAGCGCTACCTGGACTACAACTTCTTTGAGCACCAGGTACGTGGGGAAGTGTGAAGACTCTTGCATTGCCAATGCAGAGCCTCCATCACATAGGATGCCTGGTGACCAGGCATGTTGTATCACATGAGCTTGATTGAGCTGCTTGCCTTGCTCATAGTTGGCTTCTGAACCCACAAAGAGTTGGGTTGCTTCTGCATGGTCCTGAAGCCCTTGCGAATTTTGCTGATTGTATGGTGACTTTGATGGCATGTGTCCGTCCAAGTGTGAGTATGTGATCTGCTGCTGCCTGCCAGTGTGTGTGTGCTGCTGTGTGCAACTTGACATCTACTGTACAGTTGTGTCAGAGTGTACCTTATTTTTGCAGATACATTGGTTTTCCATTTTCAACTCCTTCATGATGGTCATCTTCCTGACCGGTCTGGTCGCCATGATCCTGCTGCGCACCCTTCGCAATGATTATGCCAAGTACACCCGGGACGATGATGACATAGAGTCGCTGGAGCATGACATAAGCGAGGAGTCAGGGTGGAAGCTGGTGCATGGAGATGTGTTCCGGCCGCCGCCCAATCTGGCCCTCTTGGCTGCCCTGTTGGGCACAGGAGTGCAGCTTGCATTGCTCATCTTGGCTGGGGGATGAAGGCTGCAGTGCCATCTGTGCAGCTCTGTCTGGCAACACCATTCTGGAGCGCCTCAGCCTCAGCTCAAATGGTGCTGGCCCTCAGGTGAGGTTGCACAACGCATGCCTGTCTCAACATCACTCCTTCACACCACCACTCTTGACAAGTGCTTGCTGTTGATACTCTTTTGACAGGGACAAGAAGCATGTCGCAAGTCTGGCAAATGCAACCACTGCATTGTACTACGTCCTGTGCCCCAGCTTTGTCAGACAAGCTGCATACATTGCAATGCATACAGCTGACACACCCCTCATGCATACTGTCATAGCGCAGTCGTGATTGACTGAGGCGGCAAGCAATGCTTTTGACATCAAAAACCTTGAGACAGGAATGGCTTTGCTGTTGCACTTTGCACATTTTGTATTGTCTCCTCAGGATTGCACAGTCATCACTGTGCTTTGCAACAGGCTTTGCTCCATTGTATGGGCTTGTCTTACATGCAGACAGCTGAAGCGTTGAGCAGCATACTGAAGAGCAATGACACTCTGAGGGAGATAGATCTGTCTGGTAATGCCTTGGGGGTGGATGGAGGTCGATCATTGAGGGAGGCTCTGACAGACAACATGTATGTACACAGACTTTCTGCAGTTTTTTGTATGCCAGAACAAATACGCCTTGCTTCACCATGATCGATGCATCACACCAGGGCTTCCTGTCCTGGTTCACCACTCTTTTGTGCTCGTCTGATGCGGCACCAATTTGTGCTCTCAGCTGTGGAAGGTCAGGTCGAGTTTGTCTGCTTGTCACCAATGGTGAATCTATGATAGCTGCTGGTTGCAGGACATTGGAGCGTCTGGATATTCGCCTGTCTGGGGTAGCTGAAGATGAGGAGGTTGCTATTGCAGACACTCTGTTGAATCGATTACGAGAGCAAGCTCTCAAGAAGTGACGCTGGACAGTGATTATGTTCACAATGACCTGTTGTCAAGTGGGTTCCCTGCTGCTTGACACTGTGCTGTGACGCTGTGGCACTTGACTTTGTCATTGCCATATGGCATAAATTTTTTGGACTGCTGTCACCAACATGTAGCTCAAGTACCAGCAGAGCTCATGTTATAGAATTGTGGTGAGCAATCAGGAGAAGCTGCCTCTTTCTGTGCTGGCATCAAGCTACAGCAGATCTGGACCACAACAGCTGCGTGCATGATTGGTCAATAATTCAGTTTTTTTAAAGTTTAATGCTGCTAGACAGCACCAATATGTCCTTCCAGCTGAAAAGCTACAGCAGGCACATCATTGACCTGCAAAGGCATTGCGTCCTGTGGACACGCCCGCACGCTGCCTGTCCAAATCTCCTGTCAGTCGTGCACTGAAGCTGTGATAGCCGCAGCGTCTCAACAAGCAAATCATGGGCCGACGCGTGGCCTGAAACGCACGGGGCGTCCATGGGGGGCGGTTTCACGTGCGGGCGTGACCAGTTTTCTGGTCACAGTCACAATAGACAACCACAAGTAGTCCGGTGTACCGGCTTTCGCAGGAAGAGGTTTGGCTCAGGAAGCAGCATTTGATGCGAATATAGCCATGGAGTCCACAATATTGAATAGCTCCGCTGTTGCGGTCCCTTTAAGGGGAATCGTACCCGCTCACATCGGCAAAGTACACCCTCGACAAAGGTGACGCTGCGCCGAAGAGATTCCGCCCCTCGTGGTTGTCACGCATGGTTGCACTGATGCAGAGTGTAATGCAGGCTTGCCAGGTGTTCTAAACCCCTGCAGCAGCCGCGCTTGGCGAAAAGGCCTATTGTCAGGTACTGAGATCTCTGTAGGCTCGATACTTGTCTTTTACAACTCATAGGTCGAGCAGCAGAAAAACGAAAAATTGGTATTTAGGGCTGCCTTGTCAACCGAAGTCGATCGAGATGATGCTCAGAAAGTTGAGGAGGCCCCAAAGCCAGTTGTGAAAATTGACAACCAGCATGACCCTTTTGCAACAGTTGTCTCTATCCAGTATGGGAACCGTCTTGGAGAACTACTGGACACGGTATGCATAGTGGTCCATAGTCTGCAGCAATGTTGTATATGGACACAGCTTTGAATATGTTGAAATGTCACTGTACACAGCACTGACAGTAATGCTGTACCTTTGTAGACAGCAGCGCTCAAGAATCTCGGTCTCAACATTCGTCGGGCAAAGATCAGGAAGACTCAGGATGAGAAACTTGTTGTCAACAAATTCTATATCACTGATGCTGTTACCAGCGAGAAAGTGCTGAGATCCAGCCGGTTGGAAGAGATCAGAGCCACAATATTTTCAAACTTGCTCTACTACCATCCTGAGGCACAAGACGGGATGGCGTGGGGTCAGAAAGCTCACAAGCCTAGTACTGCAGATCCATTGAGGCCATTGGGACCTCGCAAAAGGTAACCGATCATGTCAATGCAAGGATTGGTTGATGCTTTGTCATCTGCATGTCAAACCATGCGAGGAGCTCATGTGCTAATCTATGCGTTACTGTGGCTCACATCAGTTGTCTCACACCAACTGTTGATATCAATGTGCAATTGCCCCCCCAGACATACATTTGACTGTTGCATTCAGCCGCTTCTTCTCATATGCAATAGCAATCTGTGCTACAGTAATCTGCTTTGACCTTTGACTTCCTTTGTCAAATGGCTGTATGCATGAGGGACTAAGGTGCTGCATGTTGCAGGGGAGTATCAACAACAGTGAGGGTGATGGAGGATACAGAGGGCAGCCATAGTGAGCTGTTTGTAGACACACCGGACAGGCCAGGCCTCTTGACAGCCATAGTCTCCACCCTGAAAGATTTGAACGTGAACGTCATTTCAGCAGAGGTTGACACAGAGGGTGACCAAGCCAAGGACATGTTTTACGTGACATACCACGGTGACCCATTGCCACCACCCATGGTCCAGTTGGTCACCAATGCTCTACAGTATTACTTGTCTTTGTCTGAAGTCGAGAAGGAAGAATCCTACTAGTCTTGCTGCGCCCAGGCTTGGCTGCGGTATGGGGCAGGCCTTGCGTTGCTTCATTATGTGCATCAGGTCAGGCTAGTAGCCTTCCAGCCATAAGCATGGCGCCTGTTTCTTTTACGGTTATTAGCATAGGCTTGTAGCATAGGCTTGTGACTCCAACCTGGTGCTGATCTGCTGCTGGTCCTTCACATCAGCGGATAGTCTCATGCTGGTGAGCCGAAATACGTCTTTGCTGCTCAATTGACTCAATCAAATCGCATGCAGATTGCTCTTGTGTCCTGATCAAACTTTTCCCCCAGAAAGTCGGTGAAGCAACACCATGGTATCTGTTGCTTGTTTTGTTCTCTTGAAACCTGTTTTTGCTGATATCAGTAACCGCTGTTTCGAAATTGCGTACGCAGCAGGTCTTGTGCAAGCTAGTTTTTGAAGGGGCTTGGCTGGCTCATTGTCAGCTGGAACTTCATTCCTGTCGATTTTCAAGCACAGCAGTGCCACGTAAGGCTTAGCGATGTGACATTCCCTGTTGAAGCTCCGCACAGCACATCTTTTGACTGCAACTAACAGTACTTGCAATCCTCATAACATGCCCGCTGAACCAGTCTGACGGCAGAATGGCTACATCTGCAGCAAGTTTGATAGATTTGACGGAGGGTTCTCCTATTTGCAAGCGTCAGCGTCTTGATCATGGACAAGCAGGTGGGACTGTGATCGAACGCATTTTAATGTGCGCCACGCCTCTTGCGTCGCGTTGCTGACATGAGTCTTGCAATAATGAAATGCGACATCACGTTGGTGTTGCCTGGCAGATAATTGTCGGTTAACTACACCTGCATATGCCGATCCTTTCAAGCAAACCGCCGGTGGTCCCTCGACCGCTGCTACATCTGTTGTCAACCTTCGGAGCATCAAAGATGCGGGCGATGCCAGTATTCTGCCATTCCCTCCACCTGAGTCCGACCCTGACTTGTTCGAACTGGGGACTGTGCAGTTAGGCTGTGAGGTAGGTCTGGAACACTGTTGCCTGAAGAGGCTCAAGGTAAAACAGTGCATTGTATCAGGATGCAGATTCTGCAGACTCTGTGAATCAGCGTGTCATGTACTTTCCAATGCAGGTGGTGATACCACAGAAGACAGAGTCAGTCATACCCAGCATACACTCAATAAAGCAACGTATCAACGCTTCAGCGTGGCAGCTCAGGGCACCATGATGAAGTCCTTTGCATCGAAAATTTGTTTGACTGTAACCAACGCGCTATTCTGCCTTGGCACAATGCGGAATTCAGATGGGAGACTGCAAAGCACGTCAGACTTGCTCCATCCCCTCTACCAGCTAATGCACATACACCACCTCCACCAGAGCGTGTGCGTCAGATCACCCTTTGCTACCATGATGGACGTCAGCTGCCAGTGACTTATGGCATCAATCTCAATGGCAAGGCAACATGCAGAGAGATACTGTCAACTCTTGAGCAGATAGTCCACGTGGCTGAGAATGAAGAGTTGGTGCTTGCCATTGTCATGAGATGCTGCAGGTGTGTGTCTTTTCTTGCTGCTTTTCTTCTGTTCTGACACACATTGGCAACCTTTTGCAGCAACAGTCTGCTTCTGAATGACTATTCATCCTGATGTAGCTTCCCGGAAATGGACCATCTAGTATCAGAGGAGCTATTGGACCGGATGTCAGCCAAAACAGCATTCAAGTCTGAGTTCATGGTTGCGTACTGTCTTCCAAAGACTGATCATGTCATACTCATTCATACGATGCACATGGAGCAGAGCAGATTCCAGCGCTCCATATCACTTGTGGTTGCTGCGCAAGCTGAGTGGATGAAGGGTAAGATCAAGTTTTCTTGGAGGGCAGTCATGTTGAAACTACTTACACCCTTACTTTTGCAGATGCATATAGCACCATACCATTTGGTTGCAAAGAGATAACACGACATGACTATTCAATCTGTGTTAGGCGCTTACTCAATACACAAAAACAATACTTGCAGGAGTGCCAAGTTGATCTTCATGTTTCATTGAGATTAGCAGTAGGTGCAGCAGCCAGCGTAGGCATACAGCATTGTGAGCTGTGCCAGGTCTGTGTGCTACATCAGGCCCAACCATGCTGTGATGGTTGGGAATGCAAGGTGTGCATTTTTCTACTTTGGAGTGCCAATACAGGTGGACCTGAAGCAGAGGCTGAGGTGCGAAAAGCATACAAGCAGGCGATGAGCGCTGCACTGTTGCCACAAGCCTGGGGTGTGCCAATAGCACCACATTACAGACTGCTGTGCTATACACATCACCGCGCAGGTGTCCCACAACCAGACTTTGCCACAGAGGGGCTCACTCCTGAGCCAGTCAACATGCCCAACAAGAAATGCTTTGATTTGCATGTAAAGTGGCATCTGGAACCAAAGCGCTTCTTCAACATGGGCCTCCTTTCTGAGCCTCAGAAGGATCCATCAGCAGACGAAGCTGCTATGGCTGGTAGGCTCTGCTGCTGTCTCAGACTCCATAATTTACTATCTTGCTGATAAAACACCCATGTGCTTAAACTTCTGCATGCAAGCCCTACCTGCTGCAGCTCTGTGGCACCTCGTGGTTTGAAAACTGCTATGATGGCTTCTGAGGCAAGACTAGCAACAAGTCAGAACTGCCTTTGAATACAATGTTGCAAATTGGCTGAGACCTCAAATGGTGATGCAGAAACCAGGAATAGGATAGTAGCCCAGCAGGCGTTCAACGACATTAGGCTAGCTGCATTTGAGCGTCCGTATGCCTTGGTGACTGAGCAACATGCAAGAGGCACACTGGGTTTGAAATCAGATACACCTGTAATCAGGCTGTCACTGACACTGGAGCCAGACTCTGATGACCCTCAAGAAGTCAAAGGCACCCTTATGTTCAAGGTGGGGGGCCAGAGCATCCAAGACTACTTTCCTGCTTTCTGCGTTGCATTACAAAGCAGCAACATATGCAGCGCTGGCTTCTACACCATCAAGACAGTTGATCTCAATACCTCTCTGATCCACCTTTTCAAGCTTTCCAAATCGAGCAGAATGCATTATTTGCACTGACTACCACAGCTTGGTGCACCTTGCTCATCAAGCTGTGGTAGTCACGCAGCTGTTTACATGCAGCTTTGCTTTCAGTATTGCAAATCATTGCAGCAAGCTCATCCATGCTTGCCTTTGACAGGTCTGGTGCAACAAGGAAGGCCTCCCATTCATGGCACTCCACAGCCACCAATTGTTCAAGAGGTTGGACGCGTGGACCTATGAAAACCACAGCAGGCTTCGGTTTTGCTTGCACAACTTTTTTGGCTATCTGTGTGCAGAAGATCCGCACTATCAGGCCATATTGGTAGGTACTGCAAGCAAGGACCAGCTGTTTTACCCGTGTTCTTTTGGTCAGCTCGGGACTGCCATCATTGACAACATCTCATCTGTGGACAAGTGATGTCATATTCTGACTACTGAATTGGAAATCATCATTGCAAACATTCCTGCTGTACCACCGGTGAAGATTATACTACATTCATCTGCGCACAAGCATCATTGCATTTCGGCAGTCAACGTCAGGTCATCTTGGTGTGCCATGCTGTCCCATGTCTGTGTGCTTTGCTTTGTTTCAGGCTGATGTTGACAAGTGGAAAAGCCTGGGCAAATCATCTGAGCGCACACTGCCAGGTCTCATGAATGTGCTGCAGTCTGAGTCACGCCCTGAAGCTGCTCAACCTGAGGTACGTGCTGCACATCAATGCTGGCTGCCTCAATCAACTGCTGTGCATTACGAGCCGTGAAATGTGACGCATCCATTTGCACTGAACTGCTTTCTGCTACTCAGGTCTACATTGCGTTGCCTCTTGCAGCGAACACTTCTTTTTCTCCAACTCAGCTTCTGCAGTCGTGTCCTGCATGATGCCATGTTCATGACACATGGTGCATGCCTGTCCTGCATGACACATGGTGCACGTGCAGGGTCTGGCTGTGGAGCTGAGGCCATACCAGCGCCAGTCCCTGCACTTCATGCTGGATGCTGAGCAGACTGAGGGCGGCTTCAGGCACCACCTCTTCCACCCCGTCACCAACAGCCAGGGCCAACAGTACTGGTGCTCTCCCCACCTAGGACCTTTGTGCCTACATGTTCCACCCATGCCGCACGGTGGATTTTTGGGTGAGGCCCCATCTCACAAGTATCCCACTCCAGTGCAACCATGGCATGCACTCTGTATCTGGGTCATGCTGCCTTTGGTCATACGCTTATGCTCACACACTGCATGCACATCACACAAACAGGCAGCAAGCAGCTGATGTGTGTACACAGGCGAAGAAATGGGGTTGGGAAAGACAGTGGAGTTGGCTGCCCTTATCTTGAGCCGCCCTGCCCCTCCTTTGGCTGGCACCACCACTGTAGATGGGCTGCTTGTCTCCAGGTGAAAAACTGCAGCTGCTTCATAACAGGAGCGCATCACCTCAGCACAAGCTACCTAAGCTACCAGCTAACGTTGTTGCTTAGTAGCTCAGTCACCTTGTAGCTTGCATTCTTGATTGCCATGCTTTGCAGCAGCATCTTTGCAAATTGTCCAGAAGCTTCATCAACACTCTAAACTGTGATGCCCTAGTCATCAGGACATTATGCTGCAATGTAGGGCAACACTGGTGGTATGCCCGGTGAGTCTCATGGGTCAGTGGGCTACTGAGTTGGCAGACAAGACCAATGGTTGCCTTAAAGTGCTGGTGCACCATGGTCTCAAGCGCAGCCGTGATCCCAAGGACCTGCTAGACTATGACGTGGTCTTGGTCACCTACCAGATCATTGCTCAGGAGTGGGGCTACTTGCAGCACAGCAAATGTGACAGGGCAAAGTTGACCCAGGACTACCCGATTGCTCGTATCAAGTGGCACAGGCTGGTGTTGGATGAGGCACATACTGCCAAAAACCCCAAGGCTGGCTTCACAAAAGTATGTGCTGAGCTTGCCAGTGACAACAGGTAAATGCTTGCAAGGCTTTTTATCATGTGCCATGAAACTGCACCAACTCATACCTGCCTTTGTTAATGCTGTTGCTTGATATGTGCATCACCAATTTGCAGCTGGACTAGCTCATATCAACTTGTCTCTTCTCCTGAGCCTATTGCACCAACAAACGCTCAAACAAGCCACAGGAATATGCTCAAAACCTGGTACAAGATGTGCTCACCCATGGCACATGAAGCTGGTACACACAGGGCAGTCTGGGCTCGGCTACTGCTCAGAAACTCTCTGATGTCTGTCTTTGGTATTGTGTTGCGCCAACTCCCAGGCCCCCATGCAGGTGGTGTGCAACAGGGACCCCAGCTAGCGGTGACATCACAGACCTGGCCGGGCAGTTCAAAGTACTGAACCTGCAGCCTTTCACTGACGAGGCATTCTTCTCCGTCTTTGTGAGGTCTGCATACAGTGGCAGCATGCAGACACGTGGCGTAGCACATCTGCTGCTGTACATACTGGGCTGCTGCATGATCCGCCACACCAAGCTGCAGGTGGCACCTGCCTAAGTCCCATGCAGTACATGCCTGACCACCTGAATCTTACACTACCTTGCCTGTTTTGGCATTGCAAGCAGCGCTCTAGCCATGCAGTTGTGTTCTGAGCTTTGCTTGATGGTACCCCTTCTTTGTGCTTGACATTTGTAAGCACGCAGCTGCTTCAGTATGCACTTTATGCTAGTGCTAGTGCTTTCCACATCTCCTGCGGCAGACTCATGTTTCTTAACATGCAATCTGTGTCAGCAGGTTTTAGGAGGCGAAGAAATACTGAAGCTGCCCCCAAAGACCGAAGAGCTTCTGCCGGGTAACTCTCCACCAGCAATCTGCACTATACTTGTACTGCCTGTAGATAATGATGCCATTCTGCTCATGCACTTCTGCAGTAGTGGTAATTCAAATTTTGCTGGCATACCTGACTCATACAGTCGTGCACTCAACAGTCAGGCCTCTGCATTGCAATGCAAGGCGCATTGCCTCTGATACGAACAGTACTGTTTGTCACTGGCAGTCATGGGCTTGTGCTAATGCATTGTGGTTGTGATGGCTACCTTTTCTGTTGCAGTCAGTCTTACTTCAGCAGAGCAGCAGCTGTATCTGCATGTGTATGACAAAGCCAAGGAAGCGTACCTGAGTCTGAGAGCCCAGGGACCAAAAGTAGTCAGCCAGAATCTGCTCAAGATCATGAGCACTTTACTACCGCTGAGATGGATCTGCAGTGGAGGCTCCCTGTCCTATGCTGATCTGAGAGTGGTGAGCAGCATTCAGACAGCGTTGTCTGTCAATCTGCACATCAATGCATGGGGTCTGCACCAGTTTTGGTCACTCAGGGCATCTAGCAATGCACCAGCTTCACAGCCTATGCACAGCGTGAAAATGGCATGCTGATGGAGGCTGTGCAAAGCAGTTGACATGCATTCCTGACGCTGCATTTGCAAGCCTTTCATTGCTGCTTTACTGTCGTGAATGTGCTCATTGAACTCTTTTTCTTTGATTCACTGTGGTCTATGTCCCGTAGGTCAGTGCAAACTTCGTATTTGATGTGGGTCATGCTGCTGCTTCCAGGACTGTCCAAGGCGCAGCAGCAGGGATGCAGAAGCAGACAGAACAGGAATCCCTGCCCCAATCTGCACAGAGGATTCTTGCTGCATCTGCATGGAGAGCCCAATCCACCAGCCTGCCACCACCAAGTGCAATCACTGGTTCTGCAGGTGAGCTCATCTGTGATGCAATGTGCCATCCATACTACCTTGCATTGTGCTCATGAACACTGTTTCAACATTGTCTATCAACAAAATGCTCCTCAGCATGCATATGAGCAACAGCTTTGTCCCAAATGCGCCTCACCTGCCAGCCCACTGACATCGTGGCCTGCCTTTTGCTGCAGAGATTGTATCTTGGGGTACATAGGGAACTGCCAAGCAAATCTACTCCAGCCCAGCTGTCCATTGTGCCGCACAAGCATCCACTCCACAGACCTGGTGAATGGTGTGAATGCAGCAGTCCCCACACATCAAGATGACCCCGAGGTGGCAGGCTTGCAGGAGCAGGCCAGCGTCAGTGACTCCAAACTGCAGGCCTTGCTGCATCAGGTATCTGTGCCTGAGTATGGTCACCAATTATTGTGACGACCAATGGAACTGGCACAAGGCTTGTGTCATACTATGTTCACACTGTTCATGCAGTACTCAGTGCCACAGTTGTAAATGATTAGCCTGGCCGTATGATCTGTCACGCAAAATAAAGACTGCGTGGGAGTATCACATTTGGAATGCTGCTGCAGCTGCATCTGATGAGGCAGAATGACCCAACAGCCAAGGCACTGGTGTTCAGCCAGTTTGTGGGTACCATTGAGTGGCTGAAGGTGAAACTGGAGGAGCAGGGCTTTGGGTACCGCACCATCTCAGGTTCCATGAGCCTCCAGCAAAGATCAAAGGTCATCTCAGCCCTCAGTGCTGAGCCAAGTTCAATAGCATGGCTCATACGGTCTGCAAATGCTGTGCTGAGTCTGTTGAAGTCACATCACCAGGTTGCTTGCGAAGCATACACCAAAGCTGTTGACAGCATTGCTTGTTTGGAGCATGACATGGAGCACAGTGCTGCTTATGCCTAGCTTCAACCACTACAATGCACAGGCAAGCATCACTCTGCTCAAGACTGCTTTCAGAGGCTTTGTTGCAGCATTACGTCTAGATCATCCTGCTAGATTTCTGTGAGCTACCACTGGAAGTTGATATCAGCTCTACTCTGCTTTCCTATCTACTGTCAACTCACAATGCAGCTCTGTTGTTGACAAACTGCTGCTGTGCAGGCGATAGAGGCATTCCAGAAGGATCCGCCCACGACAGTGTTCCTGCTGTCCATGCGCAGTGGGGCGGTGGGCATCAACCTCACCTCTGCCAACTATGTGTTTGTGCTGGAGCCGGCCCTGAACCCGGGCCTGGAGGAACAAGCTGTTGGGCGAGCCTGGCGCATGGGCCAGCAGAGGCCAGTCACTGTCAAGAAGCTCTATGTCAAGGTGCTTTTCATGGAGATGTGGTCTCTGCACAACAGCCTGCACACTGTCAGATCTCATGCTGTGCATGTCTGGATGATGATTATGCAGCTGAAAATAACCTGCAGCAGGTTTTTTGCTTGGTGATGAAGCTCATATACAGGCATGCAGCATCATGTGAACTGCACATATCTCCTGAATGAGTGTGCATGTTGACAATGAAAACCGCATACTAGGGTACAAATAGCAACCTAAGCAAGGACAACTGGCGAGATAATAAGCTAGTGTTTGCTTGAAGTGTAAGTGCTTGTATGACAACATTCAGAAAGATCTGTGAGCATATGCTGTTGCCCAATGCGTATTCTGTGCATGCAGGGGTCAGTGGAGGAGCGCATCATGGACATGGTGCAACGCCGCCAAACAGGCAGTGATAGCCAGGCTGCTGCTTGTGCAGCTGTGTCAAGTGCAACAGCCACTGCTGGCCACCAACAGGTATACCGCATTGTGCTTGTTGCTCATCAGGAACTCTGTGTGCGCAAGCTTCACGTTTGTGGTTGGATCTCAATGCCCGCCATATGCATGCAAAGTCAGTAAAATACCCATGAAGGTGTCTCCATGATTGTGGCCTTGCCTTGCAGTCATGATGATGTTGCCATCATTGACCCTGCAGCTGTGGTGTTTGCTGACAGTGTTGAGCCTTTGTCTAGTGCATGTGTGCACAGTAATGGACTGCTGCCAGTGTATACACGCAGGTGAAGGCCCACGACATTGCTGGCAGCATGAAAGCCGATAAACAAAATCTGCGCATGGAGGAGCTGGACCTCCTGTTCCAAACATGCGTGTTTGGATGAACATTCTGTGCTTCACTGACCAGTCTTCCTTTGCCCAACAGTTTCGTGTGATTTAGAGTGCCATATGGGTTTCTTTTGACAGCAGTGTCCTCAGCAACTGCATGTGTTCGGTGCTCCTGCCTGTATATGACTGTTCTGCTGCTGCTCTGGTAGACAAGTTATCACTGATGTGTCCCAGGATACCTTAGGTCAAGAAGTATAATAAAAATGTTGGCCGCAAGGGAAACCATGCTGGAGTCAAGCTGTGCTCACGAAGGTGCACATATATGCTACACCATGCAGTCATGAACGCTCAAAGCTACACTCTTTGCATTGGCTGTGCAACATACTGCACTCACCTGGATACTCAGAGGAGGGACAGCATACTTGTACATTTGTTTCTGTGCACATGTATGCGCCACTGGAGATGAATGCAAAGACAAAGGCACTGCTAGCAATGTCTGCTTTGCTGAAAAGCATTGTGAGAACGCATGCACCATTGAGACAAACTCAAATCCACAAGCACTTGCAGAGTGTACAGATGATCCATTAACTGAGGGTGGGGGGG
>JAABUP010007624.1_pt1 | contig 14345 bp, 13 predicted proteins | sample 5559201 | NCBI WGS metagenome assembly JAABUP01 (sample SAMN10711887, study PRJNA513373) | rock metagenome | isolation source: Antarctica rocks | place: Antarctica | reverse complement strand
AAACGAAATAAATTCTACCAGACTTGGGACCCTCGGGTACTTGATCTTTGGCTCGAGTACGGTTTGCGGGAGCTTCCGACAGCAATCTATCCAGAGGATGCAGCCTATTCTCCAGAATCAGAGGATTCCGAATCAAACAGAGCAGAAGGTAGTCCGGTCACCCTGACGACCACCAAGGCCAATGAAGTGCATATGTTCTTGCGTCCCAATTTCAATGGGCAAAGTGCAAAAGGTGAAAACATTGTCGACTCTCGGACACAGCCAGACATCGATCTGAGCACTAGTGACACCTTTCCATTTTATCGACCTGAACCACCGGCTGTTTTCAAAAAGCTTCCGCATCTTCGACCAAGCACGCTATACCTTTTCGGCGACAAATCAGAGCTTTCACAACCGGAGTCAAGATTACGAAAACTTGAGATTACAGGCACCGGTGTGGGTGGTAGTGGTGGCGTCAAGGCTGGAAGGGTGAAGGAAGTAGTGCTTGAGGCTGTGGGACATCTAATACCCATGATTGCGCCTAAGGATTCTGGGTTCTGGACGGCAGATTTCTTAGCAAGCGATCTGAAGAGATGGAGGAAGGAGGAAGACGATTTCAAGAGGGAGTGGGAGACAAAGAGTAAGTTGGAGAAGATGACTATCAGTGAAGAGTGGAAGAAGAACATTGGAGGTGACCCGAGGATAAGATCCCCTCCAAAGCTCTAGATGACGCCTAGGATGGTATTTTGGATTGGAGCGCCGCCTGATCAGCATAGCATTCTATGCATTACTACTAGGCATTAGAGTTATTCATGTCTGCGTCTATCATTTCCGGTCGTGACAAATCATAAATTTTTCTTGGAAGAACTTTCTTGGTTGTCGCCATTCACCCAATCCGTCCTCACCACCTCTGGCAACGACCAGACGCTCGGCCACACTAGGTCATACTCTTCCTGCCGTCCGTTCAAACAATGTCTCAGCCATATTCCCCATGTTATGTAGAAATGCGCTCCAGTGCCTGTCATGAGATGCCTACGAGCCACACTTGTTAGCATGGCTGTCTGTTCTCAAAAAGCCCGATTACTCAGGCCCAAGAACTTACCACCATCCGTGCCCTTCAAGCAGAATTCCCCATGGCAAACCAACGTCTCTCCTCCACGATCTCAATTCTTGACAGTATGCTTGGTCAAGATTCCATATCGCAAACCCTCCCAGAAACACACACAGTCCATACCAAATCAAAACCCACATCATCCCAAGAATTTTCCTATCCCTCGCAATCTCGCACCCACAAATCTCCTGCTCTTGCGCATTCATGCTCCTCCCCCCATGCCGCAATCGATACTCGTCTTCAGTCTGTGGCAGAGTCTGCCTTAATGTGCGTTCCATGACCCACATAGAGCGGAGAAGTACGATTGCGGTGAGTATGGCGTAGGCGTTTTGGTGGAATAACGGGTCTTGGAGGTAGTGGTAGTAGCCGGTGATGAAGATTGCGAGGGAGATGAGGGCTAAGGCGAGCCAGAGACTGAAGACGCGGGATCTGGAGTAGGAGAAGGTGGCGTAGCACATTAGGCAGGTGGTGTAGATCATGGAGAGTTCGTCGACGAGTTGCATTGGGTCTGGTAGAGACGGGTGAATTAGCTCTTGGTATCGCGGGTGGTGGTAAGGTCTTTTATCGAAGAGTGGGAAAGAGTAGGGGGGCGGTAGAGAAAGGAATTATGTACACTTGAGGGTCGCATGAAAGAGGAAGCTGCCAGTGCCGACCAATGCGTAGCCGACATAGCTGACTAGAAAGATGGTATCATGACGGTGCTTTCTGCAGCTTTGGATACCGATGTAGGCAAGATAGATAAACGTGAGGTTCGTCAGCGTATTCACAGTTTCGGCGGCGTATGGAGTGGCATAGTAGTCCTGCGAGAAGCTGTTTAGTAGCGTTTCTCGGATGACGCTGGAGAGCTGCAAACTTCTTCACACCAATTGATAGTTGATGTCGCTGGGTCCCAGTAGCCTCTTTGGTCTGGAGCAGCATATGGAATTGAAGGTAACCAGGAAGGCATGTCTGCTTAAATGTGAGGAAGTTGTAAGTCTGATTCCTGAAATGTGAGTTACTAATGGCGAAGACAAAGCATTTATTTTGAAATCCCCGCCAACAGACCCTGCAGCGGCGATCTGCCGGGTGCGGCCGCCGTGACCCGTTTGTTCTTGCCCGTTTGATTCAGGGCTGCTTCCTAACGTTGTCTTGATACCACACCATTCCTATTTTTTCCGGCTTGAGAATTGGACCCATCCAGTCACTTCCCAAAAGATAGAAGCCGTTAGGATGTCAATCCCAAATCAAGCTCTTCAAAAGGTCAGTCAGATTCGCCGTGCATTTAATCAGCCTACTAGACTAGCTTGCTAATCTCTTTGCATGCTTCAGCTCGCCCAAGAGATTGAATCGCAAGCTCTCTCAGCTCAGCGTGAGATCAATATTGTAAAGACTGCTGTAGCGGCCAAGCAGCGAGATATCCGGATGCTGGAACTTACCTCGTCAGAAGTCAAGGGGCTGGATAAGGATACCAAAGTCTATCAAGGTGTAGGGAAGATGTGCGGTTCCTTTCAGGTTGACTCCAAAGTCAGACCGCTGATCACGCCTGCAGGTTCGTTTTCAGTCCTATGGTAGATGTGGAGAAACGACTTTCTTCCGAGACCACAGAATTGAAGTCAGACATTTCGAATCTTAACAAGAAGCTACATTACTTGGAAACCACATATAAGAATAGTCGGGAACATATTGAGAAGATCATGCAATCTGGAGCCAGATCATGAAAATGGCCGCGGGAATAGTAAAGACCAACTAAACTATGGTTGTGCCTCCCTTGGTGGCCCAGCCTACAATCCCTTTCAGCTAAGAGGACTCGAGCAAAATCAACCCTGACCGTCGCAACACGGTGCTGTCAGAACAGATTGGCAGCCTCCGCATCAGGACAGATGAACATGGCTGGCCATCATGACATTACGGAATGAAGAATAACAAGTACATCTCGACAGGGGTTGGGAGGCGCATAACTTCAGGGCCAAGATGATACGAACGGTATGGGACTCGACCCACTCAATGACCAGGTTGAGGGGTGTGGTTAGGTTGAGTGCGGGACAATGCAATACCGAACTGGACAAGCAGACGTGTCGAGTCATCTTGTGTTATAATGACCGTACAAACATCAAATGATGCTTATCACCACAACTATGGTAGTCGTGATTGTTGTCTGCCGTGACATTGACGCCTGGGGATTCGGCCGTAGCAGGGATTACCCCACCTTATCGTGCGAGGCGATTGTCTTCATTGTCATATAACACTTCCACAACATCCTTATGTTTCATTTTCTACTTCCAAATAGGATCTCAATTGTGCGATTTTGGACATCTACATTTCCAGCCGTCACCGCACCATCACAGTTTCCTTCGGTTTATCTGCGCCCCCGAACCGGGCAGTGATCACACTCAAATCAGTAAGATCTAAACTTCCCATGACATGTTCGACAAGCTGACGCTATCTTAGAAAATGTCAAAGGACGACACCCAAGACATGTCCAACAACGACCCCCAGGACATGTCCAACGACGACCCTCCACCTCCCTACTCTCCCCCTGCGACTGTTACCACGACGACCATGTCTCACCATTCATTTGGTACAGCTATTGCAACAACGACATTTACCAACAATAACAACCCTTCTTCTAGCGGCAGCAGCAGCAGTGGGACAAACCGGAACTGTGTAAATACGACAGGCGATGGCAATCGAAATTGCACGAATTGCACAGACTGCCGTGATTGCCGGAATTCGACCAATTGCCACACTTGTTATGGGTGCAGGAATTGCACTAACTGCAGAGACTGTGTTGACTGTAGAAATTGCACTGGATTGGTGGGTGTGAAAAATGGGAGGAATTCATCTTAGTAGCAAGCACGAATATGGGAAAGTTCTGATGATGTGCCGTACTTGCAGGGCACAGATCAGATCCTGGTTGGGAGATGCGGAGCTTACAAGCTTCGTCGTCGGAAATTGGAGGTATACAGCTGACATGCATTATTGAACGCACAGGTTGTGCATAGCGAGAATGATGAATTAGATGAGATTTTGTTTCATGATGCAGCGACCAGACGAACCATGATGAAATCAAACCAAAGCTTCATGTATCAAACATAACGTGATGTTTGCATCGTTGGCGTTATGAATGGCGTCCCACGGTTCGTGAAACTCGAGAAACAAGCTTCTTGGTGTGACCGTTGAGTGACACGCTTTTCCCCAGACTGGGGAAACCCTAAGCGCGAGGTGAAATGTGGGGTTACTAGCGCCGTTTCCCTGGATCTCGATCCCGAGACAAGACCCCGCTTCAGCTGGGCTACCCCTTCCTCAGAGTCACCACTGTTCTTGTTCCTGTCCTGATCATTCTGTGAACTTGTCCCATCAGAGCTGTCTGGAAAGCCTTTCATCAATCATCACTCAGGCTTTGCACTGAAGCTTCAATACCCAAACCCAAAGCAATCATGTCCACTGATACCGTAGAACCCCTCACCAAGGTCGACTCGGCCATCTCTGGCTTGTCGTCATCTCCACCGGATGACAAGGGAATGGTCAAGGGTCACCGGAGAGCGAGCTCGAGTGCTGCCGGAGTGTACAATATCGCTGACCTGGGTGAGTTGACGAGTGTGACCTGTTCCCCCTAGCAGGGTTGCTTGATGCAATGAGCACGGGGCTGATCGATGAATAGAAAAGGAAGGCAAGGAATTACAAATAGCACCGGAGACGCAGAAGCTGAACTGGTGAGCCGTCTCCGTTCTTAGCGTTTCGGATCAGTGATCAAGTCACCCTTTCGATCCTCCACCTCCTACTTTCGTATAGAGTCCATTGCGGCCTACTGACGCTAATTCCAGGAAACTCAACAAGTCCCCAACAACCGCGGATGAGAAGGATGCCCTCAAGAAGATGCTCACGGAGCCTCCGGTCAAGAAAATCGACCTACATTTCCCGTTGGGACTTGAGGTCACTGCACGGAATCTGAAAGGCGTGACGATCAAGGATGCACTGGATGCTATCCACAAGCAGTTCAAGAAGAAGGTCAGTGACTCCTCCCAACAGGCCAAGATACGTTGTGTCTTGATGAATCCGAATGGAACACTGACAATTCATCTTCAGGCCGACGACGAAATGGAATTACCCGTCCTAGCAGGATTCGAATGGGATAAAGAAGAGAGTTGGACACGGTTGATTGTACACCAGAAGAAAGAGGGTCAGGCATCAGCCAGCACCAAGAAGAAGGGCAAGAAAGGAAAGGACGGCGATGAGTAGATGAGTGCCTTGACGACAGGCCATTCTTTCAAGCTGTTCTGGAATTGTGGGAAAGGTGGGGGTATACTGAGGAGAGACAATGGTGGACTCGTGTAACAATTACTGAAGTGAACATGGAAAGATAGTACAGAGAGGGTTGCAAATTTAATTTAGTTACCCCAAAACATCTCCCTTACTGTAACCCGCCGGCATCTATAAGTCGAGACATAGTGTCGTCGGATTCAACATTATCGAGTGCCTCACCGAGCGACATTCATTCGGCTCAAAGATTTGGTTGGATGGGTATCCCTTAGTATTCAGATGAGGACAGAGACGACGAGTAGAGAATTTGGAAAGCGAAGATTGTGTGCGTTGTCGTACGCTAGCCAAATGAGGAAGGTACAACCTCTCTCGTCCAATCACTTACTTAAGTCACATCATATTGCAGCCAGGCGGCCAAACTGGGTCTCCTTGCGGCTCTGCGGGCTTGAGGAGTAATAAGAGGGGTTATCCTGGTCCTTTTCAATTGGAGTTTCTCTGCTCCTGGCCGTTACGGGGTGAACTCGAGAGCTCAAGGACTTGTAACCCGTACGGCGTACAGTTAGAGCCCAAGTATGGAAGAACGAGCTTCGATTGCTCCTGAACTACCCGCTACAAATCCTACAGTCTCGTACTGGCAAGATCCTCCATCACCTCTCGCCAATCATCGAACAACAACGGAGCTTCCTACGACTACCGATGTCCTCATCATTGGCTCAGGCATAACCGGTGCCACATTGGCTTACCGTCTTCTCAATCGACCCTCTCCGCCCGCAATCCTTATGCTCGAGGCGCGGACTGTTTGTTCAGGTGCGACTGGCAGGAATGGCGGGCATACTAAGCATGCAGCCTACCGCGAATTTCTCGAAAACATGACAGACCTTGGCGAAGATGAGGCCGCACGAATAGCAAGATTCAAATACGATTGCATGAGAAATGTTCATGATTTCGCTAGAAAACATGGCATTGACTGTGACAGCTGGCAAGGTGATACTACAGACATATTCTATGACCAAGGCCAACTTGAGAAGGCCAAGAGAGCTGTTGGCGAGATCAATCGGGTTCTTGGTGACGTTGATCCAGCGACAAGGTACCGATTTTGGGATGCTCAAGAGACTCGGGAAAAGTTCTTAGTAGAAGGATCCTTTGGTGCAGTATCGTATGAAGCGGGCAGTCTGTGGCCTTACAAACTTGTGGTCGGAATCCTGGAGTTGGCTATCATGGCCGGCCTGAATCTACAGACATGGACACCTGCATTGGAACTACAACGAGAATTGGGGAGTAAGAGCTGGGTTGTTCAAACTCCAAGAGGGAAAGTCAGGGCAAAGAAGGTGCTGCTGGCAACCAACGGTTACACCGCCCGCATATGTCCCGCCCTTCAGGGTGTCATCGTCCCCCTGAGGGGGCATATGACCGCACAGAGACCTGGGTCGGGACTGCTACAGGATGGAATGGCTACCACCTACTCTTTCATTTACGACGATGGCTACGAGTACATGATACCGCGTCCAAAGGGCACTAAATTTGCGGGCGACATCATGATTGGTGGAGGTGCTACTAAGGCACGGAAGAAAGGCATCTACGAGTTTGGAACCACGGATGATACCTCCATAGACTCCACCATCCTTGAATATCTCAAGGATAGTGCCGCAACACGATTCGGATCCCATTGGGGCGACGACAGTCCTGACGGTCGGATACGTACTGCCTGGACTGGAATAATGGGATACTCTGCGGATGGGTTTCCTCTTGTAGGTGAAATACCAGACCAAGACGACCTTTACATTGCAGCAAGCTTCCAGGGATCGGGTATGGTATTGTGCTTTGACTCTGCCGACGCTTTAATAAGCATTATGTGCAAAGAAAACGAGGCACATTTGGATCGGTGGTTTCCAAAGGCGTTTCGAATGACAGCTGCAAGGACAAAACATAAGTTCAGAGGCCGATTACACACCACAGTTGTACCGATGGACCTTGAAGTAAAGAGCCGAGTTTAATTTTGAGCTAACGGCTGTGTGACTACTCGGGATAAACAACGGAAGAAAAACTTGAATCAAATGATATCAGGCCCATGCAAGGACTTTCAGCGACGGACGAACCCGCTCAGATCTATCTCAAAATCACACCGAACGCCATCCACCGTTGTGACACCATGAAGATGAAGCTAACGCACGATCGGGTTTCTTCCTGTACGCAATTGAGTGATAGTTTTTGTAGCGTTGGTGTCGTTGATACCTCGATCTCGCAACACGATGGTCTCAAGCTACCCTTCACCTGCCGGAGTTGTTCCTAGAATTGCTGCTCGAGGCATTACGGTCGGTCGTTCCGAGATTAGAAGTCGCGGCGCTGAGATATCGAGCCATGGACAAGGCCCTTAGTTGATCTTGACTCAAGCCCGGTTGGCGCTGTTGCTGTTGCTGTTGTTGTTGCTGCTGCTGCTGCTGCTGTTGTTGGATTTGCTGCTGCTGGGACCAAAAATCATTGTTGCGTTGGTTGGCACCCTGGATAGCCGCCTGTGTTCTCGATGAAGGTTCAGGAATAATGGGCACCCGTTGGCCGGATGAGTTTATCCGGTATTGACCATTCGAATGCCCGCCACCAGAGGGTTGATTGTTCCTAGAAGACCTCAATTACGCACCAGGAATTAGCGGGCTTTCAAGCGAGACGGAAGGGATTTCTTACGACATTGTGTGCGACAGGATCTGAATCGTATTCGAAGTCAATGGTATCTGAGCCTAGCTGCTAAGGCTTTGTTAAAAAGGGTCGATCGGTGAGGGTAAACGGAGATATTTACTGGTATCTTGGATGCTTGTGTACAAAAAAGAGACGGGAGAGACCTCAAATTTATACCCGTCATCACACAATGGAGATTTCCTCTGCTCATCTTGACCTTTGCCTCTCACAAATCTTGAGGATGTCATTGTCAGACGAGCTGCGCCTGTGGGAACTGGACCGTCCGGCATGGTAATAGTGCATCGATGGCTGAGGCCGTTCGTAAGGGTCATTGTCAGCAGGAACGAGCGGAGGTTTCATTCATTTCTAAATACATCCTTCAACGAAGACACTTGAGCTTCCATTTCTTTGGGTAGGCTCTTGTTCTACCGGCCACTGTGGTCAGTCTTCGAGCTTGAGAGTGGCTGTCACTGGGGCCAGAGGATGTAAGCAAATTCCTAGGGAGCCTCGAAAGGATTCCTGACGGTACGCCTTTTCATGTTGAAGACTTGTGCCGCTGAGACTGGCAATTGAGATTCGGATACGCTCTCCGTTTTAATCTGATCAAAGGATGAGGATTACAGCGGAATGAGCCATTGACGTGTAAGCCTCCTTATCTTCAATGTTTGGATCTGGCACAGTTCATTTTGCTTCATCTGCTTGTGCAATGCTCTAAGATCCGTCCGACTTTCCTATCCCTCGTCCGTCTGTGGGAGTCTTAGCAGCCTCGATCTCGCCGCGGGTAGCAGTACTTCCAGTACATCAGCGATGTGGCACCGCTGCATAAGGTAGTCACGACATAGCGGCTGTTGTGCTAGTCAGCCTCAATCCCACTAATCGGAAGTACATTATTGCATCAGAAGTTTCAGACTGACCTAAACTTAAATCAATTACATTTTCTCCGGAAATTGCGCCACATAGGAACTTCTCTTTTGGTGGGCAAACGATCGCACTGTCACCTTGTTGAATAAATTGCGTTTGCTTAGACTCGCCAAATGCCTACATTGTTGCCTTACCCGCCTCAATGCTCAGCTTACCCTAAGGAAAACTCTTAGAAACTTTGGCGGGTCCGGGGAATCGGGAGGGTCAGTAAACGGGCTTGGATGACCACATGAAAGAACACTTACCTGATGTTCAGGAACGCTACCCAACCTCACGGCCAGCTTACAAATGACCCTTTTGGGGAATTTTACTCAGATCAAAATGTTATTCAAGGTTGTCAACGCCCAATGAACTAGCAGCGCAGCCTCAAGCCGTAAGAAATTGTCTAGTCAGTTTCATCAATACTGAATTTGGATGCCGAGTCCGATGCCGATCATTTGCCTAATCCAACCAGTCTCATCGTCCGCCCGGGCACAGAAGCCCTCTCTACGACCACTTGGGATGGCCAGGGCAATAGCATGTACTTCTTCGGTACGACGGCGAATTGACGCAAATTGTTTCAAATGGTCATCGTCCACCCCGGTTACCTGACACAGCCAACGGAGAAGACCGTGCCGTGCTCACACATATCACAGAGGCTTCGCAAAGAGTGTAGCCACTTCGCGCGGAGGTACAATGCTAGATTTGAAATCAGAACGTTAAAGTATACTCATGTACCTTATCGCTGCGCCCAGACGCTGGGTCTCATCAACCGAAACCACATCCGAATCCTCGATACGCCTTATGAATTGGTCATTGGTATTAGTTGACGTTCACGGAGTCGGAAGTGGTGCTGCAGATGCCCCCCTGCGCGATTGATTCCACGATCCTTTGCTGCGCACATAACCTCCAAAGCCACAACAAGTCCATAGGATACTCCTCCTTTACTCCTCACAAATTCGCATCGATTTTCCTGGGGTAAAGGTAGGAACGATCGACGCTCCTCTTTTCTTTCGGTATCATGACTTCGTCTCGCGCATAAATCCTAAAGGTTGGAGGTTATGGAACGTCTAGGGACAGTCCAAGAGCACAACATGTCGATTCATGGCCGGCTTTCTCAGGAGGATGCGATACAGCCCCGCTTCAGACGGCACTAGCTTCTCTAATCGCTCCAGGTCTGTATTGCTTCCACCAGGATCTGTCTATATTCGGCGGAGTCCGAATTTAATGCTGGGCATCAGTTCTACAAGGCTCAGCATCGTCATTGCTCTGGCATTGGAAGACACTATTTTTATCACGGCGTAAATAGTCGAGTCTGGCTTTAACTCGCTACTAACTAACAAGACGCCATCGGCTCCACTCCAAGATTGAGCTATTATATTGCTGCAATCTTCAATTCCGGCCTCCGTGAGTATGGCGCAGACCTCTCCTATCTTCTCTCCAAAAGCCGAAGACAGACATAATGTCTTGGTAGACGAAGCCACCTTCTCACAACGAAACGTCTGAGATAAACAGCCAAAATTGTGTTACGCATAAACTTTTGTCGATACGTATGCCAGTCCATCATTTTCATGTCCTCGCTCTTGGTCAAGGAAACAAAAGGAGGTTTGAGCCCTGAATCAAATAGTCGACGGTCTCCTTTGGAGCGCAACATCGATCCCGTTGAGATACACTTCAACAGGTGTCCAAAATGGACAGGTATTGCTGTGTCTAGATGCAAAAGAAGGTAAGGCAGGAGCAATGCAAATGGAAATCGTTGGACAAAACCTCGGCTGAGGTGATGGCGTTGAGTATTCGGTTTTTGAGTTTAAGCTTCATTTAACTATGGAATGGGTCAGCGCTTGTGGACCGTTGGGTATCATGACTAACCTGGATGTCAGGCTCTTTTGGAGGAAATCTTCGCAAGTCTGTCTTCCCAGCTCTTGGTTTCTAAAGCGATAGCTTGGATTCTGTCTGATCTCTCCCCAGTGGCGAGAAGTTTCTTCCATGCATCACTTTCTAAACGGTAGCGTTCGATAGCAGGAGGGTCGCCGATCGTTTGCATCTGACGCATGCCGGCACTGTCGGCTGCATTGGTACCAGTCTCTTCTGGTCTTGAGCTACGCAAGCAGAGAACGTGTCAGTGATGTCTGTCTGGTGCTCGCGCTTGAAACTTTTGACATACGACATGATTTGGAGCGCATCAATAAGCGATAACCCGTACATTCCTGGAGTTGACCCTGAGGACGAGGGCTTGCACTTTAATCTATCAGAGCAAAGATAGTTTGAATTGAGTTCCTGTGAGAGCTTCAAACTTGTGACTGTACTCACGGTATCAAGACTGCCTGACTTTGGTCCTAGACCTCTATCATGGCATACGGTATGCGTTCGGTGATCCACTTCTACGCTCTAAAAGGCAGCACCCGGCCAAACGGACTTTCAATAGGGGCGAATCCCTGCTATGGCGCCGTCTAGCGGACATGCTACTGCATCGTAATGACGGGCTCAAGAAACGTCCTAAAGCCATAGCAGCAAGGTATGCAAGGTATGAATGTCGCATACAATACGGCGGGAAAATATCGGTCGCACTTGCTGATGCGTAAGTGCCTCATCAAGAAGTGTCCTGTCAACTTTGATCAATGTCGATCCGTGTGAAATTGATATTCAAAAGTACCTTCTTCGTCTATGGTAGATCAAGAAGAATCTGCGCTGGTGGAAAGGCGAACGATCCACGCAGGCAAAATCTCCATTATCGGCCTTGTCTATGATTGGAACTCAACGGTTGGCCTTTTGATTGGCGGTCCAATCGGCACTTGAGATTACGTGTATTTCCCTTTCTCATCCTATGAGGAGCCACGATAACAGGATCCATCGTAATCCTTTCAGGGGTTGCCACATGGTTCGGAGCTGCATGCCGGAAATACGTCGATTACGATTTAATCACACGTTTTGGTAACATCGCTCTTGTGGCTTCATTGCTCGACAGTGTTGCAGATTCGACATGGAATCGGCTGTCAAGCTGAGGATCTTCGTCAAGAGGTTCGCGGACTAAGATGACGGAGAAGCTTGCCTATTCAGAGCAGATCAAACGTTGATCGGCGACAGGAGAGACTATCTACCAACAATGCCTGGGCATACAATCTTCGTTATAATCACCTCTCCCAGGTTTAGAGTTGCAGAAACATTTGCTGTGCCATCGACCTGTGTCGGCTTGCTTTATTCTCGTTTATGAGACATTGCCAGATCCACGGTGTAACCCATCGCAACGATAACATTACACGCCGTGTATGAGACCCACAAATGTTTGGTGTACGGGCAGTGCAACCGACATCACAAGAATGCCCCTGTACCGTTGGTTAGCGCCGGCTTGATCAGATAGCTTGGGACATTGGAAATCAGCGAGCCAAGAGATTGGGAACGGGTCAGCGATCCCTTCCTCTCTCCGGATCAAGACCGGTTTGTCCAGCTTGCGCGAGAACGGTGACCCTGCAAGGCTGATGACGGTCGCAAGGCTGTTAGCTGAGGGATCCAAGAAATAAGAGTTCGATCCATATCCAAAGCTTCTATCGAGGTGGAATGTTATTTTTGCAAGTCCATCCCAAGAGACTGCTTCAGCGTTTAATCTTCTAATATAATACGTTGCCGCCCACGTGTCCAGCACCCTCGGTGCCTAAAAAAAGTGACCCAGCCATCTGGTTCAACAGTTGCGAAAGTGCTGACGGAGATTTCCAGTAATCGACTACATGCATGCCGCCGGCGCTGATTGCTATATGTGGTAAGAGATCTGCGCTCCTGCATACTGTCGCTACTCCAACCCACTGATCACCATCGGTCCCTGGTTCCATCTTGCGGGGATTAGGGTCCATTCTACTTCATGGTCTCAAAATAATCTGTCCGCATGCAATGTACCAGGCAGGTCTGATGCCTCTGCGAAGGAAACGGAGTCACCGTGCGATCTTTCAGCTAGTAACATCGGACGAAGACCGGACGGTACCGCTATGGCTGAGAACGATAGCCGTAGACTTTCTGCAATACTTGAACGCCTTACGTGACGGACCTTCCGCGGTGCACGTGCCACTTACCAGTGCCGCCTCCCGATCTGGCAGGAAAATGAAACACCTCACAAGGCTGAGGGCTAATACCACCTGCTAGCAGGTCATGCCATGGCTCAGCTATCTCCATTCAGGATCCTCGGCGAACCTTTCAAGCCCGTCAGATTTTATCGTCAAGCGGGATTCGTGGCAGCCACACAGCAGCAACGGCTCCAATAATGTGCTTGTACAATTTTACTATCGATTACCTATCCGGCCACTCCGTGAAAGCCTTAGTCCATTTCGGGCGATGGTGAATTGCCTTAAACTATCGCTTGCGACACACTCACATTCTCATCACAAAGCCTACTGCATCAAGAAGTATTACAGGAATACCCAACCATGGAATCTCTTACTTGTACCAGCTGCTGATTTGTTGCCTGTCTGCAATATCGAGGAACGTTAAGCACCCTTCTTGGCCCAATAAGCTCCCGATTCCCAGCTTATCAGCTCCGTGAGCATCGTCTATGCCGATCTCTCCCGTCTCCCAAGAAAGCAACTCCGGACTATCTTTGATGCTGATGTCGAATACCTGCAAATCAAATCGTTCAGAATCGATGCTCCTATCTCGTGCGCCTATGTCGCTACCCCCGGACTCGACTTCCCAAGCAACCACAATTCAGAGCCCTGGACCATGACATGAACTCGAAGCCGAAGTGCTTAGATTGCTCCACGTCGAAATACGTTGGCAAATACTAGAAGATACCTTGGCGTATGATTGAAACTCGGAATTGACTGATATCGAGTTGAGCAATCGCCGGCTGGGATTTGACTGCGATGTTATGTCTTCGAGATAAGTAAAGCAAGAGCGGCAAGAAAACGCGCTATCGCGTGTGACTCTGATGGCAGTAGCCTATACCAGGTGAAGCCGATATGCATCTACTCTGAAGAAGTTAAGGCTAGATGTGATGAATACGCCCTTGACCTTCACTGGCCCCAAATCCAATTACTTCTGCCAACGGAAAATCTCATGCACCGGTGAAAGACGATGAAGACATTCTACGACTTTACAAAAATAAGCCGTCTCCACAATGCCCATATTGGGCGGGTTCCACAACAAAGGTGTTTGCTAAGGCTTTCGCTTTCCTGATCCAACAATGGGCTCAATGCAAATAATGGCTCATTTGCGTAAAAGTCTTTGCTTTTTCCGTTATCCAATTTTCTTTCCCATCCCGGGCATCTTGAGCAATGGCATTTCTAGGCCAATCCCTTCTCCGAGCATAATGGGGAGCATCTTCTTCTATGGGTCATTCTCGCTATGACAGTGTTGGACAGCAAGAACACGGACTTGTCTTCTGGGTCGTCGATCATGGCCACTACAGCTCACACGACGTGCGCGCTCCCAAGTGTTTTCTTACAGTTTAAAGGTCTGTCTC
>JAABUP010007623.1_pt1 | contig 14345 bp, 11 predicted proteins | sample 5559201 | NCBI WGS metagenome assembly JAABUP01 (sample SAMN10711887, study PRJNA513373) | rock metagenome | isolation source: Antarctica rocks | place: Antarctica | reverse complement strand
GCTCAAAATAGATCCCAGCACCCTTCCTGTGGGATTTCCAGAAGGCCAAGACATCAAACTACCCCGCCGCTTGGGTTTCAACGAGCAGCCTCAACTTCCACGTTGGTCTGTGCACGCTGGCAAAATCTCGTGCTTTACCTCGTGCTTCGCCCTTCCAGCCATACCTACCAGATCTCCCAGAACAAGTCACATCTTTTGACGGGACTTCAGACTCTCGCCATTGCTCTCAACGCTTCCATTCGCTAAGCGGGGTGGGGTTTCTGCGCGCTTCAACTCCCAGACGTTATCTAATCACTTTTCGTCGCATGTTCAACCATCTGTAACACCTCAGGGAAGCTACTCGGATCTTCTTCGCGGGCGGCTCTTCACGCACAGCAACATTGTTCTCCGGCGTGTGTGGCCGTGGATGCGACGCGCATGACTCGACACTGGGCTTTCCTCTGATCTGTGCGCTTACCGCACCACGCGGTGCCACACGACCAGCGACCTTCTCGAAGCACCGTAGAAGTCGACGGGCGGACCTTTTGTACCAATCGCCTCGCACACATATAGGGTTACTGTCGGGTTTGACTCAAGTGTGAAGGGAGTGTCGCAGATAGCTTCGAACGGTAGGGCGTTTACTAAAACACTCATATGCTCCGGTTGGTTGTGTGTTCTAAGTATGGCACAATGCTGATACCCGGCATCGAAGATCAGGTATTACGTACTGGAGGGGCACCTCTGGTGTCACCCTATCTGCAGACTCGCCGACGCACCCTCCAATTTCGGCAGCCTGCACATATACTCCAAATGCATACGACCTGAGAGATGCTGCCGATCACTCGGTGTCGCCCTCTCTGTATGAGAGTAACCACAATTACTGCCCTAAATCGATCCTAACCATAACTACGGCTTCGACATGCGGCGCCATAGGCCAGGTACTCCTACCTTTGCTAAGGCGAACGCTGCTCCGGTTCCCGATGCCCTGTCCCTGATTAGGACCTTCAATTCAGAGACCAATCCGTCGCGGCCAGTTCGCCCCTCGCCACTTACAGCATCAACGATCCATGGCATCCCACTCGATATGTACGACCGTATTCGGTCGTTTCCACTGTTTTTGTCTGCTCCCGACGCATTTCTCGCAGCGATTGGGAAACATTTACGACCTCAATCACACGCTCCCCATGATTACATCCTCACCGAAGGAGATGATGCAAAGGCCATGTATTGGCTGGTACGAGGAGCGGTGGCGGTGACATCAAGGGATGGTGAAAGCACATACGCAGAATTGAAGCCTGGGGCATTTTTTGGCGAGATCGGAATCTTGATGTCAATACCCCGTACTGCTACTATAATAGCGCGCACCAAATGTCTGCTTGTTGTGCTGAAGAAAGAAGATCTACAGAAGGAACTTCCTGATTTTCCCGAAGTCGATAGAGCTATGAGAGATGAGGCATCGGAAAGATTATCTATATTAAAGCGGAAGAAACAAGAGAAACTAGCTTCGAGTCAGGGAGAACCTCCCGTCACGTTGGGTAGAGGAGAAAAGAGGGCTCGTGATGGTGAAGATATTGTCATGTCTGAAGCAGACGGACCGCGGTTGAATGGTGTACGAACAAACAAGAAAAGAAAGTCGCCATCTCCTAGTCTGATCGAAGCAACAGCGTCTAGTGCGCTCGGGGATGGCTTGGTTAATGTTAGACAGCTTCTCAAAGAGTTGCCTCTATTCTCTGGATTGCCACCTGATATGCTGCATTTCCTCGGTCTTAATGCTCAGCCTTGCACATATCCTCCATTTACCGACATAATTCAACAGGATTCGCAAGGCCGTGAAGTGTTCTTTATCGTTCGCGGCGAGGTGGAAGTAATCGACGAGAAGTCACCGGGACAGAATCTACGCACGTTGGCCAACGGAGCTGGAAGGAGTATAAAGCGTGGCTCGCAAGTCAAAGCACGCCTTAAACAAGGTCAATACTTTGGCGAAGTGGTCAGCCTATCTCTAGCGCCTCGCCGAACTGCCACTGTACGATCTGTCTCTTCTGTTGAATGCTTGATGATTACTGGTGACGTTTTGTCCAAATTCTGGTCGAGGTGTCCGCCGGCTGTACGACAGCAGGTGGAAAAGACGGCAAGGCAACGGCTGAAGTCAGGGTCAGACGGTGATGTTATTATGACAGATGCGGACTCAACTCCTCCGATTTCAAAGCTCGCCATCCACGAGCAGAAGCCCAAAAGTGCAAAGAAGAAATCCGTTCCTAAAGTGACTTTCACCCAACCTGGCTTCGCGACCGCTAAGGTCGAGACACCCCACAAGCTCAATCGAATAGAAGACCAATCGATGATTGAGCCCGCGGATCCTGATCCGTTCATGAATGTCGATATCGATAAGTCTTTCAACAGATCTCGGCGAAGTTCGCTTGCTCCTCCGCTGCCTGAAGGCGAAGAAGCCGAGCAAAAGGAGAACCCCAATCAGCGAATATCGCCGCCTGCTTCGCGCTCGGCCACGCCATCCAAGAAGAAGAGCAAGCAAGGTCCAACATCATTAGACATGCGACAGAAATCCAAACGGCCAAACACGCTGCTACGGAGACCTAGCGAATTCAGCCAAGGCTTGCTTCCTGACAGCGTTCTGATATCCATCTTCAGGCATTTCGAGCTTCATGAGCTTATGCGTCTAAGGTTGATCTCCCTCCATTGGTTGAAATTACTGAAGGAGACTCCTGAACTGGTACGCGAGCTTAATCTGACGCCCTACAATCGTATTGTCACAGATGAAGTCCTTGTCAAGAGCATTTGCCCATTTGTAGGCACCCGTCCTCGACTAATCGACATCAGCAATTGCTTCCATATCAGCGATGAAGGATTTTCTGCCTTGTCAACCATGTGTGGTGCAAACGTGACTACTTGGAAAATGAAGAGTGTGTGGGACATTACTGCTCAGGCAGTCTTGGAGATGGCTAACAGAGCGAAGGCTCTTGAGGAGGTTGATTTAAGCAACTGCCGCAAAGTCAGCGATAACTTATTACAGCGTATCGTCGGCTGGGTGGTCCAAGGATCGCCGCAGAATAACATCCGCGGTCGAAATGCTGCTGCCAGATCCGTTGGTGCGCCAGTGCCCAATCACCCTCCTCCAGGTACCGTTTTTGGATGCCCGAAGCTCAGAATTTTGACTTTGTCCTATTGCAAGCATGTCACCGATAGATCGATGGCACATATCGCCTATCACGCAGCTTCGCGACTAGAACAGATCGATCTGACTCGGTGTACGACGATCACGGATCAAGGGTTTCAACATTGGGGTGCATTTCAATTCGTGCGATTGACGAAACTTTGCTTGGCCGACTGCACATATCTAACGGACAACGCCATTGTATATTTGACCAGTGCAGCGAAGGGTTTACGGGATCTTGACTTAGTAAGTCTCATAGCCGCATATATGAGATAGGTTATTGATATTGGTCTTAGTCTTTTTGTTGCGCTCTTTCGGATACCGCGACCGAAGTCCTGGCACTTGGCTGCCAGCAGTTGAGGAAACTCAACTTATCGTTCTGTGGAAGCGCAGTATCTGACTCCTCACTCAGGAGCATTGGCCTTCATCTTCTAGAACTACGTGAGCTCTCCGTTCGCGGTTGCGTGAGGGTAACAGGTGTTGGCGTCGAAGCCATCGTGGACGGGTGCCACAAGCTCGAAGCATTCAATGTCAGTCAATGCAAGAACCTCAGCAAATGGCTAGAGAGCGGAGCAATGCAGAAGTTCACACAACGAGTGAGATTCGAAACGGTAGCGAGAGGTCGAGCAAGGGTCAATCAATAACTATGGCTTTGCGCCTCAATTATTCAGCAGTTGATTGCAAATTTGGAGAGAAATCTTTGAATGTCATCTACTTGTCACATATGTCTGCATTTACAGCTGGGAAAGCTCTTGGGCAATTTATGAGCGATTCATGAACATTTGATGGAAGGACTGGGATTTCTAGCATTGAATTACCGCCTCTACATATAATTTGACTACATGTTTTCCATCTAAGTCAGATCAATCTCATTTAGACTTCCTAGAATCTTGCATGAAACATTCTCGAATGTTTGCTTAACGCTGCCTCAGTGTTGCCAAAATGGTGGGCGGCACCAAAATCGGAAAACTAATCGACCTTGCATTCATACAACGTCTGAGCCGCTGAGTATGATCAAAAACATCCAACTAGGGAAGTACTCATTAGTACCCATAGAGCAGATTTGGACGCGGAAGTTTTGCTATTGAGCTGGTCGTTCATTACCTATCGTCCTTGGAAGGTTCCTCACGTTCCGAACCATTTGGCAGGGGCTGCTTGAGATTTAGGCACTAAGCCTATTTGAGCAATTTCGAGAGTCTGGCTGTCGAAAGTTTCGTTAATCCGTATGTGGTTCGCGCTCGTGAGAACGGGTCGTGTGGTGGGTTTTCACGAGCGCGAACGACATACGGATTAACGAAACTTTCGACAGCCAGACTCTCGAAATTGCTTAAATGGGCTTAGCTCGGTTTGCTAGGGCGCTTGGCACTGGGCTCTGCAAGTGTGGCACCAGTACTTCCATTCCATTCCTCGCCCGTGGCTTTGAGACATCTTCTCCTCCCTTGCATACCATCCCACTCAGAATAGCAAATCTCGCAGCAACAATGACGTTCGTCCTTCGCCGGCCGTTCGCCATCTCGACAGCCATCAAACAACTCCCCAAAACCACCTCAACAACCACTCGAGCCGCATTCCACAGCACCCCTCAAACCTCAACCATCACCTCAAAGCCCCCCTCCCCCATCACCTCCCTCCTCAAATCCAAAAACACCCTCCAAACCCCCTTCCGCCGCTTCTACACCCCCCAACCCGGCCAACTCACCCCCCCCGGCTCCACCTCCCTCGCCCAACGACTCCTCTACGGCGCCGCCATCGTAGGCGGCGCTGTCGTCGCCTCAAATGCGCTCTTCAACCGGGAGACGAGGGAAGATGGTGGCATGCCGCCGTTCGAGCGGGAGTACCTCAACGAGACGTTCATGCACACGGGTCTCGGGGTCGGCATCATCGGTGTGGCGGCGCAGGCACTACATAGAAGTGGATGGAGCTACAGATTGATGACGACGAATCCGTGGGTTGTGATGGGTGTGGGGTTGGCGGCTAGTTTGGGGACTATGTATGGGACTTTCAATACGAGTCCGGATAAGTATGTCACTCTCCTTTACGGGTTGTGAGAAAGGCATTTGCTGATGAGTGGGTGATAGCTATGTGCAAAAATACGCCCTCTGGACCGGCTTCAACCTCTGCCAAGCCGCCATCCTCTCCCCCCTCATGTTCGTACAACCTGCCCTACTCGCCCGCGCAGGCCTCTACACAGTCGCGATGATGGGCTCCATCGCCTTCGTCGGCGCGACCGCCAAGCAGGAAAAATATCTCTACCTCGGCGGTCCACTGCTCGCCGGTTGCGCTATCGTCTGTGTCTCCGGTTTCGCTCCTCTCGTGCTTCCGGCCACGGCTGCGAGGACGCTGATGTGGAGTGAGAGGATCTGGCTGTATGGGGGGTTGGCGGTGTTTGGGGGGTTCACGCTTTGGGATACGCAGAAGATTTTGCAGCATGCGAGGTTGGCGGAGAGGGGGTTGGTGAGGAAGGATGTTGTTAATGAGAGTATCAGTTTGGAGCTGGATTTCATTAACATTTTTGTGAGGATGGTGCAGATTTTGGGGATGAGGAATCAGAGCAGACGGTAGGATGTGGACCTTGGGATGGAGGATGGTGGAGCATTGCGAAGGAGTCATTTTGTACGGAGGTCCCCTCTTTGACAGTAAATAGTTGAGAGAAAATGTCATTCCCCTCAATATGAGTATCTTATGCTATGACTGAGGCCTTAATTACGCGTCTTCCTCATCCGCCATCATCAAGACGACATTCCACTGCCACCAAGCTTACTCTAAATAGAGCGCAGAGAAAGGGGGATTCTCCCTTTTGAAGTTGATTTCGGCGTCTGAATTCATCCCCCAATAGAGCCCCTCGCAGTATCGAATCTGCCAAGGGTAGTCTGCCTCTATGAAACGGCCTGAAGACCTTGCGCATGCTAGTATCTGTTTGCATGCGAAGCCGGAGTGAATGAATACCATAAGCCCAAACGTTTCCAGCTTGCAACGATCGATCCAATTCTTGGAGAGGACAGGATGATTGATCATGGATTCCCAAAAGATGATTGTCCTCAGCCCCATGCCAGGCGTCAGAAGGAGGGACTGGGGCCGGTATGCTAGATACTCTTGGTGCGTCGCCTTGAGACATTTGACTGTTTCTCGAATTCGACAGGCAATGATGTGTTTTCGTCTGTAATTCTCCGGTCAAATGCAACATCTAGCCCGGATACTTCACGTGTATCAGAGTCAAGCTTGGCGTTTGTCTGCGGTATTGTGGTGGCACAGAGAGATCATCCTAGAAATCGGAAGTCCTCTAGCTGAGGTCCAGTCAGTCACACTAGCTTTGAGGACCTTCGTGGTGCCACCATTGAAAAGCCTCGCTCCTATGGCAGTCTGTCCATTATTCTTCCTCGTACCCGGAGTTTCAGCGTCAGCGTGTATACGACGACAATCTCTTTCACGTAGTCATACTTTCCCCCTCTGGCTCCTTGCGTGATTTACCCACAAGGAAGTCGATATATCCCAGCCTGCGGCCACGAGCCAATCCCAAAGCATCCTGGGCTAACCCAAAGGCCAAACCGCTATACAATCCTACTTTGATGGTCCGGCCTGCAGTGAGAAGTGGGAGTTTGTCTGGCAAGCCATAAGTCTAATGTCCAGACACTGGTACATACCAGAAAATTGAATACTCACTCCAAGCACTGAACCCACCCGAGACACTCAACCCAGCTATAACCGTAGACACAAAATCCTTAGTCCCTCGCAATCGATCAATAGCCTCTTCCACAACAAAAAACCCCCCACCCCAAAACGCGATCTTCGAGCCCATCTTCAGACCCTCCTTAATCCCCCCAAGCATCATGTGATAATTCTTGCTTTTGTGGTACAGATACCATCCCGTCGTTGTTGTCGGCAATCTGTGGGAGTTCTCGGCGCGGAAACGTAGGCCTGAGATTTTGCTACCGTGGGATAGACCGAGGGATAGGCCTGTGATGAGAGCGGCGCCTGTGGCGGCGGGGAAACGGAGACCGAAGGGTATGGAGAGACGGTTTTCGTGGGAGGAGGCTGTTTCGTACTGTGACACGGATTCTCTGGTGTCTTCGATTGGGGGATCTGGCTCTTCCATGGTCATGAATCCGGGGAGGAGATTCCCAGTACCTTAGAGATTACTTTACGGCATGGAGCACTAAGTAGAGAAAGCTCGACCTTTCGAGTTTCAAGTGTTAGGTAGGGCGGAGACGCAGCTAAGCTAATAAGCTCTAGTCCTCCGTCACGTCTTTTGCCGAACGCGTTACATATTTGCTCTTTCTGGAGTCCCTCAAAGCCAGCCTTGTTCGACATGGTATGTCTGTTCTTCATGCCCCAAATGAGTCTGTTCCGCTGACGTTGTTGAAAATAGCCGTCGAAAACTCCCATCAGCGGGCAACTGACCCTCCGATTCAAACAACACAAAGATACCATTCTCCTCTTCGCAGCCCAAAGCCAGTCCTTTACCTCCATAAAACAGGATCTCCTCGCAGCAATGAAAGCTACAGGTGTCAAAGACATCAATGGCAATGCTGTACCATCAGATCCAGAGGACATAGTTTTCGGTGTGCCAGTAGACAAGAATGATATTGATAAAGGATGGATGCCTTTGAAGATACCGGAGCTTGAGGATGGAGATACGAAAGGCAAGGGTGTAAAAAAGGGCAGTGTTCTCAATGAGAATCCACTAGGTGCTGGACTGAAAGATGGAGCTATGCTGGCTTTCAAATTCAAGGATGGGGATGCTGAGGACCCTTTGGATGATGAGTGGGATGTGATTATGCCTAGTTACGAAGAAGAGGCTTCGAGTCAAGGTAGGCCATGAATGGCAGGACTGCATGAATTACGATGACATGAGCTGTCTATGTGCATAGCGTCTGAGATGCCCTCTAAACACTACCGCGTTCCTCAGGATTGGTGAAATTTCCATGTTACTAAATTTACTTCCTGCCTCATCTACTTTCTCAACATCTCAAAAAAACCTTGGGCGAAACTCCGCTCATTTTGATGTACCTCATTTGCCTCGTCGTGCTTCTGTTTTTCTCTTTTACTCTTCGCCGGGCAACATCTTTTCGAATCGCCCATCTTGCAGTCAGCCACAGGACAACGCCCGGAGCTAGTCAATAGAGTCGGTCAACAGCGCATGCATAGCTGCGAGGCATCACGGCTCCTTAAATTGTACGAGGGGGATCCAGTCTCCAGATATCGCGCTTCCAGCCGTGTTCCAGACGCAGAACACTAGCGACCGCAACTAAGAGGCGGCTCCTGACCCAGATAGGAAGTTCAACAATCCCGTCTGAAACGTGTCTCCTCAGTGCTAATTCAGGTACGAGACCCCACACGGTCTTGTTACGCAAGTGTGCATATTAAGGGCCCGGATCAATGCAGGGGTCGGCCGCATGGGAAGAGCGTCATCTGCTCCCGGATTTCTTCTCTCCGTAAACTCTTCCTCGGTAAACCTTGAGGTTCGAGGATAACTCTGCTCGGCCTTTGTGAGTCCACCTTGCCCATAAATTAAGAGAGGCCTACAATGGGTTTCTTGAAGCCAACAGTATTGGGTTTGGGCATATCGATGTCCATATTTGCAATGACAGCAGTTGGACTTCGGTTCTGGGCTCGGCGAATGAAGAAGCTGTACATAGGGGCGGATGATTATACAGTCCTCGCAGGCATGGTAAAGTTTGCCTGGTGCAGATCGGATTGATTGAGAGTATTGGTTAACTGCGGTAAAGGTTTTCGCAGTCACGCTGTGCGCCATGATAATCTTAGGTTAGTCATTCGATAGACACTGCACTCCTTGCCAGGAGATACTGATATTCATACACGCATACATAGGGAACCTTGGGGGTCATGTTCCGGACGGTCAGCTCTCTGGTACAGCTCAATACAGTGCTTTCTCAAAGGTGATGATCGTTACCCCTAGCCCGCAAGGCCAAGGCTGGTACTGATGTGAGGTGCCTAAAGATCTTATGGGCGTCCCAATTTGTGACAGCCCTAGCCTTTGGACTCACGAAATTGAGCGTGCTTCTTTTGTACCGGAGAATCTTTGTCCAGACATTTATCAAACCAGCAAGTGACATCATCGGTGCTCTGATCATTGTTTGGACCGTTGGATTTTTCTTTGCTGGCATATGTATGGCTCTGGTGTTAATCGCTTTGTCTACGACCAATGACTCACACCTGCAGTTGACTGCTTGCCTATATCAGCCAACTGGGAGGTTGCTGCGGGAAGCCCTCCTCAGTGCATCAATCTACTTGCATCAATTGTGAGCTTCGCCGTGTCTGACGTCGTCAGCGATGGTAACCATTGCCAATCTTGTATTCGAGAGTGCACCAATCATTGACTTATGACGTAGTAATCATTTTGGTCTTACCATGGTACCCCGTGTGGAAGCTCCAAATGCCATTTCGAAGGAAGCTCAGCGTTTGCGCTATTTTCCTTTTGGGAGGATTCGTTGTCGCTGCCGGTATTGTACGCTTTGTGTACGTCGTAAAGGCTCTTCCGAATTTGAGTTCATCGGATTTTGATTACACATGTAAGCCCCTTGATAACGAGCTAGCTATGTGAATACTCACGTCTCCAGACTCGGCAGCGCCTGGTATATACTGGACTGCTGTGGAAGCATGTATCGGTGTTGTAAGCGCCTGTCTACCGACACTGCGTCCATTGCTGAGTGCTTGTATCCCAACTAGTCTTGCGGATAGCATGCGGAGCAGGTTTTCCAATCCCTTGAGACCTAGGGGAAATTCGCAGAAAGACCTCGTCTTAACACCTATTCCAGCAAGTAACAACCGCTCTAAATCGTCGTTTAATGAGAATAATATAAATTGGAACTACTATGCGTACCAAACGGGAAAGAGCATTGGTAACGTGCGAGAAACCTCTCGGCTAGAGAAAGACATCCGTGCTGAGACAAGTCCTACTCGGGGTGAAGAAGTATAATAGAATCTCTGAAGTCAAACGACTTATTGTACTCACAATGAAGATGGATTGCCCAAAGTCCAGAGAAGAAGCAACCCCAGCAAAGCAGATGTGTATTCGAGGAGCGCCAGGTGACACGAGAGAAAATGACGACAGTGCTTTAAAAAGTGCAGGCTGTAGGCTCCATGAATATCTCTGATTGATCTAAGGTCAATCGTTCAAAGGGTCCCGACTAGCGGAACACGTTCCAAAGAGAGGAGGGGATGGTGGTAATGTGCTATCAGAGGGGATATAGTAATCCTGCATCATGTAATGTGGACGACTTTCAGCGATTAGCAAGGGAATTTGGTGAGATTTGGTTCGATGGGAAGGACTGGAGTAAAGGATCCAGTGTATCGTTGATTAAAGAATTGGAAATCATGCATGATCGCAAACTCCGTACCTACGGCAATGATACGCCGGAAATGCCTTTGTGACGACAGAGCTGCGTCTGATCTTTAGACCAATCACATACCATATCCACAATTCCTGTCAGAGGGGTAGTGCTCCCATGATTGGTTCTCCTCAAGGCTCAGTGTGGAATTTGACAAAGGAGAGAGGAAAGAGAGAATCATGAGGTGGCTTGAAACTTGCAGAATAGCATACCGCACTCATAGCGTTCTGGAGATACCAGTCTTGCTTAGTGACAGCCAACATTGCATGGCAAGAATGTGAAGGTCTAGAAGGAGAGCGTCTTCAGGAGAACAATAACGATCGCATCCATCTACTGTTGATCTTACAATTTGATTCTTGTCCTAGCCTTGTAATGGATCAATTGGGTGAAAAGGTACTAGGAAGAGGATTCCAGGCGTTCATTCAGCCTTGGAAATTCGTGCCTGAAGACTAAGCAACAGCCTCAATAATTTGTAGATTTCAGAGCTGGCTCATTCAGTACCTGTAAGGCGAGCGAGAGAGAAAATTTGGGAGTCGAATGTCTGGCGTCCGCTAGTGGAGCGCGCCTGTTGTCGTGTCAACACGCGGGGACTCCTAGAACGGAAAGGTTCGCCTACTCAGAATCAACAATTCTACAATCATCCTAATCTTGACTGGCGCAAGATGAACAGCACCTGTCTCGATGGTTAGATCTTCTCGTGAAAGGCGCAGAATCGTCTCCTCTGCATAAGATTTGGGCTCAGTCTACCACCTTCTACGATTCCTGCTTTACGCAGTGCTAGCGAATACATATTTACTTCTACCATGGCTGCGTCTGATGGAGCTTCTTCAATCAGTGTCGCAATCAGAGTTCGCCCTTTCACAGTAGTTCTCTCTCCCTCGCTCATCGATGCTGTCTGATATTTTCAATAGGTACGAGAAGCTGCGCAATTGACGCAAATTCCTGAGGGACCACTCTTCCTAGGCGATGGCTCACTCGCAGGAGCTCCAACACCCTCACTATTGAAGCAAAAGGGCATTCGCCCGGTACTCAAAGTAGTAGACGACAAGTGCCTGTATGAACGGCGCGCCACTTAATCTGGAAAGTCTCGCTAATTCCCTCAAAGCATCTTTGACCCTCCAGAGGACCATGCAATACAGAGAGGCGCAAAATCGACAGGGCCCACTGGCAGGAGATCAAAGGACCAAACATTCGGCTTTGATCGAGTCTTCGATGAGAACACCTCACAGGGCGATGTTTATGAATCCACAACCAGAAATTTGCTCGATAGCGTATTGGATGGTTACAATGCTACCGTGTTTGCGTATGGGGCCACAGGCTGCGGGAAAACGCATACCATCACTGGAACGGTCCAAGCACCCGGGGTCATATTTCTAACAATGCAAGAGCTGTTTGAGCGGATAGCCGAGCGCACAGATGAAAAAGTCACTGAAGTTTCTCTTTCGTACCTGGAAATATACAACGAGACTATCCGCGATTTGCTAGTACCTGGAGGAAGCAAGCAAGGGCTAATGCTGCGGGAAGATGCCAATCATGCTGTGTCGGTAGCCGGACTATCAAGTCACCATCCTCAGAATGTACAGGAAGTCATGGACATGATAGTCAGGGGAAATGAATACCGGACAATGTCGCCTACGGAAGCCAATGCGACTTCTTCTCGATCCCATGCCGTCCTTCAGATCAACGTCTCACAGAAAGATCGAAATGCAGATATCAATGAGCCCCATACCATGGCGACTCTTAGTATCATTGATTTGGCTGGAAGTGAGCGAGCAAGCGCAACGAAGAACAGGGGCGAACGCCTTACTGAAGGTGCCAACATCAATAAATCATTGCTAGCTTTGGGAAGCTGCATCAATGCTCTTTGCGATCCGAGGAAGAAGAACCACATCCCATATCGAAATTCGAAGTTGACCCGATTACTCAAATTCTCTCTCGGAGGCAACTGCAAGACTGTGATGATTGTCTGCGTAAGTCCATCAAGTCAGCATTTTGACGAGACACAGAACACGCTGCGATACGCAAACCGCGCCAAGAACATCCAGACGAAGGTCACAAGGAATGTATATAATGTGAATCGGCATGTCAAGGACTTCCTAGTCAAGATCGACGAGCAAATGGCTCTCATCAATGAGCAAAAGCAGCAGCTGAAGGATCATGAAGGCGTTGCATTCGCCAAATTCCAACGACAAGCAGAGAAGAGAGATGCGATTACCAGAGAAGGCGTTGCTCGAATCCGAAGCTCGTACGATCATTCTGAGAAAGAGCGCTCGGAAAAGGCAGGCAACATGAAAAAGCTGAGACAGATCGAGAGGAGGATAGCAATGATCTCTTCTTGGGTCGCTGCATTCGATCAGGTATGCGACAATGCCGAGGAGGAAGGTGCTCTTCCAAACGTTTCAGCAATGCGGAAGACAGCGCAAGGTATCTTACTAGAGCTGGAAGGCAGCAGACACCACTACCACCAAAGGATATCTAAGAACAATTGGGACCGTGCGATCGATTCAGCTTTACAAAATGGCATCAGGCAGCTCAAGGAGGCTGACGGAAAAGCTGATGGACAAGACGCTGATCCTTTGATCAAAGAGGTGGAGCTGTTGAAGGCTAATGCGACCCGAGAAGCTCTCCTTGCAGTCGCCGAGGATGAAAAAGCGGGCGACGCTGCCACAGTACAAGTCTTGCTGCAGACTCACTTCGAGACTATGGCCGCTATACATAGCATCATGGCGATGAGTGAGGAAGATGCTGTCGACGCGGCAAAGAACATACTCCGCAATATATTGACGGGATGTAATATAGTTACATCACATATCATCAAGCCAGATGGCAGCCTCATGCCCACCGAAACGTTTCCGCCCACACGATCTGGAACACCGAAACGTAAGAAGCAAGTAGGGATGTCACCGTTCAAACCAGTTCTGCCACCTCCTCTGGCCATTGCCTCGAGTGCCTCCGGCTCGCCTGCTCGGCTATCTCCAAAACGGCGAAAGGCTGTTGCAGCCAAGAAGGGAGTTTCTTTCACGCCCAAGAAGAAGTCTCCTGGAAAACTACTGAAGAGAGGCGTAAGATGGCGTGATGACACCGAAGAGGGTACGCTCGCAGAATTCGAGAAGACCCCACAGCGAACAGACTTGACGCCTGACACATCATCCATTGAACCCCCTACTCACCTACTTGCAGCGGCATCTACAGCTAGTCGATCAGGTCAGATGAGTGACGGCTCGGATTCCCCTGACTCATCCCCAATACCAGCTCCGCCAGTCCCATCGGTAGAGACAAAATCCAAAAACAATCGCTTCAAGGCAGGCTTCTTGGCGAAGAAAACCGATGGATCGCCATTACCACCCACGTTGACCCAATTCTCATCAGACTCGGATACTTCTCCATTGCGGGAACTTGAGCCCGGCAAGGCGACCAACCGCTCTTCTTCTTTGTCATATGTGGAGAACATCAACGGCGATCCGGCAACGAACGAAAATGCCAACAGCTCTGGATCTGACCGTGAGAATGGCTGGAAAGCCGATCAGAAGGACTTGATGAAGATCAAGGCCGCCGTAAAGCGAGTCTCTTCGGTTGCACCATCAACAAGTAATCCACACAATCGCCAGCAACGACGGCGAAGTCCCACGAATGCATCGTCTGGTAGTCCACCGAACGAGAATGCCATGTTCACAGCCTCGCATGCCCGCCGAATGGTCAAGAGCGAGAAGGAGAATGATTGGAAAGCCAGCATTCTCAGCCCTCGTTCTGCACCTGTGGTCAAGCACGCTGGCCCACGGAGGACTACTATGGGGGAGAGCAGGCCGAGAGACAGTGTCAGCAGAGAGGGATTGCGGCTGAGCACCGCT
>JAABUP010007621.1_pt1 | contig 14354 bp, 20 predicted proteins | sample 5559201 | NCBI WGS metagenome assembly JAABUP01 (sample SAMN10711887, study PRJNA513373) | rock metagenome | isolation source: Antarctica rocks | place: Antarctica | reverse complement strand
CCCATCCAACGCTCCGTCCTCGAGCACCTAGGAACCTCCTCTCCAATCACCACCGCCACCGCCATCGCCACCACGATCCTTCACCCCATCCGATTCTGTCACATGGATCTCCATCCCGGCAACATACCAATTCAAAACAACAAGATCAGCGGTATCCTCGATTGGGAACTCGCAGGTTGGTACACCCCCACCTCGACGCTTTCTCCGCCTTGAAAAACGTCGGATACTCCAAGGAGCTCATGAGGGATTACGCCACCGCTTGGGATATCAACAACAGTCAGACACTACGGGCGATGAAATTGAGTAAGCATGACTTGGCGAGGGGATCGATGGAATGGGAGAGTGAGGTACGGAAGATGAAACTTCTCAAAGAGGGGTTGAAATGGAAGATAAGGAGACCAAGACGGGTTGTGGATCCGGTGCGCGTGCAAGACGAGCCCATCACCTCGAAGCCAAGAGCATCAAGCGTGGGGGTGAGCCCAAGGCCTGACCCGAACATGAATCCGAATCCGAATCCGAAGCCAATACCGAACACGAGGGGCATGGGACCGGTGAATCGGGAAGGTTAGAAGATTAGACCCTGAAGCTACGCTGGGGCTGGTCGGCTTGGTGAGTACGAGTTCTCGAGCGAATTCAAGATTAGCCTTAACCCTCCAGTACCAGTGCTGATCGTATACCTAGACCCCACTTGGACCGTCATTGTCATCCAATCTCCGAGCCGTTCGCACTCTGCACCGACCACCGATGATTATCGACCTGACTTCATATGATGATTATCGACCTGACTTCATATCCTCCAGCGATTTACTTGTGTAAATTTCCCGCGACGTACACCCATTTTCCCTTTCGTAGCCTTGGTGTACCGAAATGATAAATACACAACACATCAGAATCGAATGTCACGTCACGCCCAGCTTTTCTTTCTCCAGTCCTTTCTCGATCTGGCTTCTCTTTTCCCAGCACTGTGCACTGAGTACTCAGCATTCATGACTGATGAGACGATGGTTTCAATTCTCGTTTCGTGTTTCATCTACCGGGGAATGGACGGGTGTAGAGATGAAGGTGAAGGAACCAATCCCATCAACTCGTGTTGGATGGCTTCTCCACTCGGATGTGAGGTACTGGAGAAGACTATGTATTCTTCCCTTGAGTAAACGCCGTCCCTCATTTTCATTCTCATTCTCATTCTCCATCGCCCTCGCCCTCGTCCTTGCCCCGACATGACCTCTCAAGCACATGGGGTACTCGGGTTAGCAGACTCGAAGTACGACTCTCAATACATTAGATATATACATGAGCTGGTCTACCGAATAGTTCCGTTCCTCGAGGAATTAATCTCTTGTCCTCTCGTTGACCTACCTTCAGACCAGAACGACCGAACTTGTCCCGAGGCCTCTGGAACCCCCTTGACCAAGCACTCAGATCCTGACAGAAGATTCATTCCTCCGTGTAGCCAAACTGCACCAACTATGCCCCGAGTGGGACCTAGTGCCGAGAAGGACGGCGGCGACGAGGAATTACGCACAGGGACCAGTAACACCGCCGACATCACCCTCGACGCTCTGCTCGACGGCGAGGGCGTCGTCCGCGCTCGCGGTGACCGCGCTATGCCACCAGGAACTCAGCAGGCATCCCGCCAACAGTCCCGCATGTCATCCCAAGCCGTTGAAGACACCCTTCCCGATCTCCCGCCCCCGCTGATCGATCCCTCGCAGCCAAACTTGCAGTCAAACTCGCAGGATAGTGCTAGAACGCACTCTGTCCGGGAGAGGAAGTCAGGTACGCTCGATCGCCCGAGGGGACTTTTCTGCGCTCGATGAAGTAAGGAGTCGATTTGAGGTCGCCATAATGGTATGGGTCATAAAGTAGGGGGATCAGGGGCTGTCTATATGCTCCGAACCCACCTCCGCTCAGCTAAGCCCCGTTCCCGCCCGACCCGAGGAGTATACTTCTGTCTGCGTAGACAGTCCCACGGGACTTTTGTACGCTTTCATACACTTCAATACACTTTCACATCTAGTCTCCAATACGCGCTCTTCGCCACCGACCATGCCTTCCGTCTTCGTCACGGGGAACCGGTCAAGTGGGACAAGTCCTCGTCCCCATGCTCATTTCCGCCGGACATAGAGTCACAGCTCTCTCCCGCTCCACCACCTCCGACGACAAGCTCAAATCATGGGGAGCGATTCCTCTCCGCGGCGACGTGACTTCCCTCGACGTGTTGAAACAGGGTGCGAGGGAATGCGACGCGACGATGCACCTCGCTTTCCGGGATTTCAAGGGGATGGAAGAGTACGCCGAGGTCTGTGCGGATGACCGTGCGGCGATTGCTGCGATGGGAGAAGCCCTGGCGGGGACCCACAAGGTGTTCATGTACACGAGTGGGACTTTGGGGAAGAAGGGGACGGTATTGGATGAGAATGATGAGAAGGATGAGAACGCGGCTGGACCACGAAATCTCTCTGAGATCGCGACAATGGACCTCGCCAAGAAGGGGATTCACTCGATGGTGATTCGCATGTCACCCGTCGTTCATGGTCCGGGTAACAAACGGAGCTTCGTCACCATCCTTCGCGACGTGGCGAAGGAGAAGGGTGTATCGGGATACGTGGACGGCGGATTCCGATGGCCGGCAGTCCACGTCAACGATGCCGCACGACTCTACCTCGCGGCTCTCACCCATCCTCCCCCGGCGGGGAGCGTTCTTCATGGGGTGGGCGAGGAAGGGATCCAGACCAAGGAGATCGCCGAGGTCATTGGGGAAGGTCTAGGTCTACCGGTCAAGGCGATTGAACCGGCTGACGCGATGGGACATTTCGGGTTCCCGGGGATGGTGCTCCAGATGGATAATCCGACGAGGTGGAGGAAAACGACGGAGTGGACAGGTTGGGAACCGAGGGAGATGGGGTTGATTGAGGATACGAAGACGGGTGGGTATTTCTGAGGGCAGGGGTCGTGGGGGGGGGGGAAAGAGGAAGCTGGCCTGAGGAAGGTCCGCTTCGGAGATCGCGAGGGGTAAATCATGCAAACCGTTCCATCTGCCTCCCCTCTCGACAGGTCCCACGTATTAGGCTATCCAGCATTCCACAGGCGTCTAGAGAATCGATACGCCGGGGGCTAACACGGCTCGGCATCCTCTGATCGGCTCCACCTAATGCTCCACCTGGTGACATTCTCGTTCCTCCGTTCCTCACCCAGCGCGAGATCGCGCCGCTTCTTTACCCCTCGAACGTCCGCTACTCCACCCTATGATGCCCCTACTTTGCCTGCACGTGCGTCTGAATTAGCTTCAGACTTGTTCGCCGTACCTTCGAAACACGGGGTGACGCAACATTTTCGCTCGGGCCCGTTCCAAACCCCCGTTTCCTCCGCGGCAAGTTCCCGTCGCGAGCCCGTATTCTGCGCCCGTTTTCCTCCGCGGCAAGTTCCCGTCGCGAGCCCGTGTTCTGCGCCCGTGTTCTGCGCCCGTGTTCTGCCGCTGTGTACCGGTACCTACGCACCACGCGACTCCCTTTGATCACTGATGTGCCAGGGGAAGGGGGGACCCCCATCCGTTTCAACCCGGATTCGGATTTAGACTGGAACTCATCCCGGTTTGCCCCAAGATGGTCGAAAAAGGAAGAGAACACCTGCCGGCGACGGGGACGACTAGGTAACAATTCTCGCCATGCTGTCTGTCACTTTGATCGTCAAGGGGGCCTTTACGTGCTTGGCTGCTTCGGCGACGGCTACGATCCTGTTGCCGGTGAGCAACCTGATACACTGTCTGCTTTCGACATCGGGGGGATTTATTCTGAAGAGTCGATTCGTGTAGGCATCAACGAATCCGGCGGTGAATTCGGTAGCGGCATCCTTCCCGGCGAGTTCGGGGTAAACTACGATTTCATCAATCAGGTGAGTTATGTGGGCCGCCTCCGACCCCATCTCGAATCGTTTCGGGTTCGGAAGCGGTAACTGATGGGAACACCCAGGCCACGGTTGCACAGTTCAGGACGGATGGAGCGAACCTATTCAGGGTGTCATTCCTCATGGCTGAGCTCGTCCCACCATCCCCCGCTCGTCCCACTTGGGCTGATCGGTTGGGGTTTCAGAACGTATGTGCCCGCCGGCGACCGGGTTGGGGACTACCTTCAATGAGACCGTGTGTTCCATCCGAAAGGATTCGCGCTGAAGGTCGACACAGCACTTTTCGGAGTACCAGGATGCGATCAACTATATCACCCACACTCAAGGCGCGTACTGCATCCTCGACGTGAGTCCTCCTCGTCCCGTCCCGTCCTCAGTGTGCAGATGACGTTTAGCCGCACAACTACATGCGATACGGGTGCGTCACTCCCCTCCCCGACCACGTTGACGTGTATGCGGGATGTTGGACTGACTTCATCGCGTTTTAGCGATCCCTCGAGCCAGCCGACTTCTGGCGCGGTCATCGGCTCAGGCGATGCGGGAGCGGCCACGACCGACCAATTCCAGGCGTTTTGGCAAGAACTAGCCGGGAGATTCGCGAGTGACCCTAACGTCATGTGGGTCGGCTTCATCCCTCATCTCTCCACTCATATCCCTTTATCTCCCCGGCACAGAGCTGACGACGAGTTAGCTTCGGGATCAACAATGAGCCTCACGAGTGAGCACTTCATGGCCGCATGTGTGAACAGGTATGAAGGCTCGCTGACGCTTGGCGCTCAGCATGGCCACCTCCCTCATCGTGACCAACAATCAAGCTGCCATCAACGGGATCCGTGCGGCAGGCGCCAACCAGCTCATCTTGGCTCCCGGCAACGGCTATACCGGTCAGTCCGCCCTCTCTTTCCTCCTCGCCCGGTGAGACAACAATACACTTATCTGTATGCTGATGATGGCATGGTGTCCAGGTGGTCATTCTTGGACTCAAGGATCTGACCCGTCCAGCGCTCTCCTCCAAACTCTCACCGACCCGGCTAGTAACCTTGCATACGATATCCACGAGGTGGGTCCCTTCGTCTCCACCCCGTGGTCTTATCTCACAGCGGTACAGTACCTCGACTCGGACTTCTCCGGCTCCCACAGGTAGGTCCTGCAGCCAAGTAAGCAGCGGATACTGATGGCCTGGGATAGCGATTGCAGTCAGGCTGGCCCTAGCAACCTCGCGGGTCTCACCAGCTGGCTACAACAGTACAACCTCAAGTATATCTCTTTCCCCAGTTCTCAATCGGTCCAAGATAACATATGAGTAGGGCCCTCGTCTCGGAGACTGGCGGTACGGATAGCTCGCAGTGTGCCGGTGCACTGTCGGATCTGTACAGCTACCTCGCTGCGAATGACGTGTATATCGGCTGGGCCGGTATGTCGTCTTCTTATCCTCCTCCCCTTCTATGTCCAGACTCTCCCTTTCCTCGACCCTTTCGTCCTCCTCAAACCTCCGCCGCTCCGTTTCCCCCCTCCCGACCTCACAAACTCCCCATCCCTTCCCCTCCCCTCCCCTCCCTTCGCCTCACCCACCCTCCCTTTTCTCGCTCTCCCCTTCTGGCACCAAGACGCGAGCTGACGCACTAGCCAGCCTGGGCAGCCGGCCCGATCTGGGGCTCCGCCTCGGCCTGCTGTAACGACGGCGCCGCCGTCGGTAGTCTCGAGCCCGGCACCAATCCAAGCCAGTATGACGACGTCTGGGTGGCGGAGATCAAGCCAAGTATCCCCACGACGCTCAAGACGAGCGGGATGAGCTCGCTGAGCTAAGGGGGGAACGCGGAGTGCCGGAAGGTATGATGATCGAGACGACGATGGGTGAAGAACGAGAAGAATATGAAATACCGATTCAAAAGACGGTTTGGAGCACTTGACCGACGTGGATATGATTAGCGATGATGTAGAAGGCTGGACCTGACATGTACGCGTGGGACGATGGTCGCTTTGGGCTAGTGTTCCGGCAAGGAAGAGAAAAGGCATGCGGTGAGAATCCTAGGAATGCATATTCGTGAAAACGGTGAATAAGCTTTGCAGGTGACCACTTCGCACGGTCTTAGGGCTCGGAAAGTACAACATCTCGTTCCGATCTGCGAAGACAGGCTGAGGAGCATTGGAATCTCCAGATGGGTTCGACATTCGCTTGGGAAGAGTTGGGATGCTTGAGTGTCCCAAGTTTACGGCTCTGTTCATATGGGGTCAGAAGACGGTGACTTCTCCTCGGTCACAGGCCAGGAGGGAATGCTAAGGAGGGGCGAGTTGAACGCAACCCGAACCCGTCAGTATGCGTGTCGGCCTATACAGGACTTCAGCGACAAGCCGATAAACGACGACTCGGCGAGATCAGCAACTCCGGGGGATCTCGGCTCTCGGTCAATCGAGTGGAATGAGACCCATCCCACGAATGATTTCTGTTCGGAATGCATGCCAACCCAAGACGTGTGTGAAGATGCGATGGGATGCGATACCGACTATGCTGATGCGATTGACCCTACTCTTACAGATACCGATACCCAGACTCATACACAGGCCGTGCGTACCCCACGCACGCCCAGCGCCACTCCCAGCGCCACTCCTTCTGCCCAGTCTCCTTCGCCGTCCCAGCCTACCACTGGTTTCTTGGTGGTGGTCGCCTCGAGACCGATATCGATCGCCGTGACCAGCCACTGCCTGCTCCGCCCAGTGATCTCGGAGAGCCGTTGTCGTGCAGTTGGCTTCTTCAACAGCGTCGCGCGGACGCACGGCATGTCGTGCAGGCATATGTTGAGGGCGAGGGCCATACCGAGGAGGATCGGCACAGATCTTGCCGGCCTCGAGTTCAGCGCGAGTATCAATGTCGGAAGCGCAAGCTCCCTTCCTGTACCGGAGGTGAACCTCGACAATGTCGTCCCGTCCGAGTGCTGGGTGAAGATGTCCGGCCCAATCTCCCAGATCCCATCAAGCATGACATGAACATCGTCCGCGCCCAGACATCCTGGATCGGACCCTTCTCCCAGATCCCCCTCGGAGAAGCCGTGGATACAGCGCAGTACCTTGACAATCGCCATCCCGAGCGGACTTGCGAGTTTTGAGGGGGAGGAGGATGGGATCCATTCGAGGGGGGCGATGGAGGTGTACCATATCGCCTGGAGGCAGTTGAGGGTCGTGATTGACGGTATATCGATGGTCGAGATATGGTGGACGAGGTCGGCGGCAGTGGGGAAGGAGGGGAGTGGTTCGCAAACCAGTGATCTCAGGAAGGGGATGGTGTCGATGTCGGATCGCCAGAAACGGATTGCGTTGGGTGATTGGAGGATGGTCTTGAAGGTTTGCGGTGCGGAAGCCAGCCAATCGCTCCAAGACGACATCGTTTGGAACCGTTCGGTGAGGTCAACCGGTTGAAGGGGATGCAGCTGGATGTTTTGGGTATCTCGAATGCGGTTTGCGCCGTAGACGAAGTCCCAGTAACGGTCAAGCTGCTTGCCGTCAATGGCTGCGGACGACGGTAGGGGATCTCGCGTCGTTGCCATAGGAAGGGAAGGGTCGATGGGGGATACGTCGATGGGCAACATGCTGATCCATTGCCGCAAGACGGCCGTCTCACTCCGCGTAAATGCCTACACCCTGTCAGATTCCAGATGAAAGAGGAGAGTCCGAGTGACTCACGCCAAACATCCTCCCTCCCCAAGAGAACTCCCGAAACAACCGACTCTTCTCCGCGTCCCCCGGACATATCCAAGCCCGACTATTCGCCAGCGCCCTGATAAACTCCTCCCCTTCTTCCTCAAGGATGAACGATGTGAGCCAAGCTGAGATCGGACGACCGCCGATTCGCGCTGCGACGGACGCGTGGAGTCCTTGTGTCGCGTCTGCCTTCCGCCGGAACAGTTTGAGTAGCTTCGTCGAGCATTCCGCGAGTCCCTCGCCCTGGGGTGGCGTAGGGACGTCGAGATCGTCGTCGCACACCTCGATGCCTTGGGTCCAATCAGGGGGATCGATGACGGATTCGTTGAATTTGGCTGGTGTCGTCCGCACCGAATCGGCGAGGATGAAGCCCGCTTGGACTCTTCGCCAGAGCGCGTCGGCCACCTCGGGTCCGTGGATTGATTCCGCGGACTCGAGGTAGGAGGTCACGGCCATCCGTGCCATTGCCGAGTGACCAGAATCACCGTTGTCGATCGAGATGTGCAACTGCTCTCACCGTCAGATGCTACCTTGAAGTCGATGGATGGCGGGACTCACGACAAAGTAGTACGGATCGATCGCCAACTCCCTCAACTCCTTTGTCGTGATGAGCAAGTGCAGGGGCAGACCCTCGTATGAGACGTTGAACCCCAGTATCTCCGGCAGGAACTCATCAGGCGAGGAGGTGATCGTAAGCTGAAGTAAGGCCGCTATCCAAGGCTGTTTATCGGGTTGGTCAGAGTCGCCATCGGGACCGGCTAGCCAAGAGACGAATCTCCGTTGATATCCTCGCGGTGCTGGGCCACTGCGATCTTGGCTGGATAAGCTATCCATGAGACTCTGGTATGCCGCGACGTGGGATCGCTCGAGGTCGCCGTCGCCTAGCTCTTCGCTCAAGACCTGCCACGATGTCCGAGCTGCTCTCCGCTCCGCCTTGACCCCTTCCTTCACTCTCCGACTCCCCCCCGATCCCGAGGACAGGCCGTTGAGGACCGAGAGCACGTCGTTAACAGCGAGGTTGGTGCCAGACGTACATCGAAACGTCCCCTGTAGCCAACTCCCGTCGACATACTTGACCACAGCGCTCTCCCTACACCACCTCACCGCGTCCTCCCTATCCCGAAACATCTCCCTCCCGCCACCCGCTTTCCGTCGCTTCACGTACTCGCCAAGCCTGCCTGTAGTCTGCTCCGTTTCTGCCTTCAACCAATGTTCCAGCGCCATAGCATTGAAACGGGTGGGCAAGGAGAGGATGGAGGAGGATGAGGCCGGCTCGGCAGTAGCTTCTCGTACGGCCTTCACGATGGAGGCGAGGAAGTACCGCCGAGCGAGGGAAGGAGCGTGTGGGTAGTCGGAGAGGTTCTGGAGGCGGTGATAGAGCTCGACGATGGACATTCGGAGGGAATCGTCGGTGTGAGACAGGTCGCGAAAGGTACCGTCGATGGTGGGGAGGGGTTCGTCATCGTGACGGGGTGGGATGATGGGGAAGATTACTTCCTCCTGTGATTGACCATGATCAGTGGGTGGGACAGGGGTTGAGTGGGAGTGGCGGCACACCTCATCGAGCAAGATCGGATCCGCCTTCTCCCCAATCGGTTCCTCATGCTGAATATCACCAACCCCGAACAACCGATCACGGATCCACCCAGGAATGAATGCCACCATCGCACCGTTCGAGTCCGAGTCCGAGGCCGTACGATTTCAAAGCGAGGTGTCTGTGATGGTGATCAAGATCGATCATAAACCTTTGACATCTTCACATAGCCATCATTCGAGGGTTACCCGATCGATCTCACACACACACATGACCTTTTTCCAACAGCAGGCACCGGAAGTTTTGACAGCGCAGCTCAGTAGCAGAACGCCGTTTTGCAGCTTGGTGGCAGTGGGAATCAATCGTGCAATCCAGCAGCAAATCACCTTGAGCCCTTGATGGCGGATAGCCCTTCACAGGGGACGTCACTTGCACCATCCTTCGTTGCTCTTTGTGGAATCGCCCCTCAACCTCAGACCGCCTTCACCCAAATCACCCGACTCTGATAATCTCCCTTCCACCCCAATCTCAGTCCATCCCCCATCAACGTCTCCCCGTCCTCCTCCCTCCCCTCACCTCCACCCGCACCCGCTACCGTCACCTTATACTTCCTCCCCTTATCCAGCCCCTGGAGTCGGAGTCGTGGGGCCACCTCGTGCATCCGATCTTCCATCTGGAACGCCAACACCACCGCCGTTTCCCCGTCTTCGCTGAGATACATCGCTGCCGGCCAATTGGACTCGTCTGGTCGACTTAATCGATATAGGTCCCCGGTAATGATCAGCGGATTGATCCTCTCGCTCAAGTCGATTAATGCCGGGATCACCATTTTCTCGTCGGCGGTAAAGGCTCGGGGATCAAGCTCGAATCCGAAAGACCCACACATCATGGCTACATGCGCGCGGAACTCGATAGGGGTGATTCGGCCGGTTTGATGACTGGGGACTGCAGAGATGTGCCCTGCCATGGAGGACGGCGGGTAGACGAGACTCGTGCCGAATTGGATGAATAGCCGGTCCAGGGCGTCGGTATTATCGCTCGTCCAGCTCTGACACCAATAATGCAGCACTCCCGGATCGAACCGACCTCCGCCAGAGGCGCAGCCTTCCCAGAGGACGGTCGGGAAAGCGGTGATGAGGGTATCCATGACGCGATAGAGGCCGAGCATGTAGCTGTGCGCCTTGGAGGGTGTCGACATCTCGTGCATACCCCGATTGTTGTCCCATTTGACGTAGCCGATGTTGGCGGATTTCAGCAGGGTGGTCATCGCGTCGATGATGTAGTCTTGAACCGCTTTGAGCGAGAGATCGAGGACGAGTTGATTTCGCTGCGTGCTTGGAGGATCGTATGCCGCAGCATGGAGTACCCAGTCTGGGTGGGATTCGTACAGCTCCGAAGCAGGGTTGACCATCTCGGGCTCCACCCAGATACCGAACCGCATCCCCTCTGGTCCGGACGGTCGTAATCCGTTGACCCTCTTGACCAGGTCCGCTAGACCATTCGGGAATCGTTTCGGATTGACCACCCAGTCGCCTAATCCCGCTGCGTCACTCGTCCGGGGATGTCGATCTCCGAACCACCCGTCGTCCATCACGAACAGCTTCACTCCCAGTCCCGCCGATTCCTTCGCGATGTCGTAGAGCATATTCGCGTCGAAATCGAAATACGTCGCTTCCCAATTGTTCAGTAAAGCCGGTCGGGTCTTGAGCGTGAACTCGCTTCGAGATAGGTGAGTCCGGTAGAGCCGGTGGAATGCCCGAGACATCCCTCCGAGGCCATCGGGGGAGTAAACCGCCAAGACCTCTGGAGTTGTGAACGACTGTCCGGGCGCGAGTGACCAGGAAAGGTGAAGCGGGTTGAGTCCAAGCATCACCCTCGTCGATCCATGGGATGATCGCTCGACTTGCCCAGCGAACGAGCCCGAGTAGATCAAGCTGAACCCATACGCCTCGCCGCTCCTCTCGTTGGTGTCCGGACCGACGAGACCGATGAACGGATTGTGGAGGTGAGACGAGTAGCCCGTGGAAGAGTGGATCGCTTGGACGCCAAGCTGGACTTTCCTCCGCACGAGGGATGCCTCGCTCGCCCAGTCGCCGCTGAGGTGGATCATGTCATAGTGCATACTCGGCATATCAAGGCTGACACTCGCTTGTTCCACCACGACATTCTCGTTTCCGCGGTTGACGAGGCGGATACTCCGGGCGATGGCTGGGGAGGCACTGAAGATGGTGTATGAGAGGTAGGCGTCGAGTTGAGCGACCTCATCGGCGAGGTGAATGATGAGTGTCGAAGCATCAATTTTTGATCCAGTCGTAGACGGTAGACCCTCAAGTCCAGGTTTACCCTCCACCACCTCATGGTCCTTGAATCTGAATCGCGTGACCACCTCCCCTTTCCCATGCCTCACTCGGACCGCAGGCAGCCGAAAGTCCCCACGTCCAAGATCTGGGAACTCCCTCGGGACCCGTCCCAGCTCACCCACCCAACCGCGATACGGCCCGTTGTTGGACGGTTCGGTGGAGGATGACCGAGATCCGAAATGGACGTGGAAGAGCTCGCCGGTGGTAGGGTCGGCGCGGAGGATGTAGGAGATGAGCGAGTTTGAGAGATTGAAGGTGAGTGCGGGAGATACGTTGATGGCTAAAGGACGTCAGGTGGATCACGGACGGGCGAGAGTAGGTTGGTTGGGAACTTGCCGGCTTTGGCTGCCATGTCGTCGACGGTGGGAGAACGGCGTCAAATTCAAGTATTCGAAGAGACTTTTGAGAGGGGAAGAGGTGCGGACCGCGTTCGGAAGTGCGGAAGAGCTAACTTCATGTGGTAACCCTGGCCTAGGCAGCACGATTCCGTCGGAAGATTCCCCGTTGGCACTCGTTTGCGCTGGCGTCTCCCTCTTGAACGAGACTGAATGCCAAGTCCCCCTTGAGTTCCACTCTGTGCGAAATGTTCCCTTTGCGGCAGGCACTGCGAGTACAAGATTTTTCAATAGTAAATGCATGTACCCATATCTGTAAGAAAGAAAGCAACACTCGGGCTGTGGAACAGAAGTAGACTTGAGGCCATGAGTGGTTTGGATAAGACCGGTCCACTTCCCACCATAGGAGACTGTAGTGTTGATGTGGAAATCTTTGAGGCGGGAGCTGTCAACTGTACGACTAAACGAATAGGTCAATCTCGCCTGTTTGGCTTGATAGTGAGGGTATGAGTCTACGGAATGCCTCTGCAGTCTCTTCATCCCCAGGGATGCATGTGTCCACAGAAGTCCTGCTCAGCGATGGTGTAGAGGTGGCGGCTTCCAAGGTCTTGATTGTATTCTTTTTCGAATTGGATCCTTCATCATCCCGAACAGTGCCCCTGATTTCTTGCTTTGCGTCTTGAGTCTGGTCGTGTTCCCTTGAAGACCAAACTGTTGGCTCATGGGGATCACTCCGGCTCTGAGTCAGTACCCTAGCCGTATCTTCACAGCTATCTGTCCAGCTCTATTCTAACAGCTGTAAGGATTCAGGCTTCATCATGCTCCTCTCTGACATGATGCTGTTTTGTTTTGAAGTGGTTACTGTATCATACTGGCAAGCAGTTAGGTATGTCTAGCAGTGATGGTCAGGGAGAAGAAACCAGTCGGCTGCTCATGAGTATTCTAGACTTCTCTTCTGGGAAGGCATGCAGATGTAGGCACTAGAGAGTTTTGCTTCTGCCCAGTGTGACAGACAAACATCTTGGACCTGCACAATGAGTGCCTGTTGAGCGAAATTAGTGTTCCAGTAAACCCCATGTAAGGCACGCATGAATACATCTCCCCCAGATGATTCTAGATTCCTACCCCGATTGCCACATCAATACATGATGTCAATTCCCTTTCTCCTGCTTGGTGATGCTCTGTGCTGAAATTAATCACTGCATCCTGCGTTTGTCTGTATCCATCACAGACTTTCTGGATGGGTCTGAAGATGGTCTGGCTGACACCATGAGCTGTTGGACAGGTATAGATACAAGTTCAATCTCTGCCAGCTGTGGATCCTGACTTGTATCTGTCTTGCACCAGAGTGAACCATTCATTGTAAGACGAAAGGGCCTATTGGCAGCGTTCATCTTGTAGACCCAGGCCTTGTCTTCTTGGGCTTCGAGGAGAATCTCTGTATCGTCCTCCTTGTAAAAGCTCTCTCCTGCACATAGGGGCCCAAGGTGCATCCTGGAAGCAGCAAAAGCAAAACATGTTGCTGGATTACCGCCACTTAACTCGTAGTGCTTGGACACTTTCGAAAAGTCAAGCTCAGCATGAACAGTACAGTCAGCGGGCACCCTTGTATTGCTGCCCATGTCAGTGTTAGCAGTTGATTGAGACTGTGGCTTGAGGTATGCAACCATCGTGTCTGGGATGCTTGCAGTCACTTTAGGGATGGGGACTGTCTCAGAGGTGCTGAGGTTGTCTCCAAAATAAAAAGGTTGAGAGGTGAGGAAACCCTCAGCTTGGTCAAAATTCTGAAGAAGTGCAAGAACGCTCTTTGACCCCTCAAGTGTGTTGACTTCACCGGTGGATCCAGGCTCTTTGCAACCCGTTTCTGCTGTCATTGTGACTTCAAGTCGCAAATGATTCAATTCAGCCCAAATAGTCCTTGTATTGCTGGCTCTGTGGGATGACTGGTAGTTTTATTGGATTAGCTGAGAGCTATGTAACATTCCTAGCATTTCTTATTGTACGGAAAGGACTGTCAAGGGGGGAGAAGCAGTGCAAGGTGGTGTGACATGACTGAAGAGACATAGGAGGCTTCCATGAAAATAAGTGCTCAACGGATGGCTCCTAAACATGGTAGTGACACAAGAGGATGTGACGTGTCCAAGACGATTCAGAAGATGTGTGAACTTGTCATGGATCAATTTGCAAGGACTCAGAAACTTTGGCCAGAATTGGGGCAGAAGACGCTATAGCGTCTACTTGTCTCTGGCTTATTGGAATACGCGCGTTCGTTCGGCCTCATTGCGTTCCGAACCCCAAGATTGCCGAGATTCACCTTTTGCGCCACTGCAGAGATCGAGACGTGATGCTTGGAAGACGAGACATGGAACACAAGGCTATGGAAGTATATAGGTATACGCTGAGGGATAGCCTCAGCGATTCGAGATTGAAGTCATTGAAGTCATTTCGTAGTATACCCCCTTGTCTTAGTCTTTGCATCGATAGCGCTACCCGACCAGTGCCTACTTCGGCTACGTTCTCATA
>JAABUP010007620.1_pt1 | contig 14357 bp, 14 predicted proteins | sample 5559201 | NCBI WGS metagenome assembly JAABUP01 (sample SAMN10711887, study PRJNA513373) | rock metagenome | isolation source: Antarctica rocks | place: Antarctica | reverse complement strand
GTCCTGTCCACGTTGGCACTGGGCAAGCTGGGGCGGCGTGGTCGCGGCTTTTACCTGGCTGCTCGGCTCGGCAGGGGTGTCTTGGTATGTCGAGCATGTGGGCAGCTTCGACTGGCTCTACGGCTCGGCCGGTGCCGTGCTCGGGTTCATGGTGTGGGCCTGGGTGTCCAGCGCGGCGATCTTGGTCGGCGCTGCGCTCAACGCCGAACTCGAGCGCCAAGCCATGGCCGGCGTGCCGCCCCGCCGGGCCGACTAGCGCCCTCAACTTGGCGTCGCATGCAACTAGCCAATGCGGCGACGGAGGAGGCTGCGGAGAGACGCCGAGCAGGGGCAGTGATGGGCTCATCCGCAAACTTGATGGTCGGCTCGCACTGGCAGATGCGAGTGCATACATAAGGCGCCCTCCGTGCCAATGATGATGAGACATCGTCCCCCCGGGAGTTTAGCCTTGAGGGTGCTGAAGGATGATCTTGCTCATGCCCATGATCCCGACCCTGATCGACGCTGAGGCGGCCGCCCCGAATGGAAGCCGGAAGCCGACGGTTGCGGCGCCCGCCTCGGCGTCACCCGAGCTCACGGCTCGCCCGCACCGTCGGGTTTTCACCGCCCAGGACAAGCTGCGCATTCTCGCCGACACGGATCGTGCGGCTGACACCGGCGGCATCGCCGCCATCCTGCGCCGCGAGGGCCTTTACTCCTCGGCGCTGACCGACTGGCGCCGGCAACGCGACGCCGGCGCTCTCGGCGCGCTGACGCCGGCCAGGCGCGGCCCAAAGGCGGCCGAACCCAACCCGCTCGCGGCCGAGGTGGCCCTTCTCCAGAAGGAGAATGCCCGCCTCGCGCTTCGCTTGAAGCGCGCCGAGGCTGTCATGGACGTCCAAAAAAAGTTGCGGAGCTGCTGGGCATCCCGCTGGCGCCCAGCGACGGCGAGCCTTGACCGACGCGGTCGCAGCACTGGCGCCAGACAGCGGCTTGATGGCTGCAGCCTGTGCGGCGCTCGGGGTCTCACGCGCCAGCGTGCAACGCCGGCGCGCCCGCCTGGCCGCGCCGCCGGTGGCCCTCCGGCCGCGGCCACGTCCGGCACGGGCGCTGAGCGTTCCGCAGCAGCAAGCGGTGCTGGACCTGCTGCACGCCCCGCGCTTCGCCGACCAGGCGCCGGCCGAGATCTACGCCTGCCTGCTCGACGAGGGGGTCTACCACTGCTCGGTTCGCACCATGTATCGGCTGCTCGGCCAGAACGGCGAGATCCGCGAGCGCCGCGCGCAGCTCCGCCATCCCGTCTACCAAAAGCCCGAGCTGCTGGCAGAGCGTCCGAACGAGGTCTGGTCCTGGGACATCACCAAGCTGATGGGGCCCGCCAAATGGAGCTACTTCTACCTCTACGTGATCCTCGACATCTTCAGCCGCCGGGTCGTCGGCTGGTGCGTCGCCGACGCGGAGAGCGCCGCGCTGTTCCGGCCGCTGTTCGATGACGCGGTCGCCAAGCACGACGTGCCGCCCGGCCAGCTCACGCTGCATGCCGACCGGGGCGGCCCGATGAAGGCCCGCGCCACCGCCTTGCTGCTCGCCGACCTCGGGGTGACGCGCTCGCACAACCGCCCGCACACGTCCAACGACAACCCCTTCTCCGAAAGCCACTTCAAGACGCTGAAGTATCAGCCGCGCTTTCCTCAGCGCTTCGGCTGCATCGAGGACGCCAGGAGCTTCTGCCGCCGGTTCTTCGATTGGTATAACCAGGACCACCACCACGCCGGCATCGGCCTCATGACCCCGGACCAGGTGCACTACGGCCAGGCCGACGCCGTTCACGCCGCCCGCCAGCAGACCCTCGAGCTGGCGTTCCAGGCCAACCCGGAGCGCTTCGTCAACAAGCCGCCCACGCCGCCCGACAAACCAACCGCCGCCTGGATCAACCCGCCCACGCCGAACAGCCGCACCTGAGTGCCGTCCCTTGTGCCGAAGCAATCGTCGAAGCGCTTCATGCCTGTCCCCGGTTGCCCTCTTGCTTGTCGCCAGCCACCGTCTCTACGTCGCGTCTCGCCGGCTCGCTCCCACTGCAATCCGTTACGTAACGCAGAAACCCAGTGTGCCGGCCGTCCGATCCTTACTCGCCAGCATCACACCAAAGAGCCGGCCGCCTCGCTCAGTTCAACGCCGCACAACCGACCCGACCATCCAAGCCTAAATTCCAAACCCGGCTGTATCAAAGTCGTTGACACGTTCCGCAACCTGACCGCCGATCAGCTCCAATCGCTCGGCAGCACCGAAGGCTACGCGGTCTCGTCCCAAGGCCGGGGAATGCTGATGTATGTGGCGATGAACCAGCAGCACCCCGAGTTGGCCCGGCCCGGCGTGCGCCAGGCGATCAAGTGGGCGCTGGACTACGAGGCGATCCAGCGCAGCATCGTGCCCACGACATACAGCGTGCGCCAAGCCTTCTTGCCGCAGGGCTTCCCGGCTGCGTTGGACGAGGTGCCATTCCACAAGGACACGCCAAGGGCGAAGGCCCTGCTGGCCGGAGCGGGACTTGCCGGCGGGTTCGAGGTGACGATGGACCACCAATCGGCATCGCCGCACAGCGACATCGCGCAGGCCGTGCAGGCCGATCTCGGCCAAGTCGGCATCCGGGTCCGGCTGCTTGCGGCCGAGGGCCGGCAGGTGATCACCAAGACCCGGGCGCGGCAGCACCAGCTGGCCTTGCTCACCTGGGGCTCGGACTATTTCGACCCCGAGGCCAACGCCGGAACCTTCTGCGCCAACGCCGACAACGGCCCTGCGTCGCGTGACCGCACGCTGGCCTGGCGTTCGGCGTGGCAGGACCAAAGGCTGACCGAGCAGGCAGCGAGGGCCGTCGTGGAATCCGACGCCGAACAGCGCCTGGCGCTGTATCGGCAGATGCAGCGCGAGCACATGGAGCGCAGCCCGTTCGCCATCATGCTGCAGCAGACCGACACGGCGGTGCTGCGCCCGGGTGTTTCCGGCTTCGAGGTGGCGCCGGCCGGCCGGCCAGTCCGTTATGCCAGCATCCGAAAAGCCTGAGAATGGAGAACGCGAGCGGCGCACAGCCTTGAGCACGAGACCGCAAGACACTTGCACAAGCGTGATGCTCCCTCGTTTCCAGCATAGCTCGCACCTGGATCAAGGTGGACGTGGCCAGCCTGGCTTTGAACCAAATGCCCAGCCTCCGGCACCCGATTTCTGCCGGATCACCTGGAGCCGGAGGGGATCGGGACGTGCGTCCTGCCGCCCCCGCAATGCGGCCGCCTACAGTTACGGTGCACTTCGTCGTCAAAAAGCAGCATCGCCGTTCGCGCCGTCGATGGATAGAGAGGAAGCAGCACAGGAGCTCATGCCTCCCCTCATTTCGCTTCAATGACGGAGATGGTGAGGGTTTCCGCGACGGTTCGAGCTGGATTGCCTGACGGACGGGTGGTGACAAGCGGCTGAGCGGCCTTGCAAGCCGGGCCGAGATGCGGTTCCAGGCCCTGTGATCCGATGCATGGGGCTGGACGATGCCGACCAAGAAACCGCTCTCGTTCGAGGGCGTCCACCAGTTCCTGCGGACGCTGTTCGCGGACGACCTGCATGCCAAGCGCGTGCTCTCGCTGGCAGGCGCCACCATGGGGGTGATCGAGTCTGCCTCGCTCGCGGTTGCCATGATCGGCCAGGGCCTGGCGTTGGCCCGCGGACGCCTGACCAAGCACGCGGTCAAGCAGGTGGACCGCCTGCTGTCCAACCCAGGGATCGATGTCGACGCCTTGCTGGTTCACTGGGTGCCCTACGTCGTGGGAGGCCGGTCCAGCATCACGGTGGCGATGGACTGGACCGACTTCGACGCCGACGGCCAGACCACGATCATGCTGTCGCTCTTGTGCCGCCATGGACGGGCGACGCCGCTGGTGTGGCTGACGGTCGACACGGCCACGCTGAAGGACCGGCGCAACGCCTGCGAGGATCAGGTGCTGATGCGCCTGGCCGCGGTGCTGCCCGCTGGTGTCCGCGTGCGCATCGTGGCCGACCGCGGCTTCGGCGACCAGAAGCTGTATCGGATGCTGACCGACGAGCTGAAGTTCGACTTCGTCATCCGCTTCCGGGGCAACATCAAGGTGACCGCGGCCGACGGTGAGGCACGGCCGGCGGCCGAGTGGGTCGGAGCGGGGGGACGCGCGCGCGTGCTGCACGGCGCCACGGTCACCGCCGCAGGCTATCCGGTCGCCACCGTGGTGTGCGTGCAGGCCAAGGGCATGAAGCAGCCCTGGTGCCTGGCCGCCAGCGTCACCAACGAGACCGCCCGGGCGCTGATCAATCTATACGGCAAACGCTGGGGCATCGAGGGCGCGTTCCGCGACGCAAAGGACCTGCGCTTCGGCATGGGGATGGGCGCGATGCACGTCAGCACCCCCGACCGACGCGACCGCCTGTGGCTGATCAACGCCTTCGCCGTCGTGCTGCTGACCCTGCTTGGCGCAACAGGCGAAGCGCTCGGCTACGATCGGCACCTCAAATCCAACACGAGCACGCGACGCACCCATTCGCTGTTTCGCCAAGGCAGCATGCTCTACGAACTCATCCCCACCATGCCGGAGCATCGCCTACGGCCCCTGGTCGACCAATTCGCCCAAATGCTGGCAGCACAGCCGGTCTTCCGCGAGATGTTCGGTGCGATCTGAAAATGAGGGGAGCCTTGAGGCACAGGAGGTCACATGCACATCTTCATAGACGGCTTAGGCAAGACGGTAGTCGCACAGCTTGGCAACACCGCTCGCATCCGGCCTGCAATTGCGGCATACAGGCATACTTTGCGCGACGGTGATCATGCCTGGCCGCACGCGCGGCATTTCTGGATTGCGGACATGGACCAGTCATCGGTAGAACGTTTCGTCAGCACTGCAAAACTGGAAGTGCCTCTGCCGCAGGAGTTTCCTGCGGCGTTCCAGCGTTTGGTCGATGCGCGCAACCGCAGCGCAGAAGGAGGACAGAAACGTATTTACGCCCGCAACCTCTATGAGGAGGCACTTGGTGAGTTGATCCATTTAGCCAGCAATGGACGCGTGACCTTCATCGCATCGCCGTTCCGCAATTTCACACGAAAGATGTTCTGGGTCGATCATGCAGTGAAAGCTGGGGTCGAGCATCTCGCACTCACGCATGGCATCACGCGTTCTGCGGTCGTTGTGACGGCCTTTCAGCAATACCTTGACCGACATGGGGCGTTGCCGGAACCTCCAAATCTGATCGATGTGGTCGGACCGTAGTCTTGTCACTGGACAAGCAAAGGTAGAAGTCGCACCCTGACCTGATTCGCCCTGGCCGCGCTGGGGAGGATATCTTGTCAACCATTTTAGAGGGCCACATGGCGCGCTGAATCAGAAAAGGCCAGTGCTTCCAACACTGGCCTGCTCCGAACCTAAGACACCTAAACGAGGACAAAATGCTTGATCCTCATATAGGCCAGAGCCTGCCTTTCGTCAACTGAGCAATCAGCGGGCAACGGGGAAGGTTTGTCCGCAAGTTCCATGCGCGCTCGCCAGGAGCGAGCTACATGCCTGACACAAACCCAACCACACCGCCCCCGGTGCCTGCACCGGGGGCGCTGCCCACGCCCGCAACAAAGTCGGCCAAGCCCACTGGCCGGCGGACGTTGACCCCCGCCCGACTGGCGGCCCTCGCCCATCCCCCGCCCCGTCCTGGCGGCCCGGGCCGCCGCGAGATCATCGCCGTCTTCCACAGGGCAGTCCCGGCACTCGGCGTGCTCATGCTGCGCGAGCTGATCGTGCTGTTGATTGGCTGCTCCCCAGCGCAGGATTGGCTGGGTGACGGCCGGCCGCTGGTATGGGTCTCGAACGAATGGCTATGCGCGCGCCTCGGCATCAAGGAGGGGCAGCTCAAACGGCTCATCGGCCTTGCGTTCGAACGCGGGCTGATCGCCATGCGCGACAGCGGCGACGGACACCGGCGGGGCTGCCGGGAAAAGGGCGAAAGTGGGCGCATCCTGTGGGCCTACGGCTTCGATCTCTCGCCGCTTGCGGCCCGCTACGACGAGTTCGCCAAGCTCGCGGCCGACTTCGAGCAAAAGGAGGCCAAGGTACGGACGCTGAAGCGCGAGATCTCCAGCCTGCGCCGGAGCGTCCTCACCCTTGCGGACCTCGGCACGGCGGAAATGCCTGGCGTCGCTGACTGGAGCGCCATAATCTGCCGCACGCACCAGGTTTCTGCCCAGACTCGGGGACAGCGGGATCCGGACGTGCTGCAGTTGCTGCTCGACGAGCTAACGGCCATGCGCGACGAGGCTCATGCTCGGTTCGAGCCGAACCTTCCTGTCGAAACGTCTCAAAGCGACCCCGCGGGGTCGACGGAGCGACCCCTTAATACATCTACAGATAAATCTATTAGTCTAAAGCCTTTTGCAGAGGCTCACGGGCAGGCGCAACCGCGATCGGGTACGCCAGCCCCAGCCGCAGTCCCCGCCCCAACGACGGAGCCGGGTGACCCGCTGCACGGCTTTTCGGCAAGCCCAATGCTTGTGATGATGATCGCCCCACAGTTCCGGGACCTTGTTGAGACGAGCCGGCCGACACGGGACAACATCGTGTCTGTCGCCTGGCACGTGCGCGAGCACCTCGGCATCTCGCAGGACGCCTGGGCCGAGGCCTGCATGACGTTCGGACGCTGGGAGGCTGCGGTGGCGCTTGCCGCCATCACCGGCCGCTACAATGCCGGCGAGGTGCGTTCGCCCGGCGGGCTGCTGCGCCAGATGATCAAGCTGTACAACACGGGCGATCTACGGCTGGATCGGACATTAAGAGGACTGGCAGCGCGCTACGCAAGCGGCGAAGCTCAAGCGACGGCCAAGCCGGCACCGATCGGACCCGTCTTGCCATTCGGCGCGAGTTCCCTGCCCTCCGGTTTCGCTCGGGGGGGGCCGGCATTCGAGGATGATGTCGAGTGCTCCGCCTCGGCTTCGACGCATGATCCACGCGACTTGCATTGCGTCAAAGAGCGCAGACCGGCAGGCACGCCGTACGCGCCGTCTGACGGGATGGTGGAGCTTCCAGCAACGAGGAAGCTCCCATGAACCCCGTAACCCCGACAAATGGCACCGCCAGCAACGCGACGCCAAGCGGACCCGACACGATCCTCCTGCATCTGCAGGAGGATGCCTACCAAGGAGACGCGCAGTACGCCATCGCCGTGGACGGCGCGCAGATCGGCGGCGTGCGGACCGAGACAGCGCAGGCCAGGCTCGGGCAGTCGGAAGCCGTGACGTTGCACGGCAGCTTCGGCACCGGGCCGCACAACGTCGCTGTCACGTTCCTCAACGACGCCTATGGCGGTTCGGTTGCGACCGACCGCAACCTGTATGTGACCGGCGTCAGCTACAACGGAATGGCTGTCCCGGGCGCAGCGGCTGCGCTCTACCAAAACGGCACGGCCGCCATTTCCATCCCCGCAGCCCAGTCAGCACCGGCAACCGGCACGTCCTCCCCGTCACCGTCCGTGTACCACGTCGCAACCAGCGGCAGCGATGGCGGCGACGGCAGTGCGGACCATCCCTTCGCAACGCTGCAGCATGCCGCAGACGCCATGGCTGCGTCCGGAGTGACCACCACGGGCGTGGTTCAAAACGTGCCATTTCCAGGTAACACCGGAAATCGATAGAGCTTTGATGGTAAAGGGATTTCTCGTTTTGGGTGTTACCCTGATTTGAACCACGCCCGCGGCCTCCCATGTGGACCGGGTAAGGGCGCAGTTGGCGTTGTTCTCTGCCTCGGTCTTGCCCGACACCCTCGATGCGATCGACCGCCACAGATGCCTCATCAACACCAACAAGCACGAAGACGACTACTTCGCCACGGAAGAGGACTACCGCGACCTGGTCCAGGCCATAGCCGCCTTCTGGAATGAGCTGGCACCTCAAGAGGAGTTCACTCTGAAACGAATGGGCTGACATTCGTGACGGCTCGATTCCGCTGCGGAAAGTTCTCGCGTTCCGGTTGCGTTCGTCCGGCCTCCCGTGGTTTTCGGCGTGGTTCAAATCAGGGTAACACCCAAAACGAGAAATCCCTTTACCATCAAAGCTCTATCGATTTCCGGTGTTACCTGGAAATGGCACGTTTTGAACCACGCCCTCATAAGCCAGCCGGTGATGATGTTGGCGGCGACACCGGCCGGCACTGCTTCGAGCACCTGGATGGCGACATCGATCATCTTCGGGATGCCAGCCGACTTGAACATCGGCACCTGCCAGGTAACAGTGACCCCGTCCTCAACGGAGTGTCGGCGGCATTGGCCTGTCTGCACATCAAGGATAATATCCGCACTTTCCGTTCGAGTTTTTGGAATGCCCTCAGGCCCAGGCACGCCCACGCTGGATCAGTTGCATGTCCTCATCCAGGTCGTTGAGAGCGGCAGCTTCACGGCGGCCGCGAAGAAGATGAACCGTGCGCTTTCGGTGGTCAGCTACACGATCAGCAACCTCGAGGCGCAGCTCGGCGTCGGGCTGTTCGATCGGACCAGCAGCCGCAAGCCGATTCTGACCGAGGCAGGCCGGGTCGTCTTGGCGGAGGCACGGTCGGTGGTGGGTGGAGTGAACGATCTCCGCGCCAAGGTCGCCGGAATGTCGGAGGGCCTCGAGGGCGAGCTCCACGTCGTCCTGGACTCGCTGCTGCCGTCCGTGCGGGTTATTGACGCCCTCACCGCCTTCTCCGCCGAGTATCCGACGGTCCGGCTTCACTTGCACGTGGAGACGCTTGGTGCCGTGGTGAACATGGTGCGGGAAAAGATCGCCATCATCGGCATCAGCGGCCAACGCACCGAGGACTACCATGATCTTCACCGCATTAGTGTGGGAGGCCTGCGGATGGTGCCGGTCGCGGGCCCGGACCATCCGCTCGCCCGGCCCGGCGCCCACCCGCCCGGCGCGGCCCGGGACCACGTGCAGCTCGTCGTCTACGATCGATCGCCGCTCACGAAGGGCAAAGACTTCCATGTCATCTCGAACCGCACCTGGCGGCTCGGCGATCTCTGGGCCAAGCACATGCTGTTGCGCGCGGGGATCGGCTGGGGGGTGCTGCCCGGCGCGATGGTGGACGACGACCTCGCCACGGGCGTTCTGGTGCAACTCAACCTGCAGGAGCTGCCCCCCTTCGACTATCCGCTCGACGCCGTCTACCGCACCGACACGCCCCCTGGCCCGGCCGCTACCTGGCTGATCGAGCGCTTCCGCGGGCAACCGTCGATCTGAAGCGACAGGTTGCAGCCCGATTAACCAGCAACGACGCTGCATACACGCTCCAACTACCGGCTTGTGCCCCATCCGATGCCGAGCAGGATCAACGTGGTCGCGAGAACGAGTGGCATGTTGATCGGTTCATTCAAGAACAGCACCGATACGATGATGCCGACGATGGGCGTACCCAGGATACCGAGCGACGTTACGGTCGCGGGCAGGCCGCGGTTCACGACCGCCATGGCCCAGAAACCCAACGCCGTCGAGATCACACCGCTATAGACCAAGCCCAACGCGAGCGCCGGCGTCCACTCGAATTTCGGAGTCCCTTCGAACCAAGCCGCTGCGCCCGTCAGGAGCACGGCGGCAAGCAAGGCTTCCCAGAAAACGAGCTGGAACGGGGTCGAGATCCAACGGTGCGCACGCACGTAGAGAATGCTGACTGACCAGGCGAGGGCGGCTAGCAGCAGCAGCGCGTTGCCGTAGACGGCCTGTCGATCGCCCCATTCGAACGTCAGCGGATTGAATAACACCGCCAACCCGGCAAGCCCGATCATGATCCCCACGATGCGCCTCGCCGGCAGCGGTTCCTTCAAGAACAGCCACGCTCCGGGAGCGACCCATAGCGGTGTCGTGTAGCCAAGGACGATGGAGCGCCCAGCTGGGACGTATTTCAGCCCGGCGGTCATCAGGGCCGAGAAGAGCACCATGTGAAACACCCCGATCGCCACCACAACCGGAAGGTCGCCGCGCTTGGGGACGTTCAGCTTCCTCAGCGCCGCAAGCAGGCCAAAGAGGGCCACGGTGGCGATGGCGGTACGGATCGCGGCCGTCCAAAGAGGCGGGATATGCGCGACGATGGTCTTCGTGACCGGCCAGTTGACGCCCCACACAAGAATAATTGTCAAGAACAAGGCGAGGGCAGCGCGCGAGGAGATGTCGGGCTTCATCAAAACGATTGCAACTCCACCGGCGAGCGAGGAGTCGTGCAATGCGCCCGGACCGATAAGTCACAAAATCTCGATGCTGCGCTCCAACATGATCGAAGATCGTCGGTTGAAACTTCGAAATTGTGGAACGACTTCCTCGATTTTGTCCCAGTTCTGCTGGCCCAGACCTTTCCCTACATCATCGTCACGGCCAGCCGCAGCGACACCACGGTTCGGCATGTCCGCGGAGAGAACAAGCTCCAAACGTGAACCTGCGAGCACTGGAGAAGCGACGATGCCCTCGATCAAGACACGCGACGGAACGGAACTCTACTTGAAGGAATGGGGCGACAGCACCGGTCGCCCCGTCATCCTCATCCACGGCTGGCCGCTGAACGCCGACAGCCTTGATCGGCTCGCGATGCACCTTGGGCAAGCCGGCCATAGGGTCATCAACTATGATCGCCGCGGGCTCGGCCGCAGTGGCCAACCCTGGCAGGGATATGACTGGGACTCGCTTTCCGACGACCTCGCCGACGTCATGCAAGCGACGGGCGCCATCCAGGATGTGACGGTCATCGGCTACTCGATGGGTGGCGGCGAGGCCGCCCGCTACATGAGCCGCCACGACGGCAAGGGCGTGATCAAGGTCGGCCTCTACGCCTCGGTCACGCCGGGCGTGCTCCAGTCGGAGGACAACCCGCACGGCAATCCGGCGTCCGGCTTTGACGACATCAAGGCCGGCATCGAGAAGGACATCGCCGCCTTTTTCCGGCACACGTTCTTGCCGCCGTTCTACGGAAAGACCGTCATGTCTAATGTGGGTGTTGGCCACGCCGCTAGCGACGACGTGCTTCAAGCTGCCGTAACCACGGCGTTGACTGCGGGTATGAAGCCGCTGATCGACATGGCGCATTCGTTCTCCTTTGGCGATTTCAAGGACGACATGCCGGCCATGACCGTGCCGACGCTGATCATTCACGGCACCGCGGACAAGCCGCTGCCGATCGACGCGACCGCGCGGCGTGCCCACGCGATGATCCCGCACTCGCAGCTAATCGAGTACGAAGGCCATCCGCACGGCTTCTACGCCACCAACTCCGACCAGATGATCGCTGACACTATGGCATTCATGAAGCAGTAGCGTCGAAGGACCCGGCCTCTCCAGCGCATACGTCCAGGAGCTGAACACACATGGCGACCGTTCGAGAGGCCACCTATGACCTGCTGCGGCAACTAGGCCTCACCACCATCTTCGGCAACCCGGGTTCTACCGAGGAGCCCTTCCTGCAGGATTTCCCGGCCGATTTCACCTACGTACTGGGCCTGCAGGAAGCCTCGGTCATGGCAATGGCCGACGGCTATGCGCAATCCACCGGCAAACCCGCGATGGTGAATTTGCACACCGCCGCTGGCGTCGGCCACGCGATGGGCAACCTGATCTGCGCATACATGAATAAGACACCGCTCATCGTCACGGCCGGGCAGCAAACGCGCGAGATGCTGCTCCTCGAACCCTATCTTTCGAACACACACGCCGTGGAGTTGCCGCGCACCGCGGTCAAATGGAGCTATGAACCAGTGCGGCCCCAGGACACTCCTGCCGCATTCATGCGCGCCTTCGCTGTGGCGGTCCAGCCCCCCGCCGGACCGACCTTCTTGTCTTTGCCAATGGACGATTGGGACAAGCCGGCGCTGGCCAATCCTCCCGTCAGACGCATGCTGAGTGAGCGCGTGGGGCCTGACCAGGCCCGCTTGCAAGAGTTCGCCAGGCGTATCGGCGAGGCGAGAAGCCCCGTGCTGGTGATCGGAGCTTCCGTCGACCGCAGCGACGGCTGGGACACTGCCAGACAATTGGCCGAAAAGCTGAACGTGCCCGTTTGGGCGCCTCCCGAAACTGACCGCGCAGCGTTTCCCGAAGATCATCCACTCTTCCAGGGTTTCCTGCCCTTCGCGATCGCGCCGTTGAGCAAGAAACTCGAAGGTCATGACTTGGTGGTCGTGGTGGGAGCGCCGGTGTTCCGATACTATCCCGACGTGCCGGGGGAATACCTGCCGGTTGGAACGCAGCTGCTGCACATTACCGACGACCCGGCAGAGGCCGCCCGCGCGCCCGTGGGCGATAGCCTGCTCGCCGATAGCCGCCTGGCCCTGAAAGCCTTGCTCGAGCTGGTGCAGCCGGGACAATACCCGCCCGTGCCGCCACGCGTCTTCAAGCGCGAGTTGCATGATCCACCTGGTCCAGTGCTCGAGCCGGCCGAAGTTTTCGCCACCTTGCAAGCCAACCGGCCGGATGATGCGGTTCTGCTGCTGGAGTCGACTTCGAACGCGGTCGAGTTTCACGAGTGGGTGCCGATCACCCAACCCCACTCGTTTACGCTGTTTGCCAGCGGCGGGTTGGGTTGGGCGCTGCCGGCTGCCGTAGGCTTTGCGCTGGGGGAACGGCATACGGGCCGCAACCGGCCGGTTGTGGTCGTCCTGGGCGATGGCGCAGCCAATTATTCGATCCAGGCGCTGTACACGGCTGCCCAGTACCAGTTGCCGGTTGTGTTCCTCGTGCTCCGCAACGAGGAATACGGCATCCTCAAGGCGTTCGCCGACGAGCAGAAGACGCCTGGTGTGCCAGGACTGGAGCTGCCGGGGATAGATTTTATCGCGCTGGCAAAGGGTTATGGCTGCGCGGGTTACAAAGTCGCGACGAAAGAAGCTTTGGCGCAAGCGCTGCAAGACGCGTTGCGGAGCGACAAACCGACCGTGCTGGAAATCCCAATCACCGCCGCAGTCGCGCCGTTGCTGTAGCCGCAGGATCGATGCGGCCGGAATGGTGAGGATTGCACCGATCATGACGATTGAAGCCAAGCGGGAGCGGGTGATCGCCGGAACCGGTTTCATTGCCGCTCTGGACCAGAGCGGCGGCTCCACCCCTCGCGCGCTCAGTGATTATGGAATTGCGGAGGACGCCTACAGCGATAGAGCCGGAATGTTCCGGCTAATCCGTGACATGCGGGCGCGCATCATGACCGCTCCGACCTTCACGAGCGGCAGGATCATCGCAGCCATCCTGTTCGAGCGGACCGCATACGACGAGATCGACGGCATGCCGGTCCCCTCTTTTCTGTGGGAAAAGCATGGCATCGTTCCCTTCCTCAAGATCGACAAGGGATTGGAAGTCGAGAGGAACGGCGTCAGACTGATGAAGCCCATTGTCGGCCTCGACGCATCACTCGAACGCGCCGCGGATGCATCGATCTTCGGCACGAAGGCGCGTTCGGTGATCCGCAACGCCTCGCCAATCGGGATTGCAACGATCGTCGCTCAACAACTCGACATTGCGGAGCAGGTCGCCCGACACGGCCTGTTGCCGATTATCGCGCCGGAAGTGCTGATCGACAGTTCCTCCAAGGCGGAGGCGGAGGACATATTGCTCGCCGAGCTCACGCGCCAAATCGATGCCCTACCCGGCGATTGGCAGCTCATGCTGAAGCTCACTCTTCCCGAGCTTTCAGACACCTATGCAAGCCTCGTCGCTCATCCACGCGTCACAAGGGTCGTTGCCTTGTCGGGCGGCTATTCACGCGATGAGGCTTGCCAACGCCTCGCGCGCAATCACGGCTTGATCGCGAGCTTCTCGCGCGCGTTGTCCGATGGCCTCCGCTACTCGATGAACGACATCGAGTTCAACGAGACACTGACGAACAACGTCAACCAAATCTTTGAAGCATCGATCGCACCATGAAGATTACTCCAGCCGACAGTGCTGTATCGTGCCGTTGTCGCGTGGACGACAAGTCGTCATTGCAGAGTTCAAGGAACCGTTGGTCAAGGAGCCAATCACCGGCTGAACGACAAGATCCGCGACCGTGATCCGAGGTAGTTGAATGGCCTGGCTCTTGTCCCTGCTGGTCGGCATATCGGTGGGCGTCGCCTACGCGCTGATCGGCGTCAAATCGCCGGCGCCCCCGCTGGTTGCCTTGGTCGGCCTGCTTGGAATCGTGATCGGCGAGCAAGGTGTGCCCTGGATCAAGGCGCAGTGTGCGGATCGGCCGGCGATCACAGGGACTTCGCACCAAAAATTCTGTCGTGCTGAGATGCTAGGCAGGTGTGAGGCAGCGCTGGATCCGACGTAGCTGAGTAACGTTTGTTCGCGAATGTCAGAGGCGTGCGTCATGGTTCCTTCCGCTTGCAAGCTTTTCACCGGG
>JAABUP010007618.1_pt1 | contig 14359 bp, 12 predicted proteins | sample 5559201 | NCBI WGS metagenome assembly JAABUP01 (sample SAMN10711887, study PRJNA513373) | rock metagenome | isolation source: Antarctica rocks | place: Antarctica | reverse complement strand
GGGTCCCGCGATCGAGCGCCGCGAGGTCGTCCCCCGAGATGGCCATGCCATGCCCGATGCGGCCCAGCCGCGCCATGAGCCCGAGCTTGAGGACAGCCAGGCCGAGATAGAACACCTGCGCCACGGCATTCACGGCGACGAGGGCGACGAGCGGCCGGGTGACGAAGGCGGCGAGCGTCAGCGCCCCGAGCGCGAGGCCCCAGGCTTTCTGCGCGGGGCTCAGGACGTAGGACGCGGAGTCGTCCGGCCGCCGGCGTCGCAACCCGTGCCGGCTCTCCGCGGTGAACGCGGGGCCGTAGATATGCTGCAGCGCGGCCGAGATGTCCCGCCGGCCGGTCACCACGGGCCGGATGTCCCAGCCGGTGCTCTCGCGCAGGCGCTCTATGGCCGTGCGATCCGCGGGGTCGGCCAGCGCGACCGTCAGGGTCTCGCCGTCGAGCCCGAGGGGGACCAGGAGGCCATCGCGCCAGAAGCCCTCGGGCATCGCGCGAAAGAGGGACGGGTCGAGCGCCCCGAGGCCCGCCCCGTCGCCAGCCTGTAGGTCGGCGACGGGGAGGGCGTGCTGCTCCGCGACGGCGTGAGCGACATCCAGGGAGGTCGCGCTGTTCGCGCTCACCAGGATGTCGCCCAGGCGACCGCCGGCCTCCCCCTGACGCCGCACGGCCTCGTCCAGGACATCGACATCGACGACGCCCGCGTCCACGAGCAGTTCGCCCAGCCGCCGCGACGCGGGATGGCGCCGCCGCAACGGTAAAGGAGCGACGGCGTCGCGGTCCTCTCGGGCGTCGCGCGCGGGCGTCCACACGCGCTGTTGAGCGGCTGTGAGTTGGCTGTGCGATGTACGAAAGAACTGTACGGGGAGCCCCAAGTGCTCCAGCGCGCGCAGCCCGTCGCCCTCGACGGTGTCGCTAACGGCCACGAGCACGGCGTCCGGCGTGGTGGCGAAGGGGAGCAGGCCGTACCGCCGGGCGCTGCTCTGAGGGATCAATCTGGCCGCCTCCGGATCGACCGGATCGGCCGGGGGATACTGTGCGTGGGGGGAAACCGGGCGCAGATCGACGTGCGGAAGGGTCTCGGCGTCGACAAATTCTAGTTGCATGACGGTGGTCGTTCCTTACTGGGCTGTGCGAAGGGAAAACATTGAGGGGACGACTAGGCGTGGGAGGCGGCCATCTAGTCGCTAGGCGACACATTGGGACGATGGGCACGCCCCACCATCCCGATGTGTCGCTGTGAGATCTCGTTCACGCCCCAGAGCAGCGCGGGCACCACGACGAGGAGCAGCGCCGGGTACGAGTAGAGCAGCCAGAAGAGGACCGCGATGGCCAGGGTGGCCAGGACGACGCCCCCCATCTTGCGCGCTAAAAGATACACCGGATCCAGGCGCAGCTGGAGCACCATGAGCGCGGCCTCCGCGGCGATACGCCCCGACATCTTGGAGTCGCCGCGCGTGCGGTCGGGGAACACGATGGGCACCTCGGCGATGCGCAGGCCGGCGCGATGGCACAGGTAATTCAACTCAACCTGGAAGCCGAAGCCGGTCGATCGGATACCGTCGAGGTCGAGGGCCGTCAGCGCCTCTCGTCGAAAACACTTGAAGCCACCCGTGCAATCCTTGACCGGCAGGCCCAGGACGGTCCGCGCGTACAGGCTGCCGCCCTTGCTGATCGCGTGGCGCACCGGCGACCAGTTCTCGACACGGCCACCGGGGACGTTGCGTGAACCGACGACGACATCGGCGATCTCGGCGGCGTGCAACAGGCTCGGCAAGTCCTCGGGGCGGTGCGAGAAGTCGGCGTCCATCTCGACGACACGCGCATAGCCACGGTCGAGGGCGTCCCGGAATCCGGCCAGGTAGGCGGTGCCGAGCCCCCCCTTGCCGGGACGGTGCAGCACGCGCACGCGGCCGGTCTCCCGGGCCAGCGCATCGGCGAGCGCACCCGTGCCGTCGGGCGAGTTGTCGTCGACCACGAGCACGTCGAGCGCGGGATCGACGGCCAGGACCGCCCGGACCAGCGGCCCGATGTTGTCGCGCTCGTTATAGGTTGGGATGATCACGAGGGTCTGCATATCTCTCACTTGTAGGACTACCGAGGCTGTACACCATCCCCCGGACGTGCCGCGCACGGCCCGCATGGCCGTGCCTAACGGGGAAATGGGATCGATCCTCGAGGAACGTACTTGGACGCGACGCACGCTTGCCGCCGGCGAGCGCACGCCGCGGATGTCGTACGACGCGGGGGAGGGCTGTATCAGCCGCGGTACAAAGGTGAACACGGCGCCGACATCCGCGGCGCGTAGCGCGCCGCCGTGCGCATATCGGATCATCGGCGAAGAGTTGTCGCCCCCCCATGGGGAGGGGAAACGGCCCCATGAAAGCACGCCTTGCCGGAAACAATTATCCCATCGGCCGCTATCCTTGCATCCGCGCGATGACGACGACGCGGTGCGTGTCGACGTTGTAGGGGGTGCATGAAATGAGCGCGAGGGTTGGCCGCGCGTAGGGCGCGTTGAGCATGGACACATCGTCGGGCGTCACCACCTGCACCGACTGGACGACGTAGCGGTATAGGTGGGGTCCCTGCGTCACGACGATGGCGTCGCCGGGCCGCATCCGACCGAGGTTCTTGAATATGCTGCCATAGATGTCGTCGTGGCCGCTGAGCATGCTCAGGCCGGGCTGGCCGAAGCGCGCCGAGGGGCTGAAGCGCGTCACGCCGTACTGGGGCACGATGTCGTAGGTGAAGGCGTTCCAGCCCGTCTGGATGAAGTCACGCGCCCACACGGGGGCCCAGGCGATGCCCAGGCGGGCGATGCCGATGCGCGCCTCGACGGGCGGGGTGACGCCCCGCCAGGTCTGCTGCGGGCCGCCGAAGCGCCCGGTGACGGGCTGGCGCACGATGCGCAGCGCCCGGACCTCCTGGACCTCGGTGACGTGGTGGACGACGGTGACGACGCGGTAGGTCACCTTCGTCACCGGCTTGACCACCGTCTTGTAGCCGACCACCGTCTTATGGTTGACGACGGTGCGCACTCTCACTTTCGTGACGGTGCGGGTGATGGTGATGTATCTGTAGCGCGTGATTGTCTTGTAGACGACGACCGTCCTGGTCTTGGTGACGACCTTCGTCACGTACTTGACCTTGGTGTACGTCTTGGCGTGCGACCGGGTCACCCCCATTTTAATCGGCGTCGGCATGGTCGTGGGAGCGCGGACGGCGCCGGCGGTGACGCCACCACCAGTCGGCGTGGTAGCGACGGTAGCCGGGCCGGTGGTGGTCGGGGTAGCCGTGGCGGCAGCGCTGCGGGTGAGCGTGGTCGCCGGTGCGGACGTGGCCGTCCCCGTGGAGGCAACGGACGGCACGGCCGTCGTGGGAGCGCCGGGTGCGGCGCCGGGTACAGTGGTGGTTGGGACAGGCGGCGGACTTGAACTTACGGATGGGAACGGCAGGCAGCCGTTGAAGGGCGGTTGGTTCAACTGGCCCGCGTTCAGCTGGCCGGAGTTGGGCTGTCTCAGCCCGCTCAACGAACCGGCGATCAGCGTCCCTTCCAGTGCCGCATCGGTGAAGTCCACGGCGGCGCGCGGCGCCAGGACGCTGGCCGCCACATAGTTGCCGGAGATAGTCAGCGATGTCGTCGCCTGGAAGTTAAATAGAATATGGCTCGGACTGATCCCGGTCACCGCGAAGTCCAGATTCAGCAACTGGTTGCTGGCGCCGTCCACGTTGATCAAGAACGTTTGATCACCCTGACCATCGTCGTTTCCGACGATCCGGAAGATACCCGGCGTCGGTATGGTACCGGTGATGGCGAAAACCGTCAGCCCTTTCGCGGCGGACGCGAGGTTGTAGTTCCCGTCGCCGGGGTTGTAGACCGTGGTCCCGTTGGCTTTCAGCTTGCCGTAGTAGTCCGCCAGGGCGAGCAAGGACCCGCCGGCGGCCGCAAAGTCGATCGATGAGCTCTGGCGGACCGTCCCGCTGACGGACGACTGTGACACCGTCGACGTCGTCCCATACGTCGCGTCGCCGAGGAGGGCGCCCCGCGTGAAGGCCAGGGAACCGCCGACGGTCAAGACGGTCGTATACGGGACCGTCGCGGAGAAAGCCGTCCCGACGGCATAGTCGGCGAGGGTGGCGTCCCCGCCGACGGCCACGAGGCCCTCGGCGTCGGAGCCGGATTGGGTCGCGTTGCCCAGGATAAAGGCGTTGTAGGGGCTCGCCGGGCCGAGCGGCGCGGGCGCGCAGGCTGTAGCCCGCGGCGCGGGGCTCCTCGTCGCGGCGTCGGCGGGGGCGAAGAAGCCGGATGTGGGACCAAGTTGAGCGACAGCCAGGACGCATGCAAGCATCTGCGGCAGTGCCCGTCGCGCGGATGAATACCAAGACATTGCCTAGTTCCTCTTTACATTATCGGGACGCTACGTTGCGTTGGATGGGCTGTTCAACGGGCCAAAAGCGAGTGTGCGCGCGCGAGCGGCGAAAGGCCTTCTCGCGGTCACCTCCCGGCACACGGGGTCGTCGCCAACCGGGACCAACTCTTTGTCAACGAGCTTCACACCCCAGGGAGTTCCGTTCCCCGACGCATGCCGTCCGACCCTCTTGTCACTGTTCGAACAAGGCTCTTATGGGCGACACCTTTCATCCTTAGTTAGTAGGCTCACCCGAATGTCCATAACGGAAAAGGACTGTCCGCGCGATCGGCCACCGCGCCGGCCGCGCGGATAAAGGGCGCGGCTTCGTCGGCGCGAAGACGCCGACAAGCAGGGCGGGGCGCGAGGTGTACGCGAGGCGTAACGGATGATCGATAGGTAGGCTCCTTTCTCCTGACGGGCGTGTGCCCACCAGATATCCTATTGTCTATATCGGACGATCGCGCCCCCCCATTTAGGCCTAATGCGGTTTGGATAGGCTATGGGCGCCAGGCACGCCGCATCTGCCGCATCTAAAGCATCGTCGAGCGGTACCGGGGTATCGAGATCGACATGCACGGGGCTCCGTAGAATCCATCCTCGCGCTTTTCGATTACACAACGGTCGAGTCGAACGGCCTTCGCGCCCTATATGGCGTGGCTTGAGCGATTGGCTGGACCCCATCCGCGGCAGTCAAACAAAAAGTGCGAAGATAGTGCTTGATGTAGGATGTAGATAGCAGCGGCAAAGGTTTCGAGGTATCGCGCGGTGGGCGGCGACGCGGGCTTGAGAGGGGGCTTAGACCTCGCGCGCGACGGCGCGGGGATTGGGGATTGGTCCGGTTGGCTCACGAGGACAGGTCGCCGATACAGTGGTGAGTGTCGTGCGGGGGCAGTTAAGGATGTAGGCTCCGTACGAGCCATCGGGCAGCAGCTGGCGCGGGGTCAGTATGATACGGGTGGGGACATGTTCCGGCTGCGGGGCGTGGGCGCCGGTGGTCCGCACGCCCAACCGTCGCATAGCCGTAGAAGCCGCAGTTCAGGATCAACACCATGCCCGCGCCCCCCCCCGCGCTTAGGGGGCGCTTCCCCACGGTTTCCGTGGCGCCAAGGCGCGGACATTGCTCGGAGAGCCGGCACGTCCTCAACCATACCGCGGCCGGTCATCGGCCGCATGCCACGATCGCGCCTGTGGCCGCCAAGCGGATCGCCGGAAGTCTGGCACAGCCTGTTGAGCGTGATTTGGGCGTAAAAGCACGCCGAACTCATGGTCATGTGTTTAGCACGCGGTCAGGATCGGACGGCAACAGGCGCGGACCGCGCCATGTTGTCCGTGACCCTGTCCGGGGCCTACTGTAAGATCCGGTGAGGACAAACGGCTCCTACACCTACCGCGGCCACGGGCTCACGGCGATCTTCGGCCTGAGCATCGCCCCCTGTGAATTCGGTGCCAGCCTCGTCCCCCTCGCCGCGCGCCTCACTGCCGCGGAAGCGTCAGGACTCAGAATCGGTGGTGGCCGAGAGGCCGTCGGTCGGGTATCCTTCTTCTTTTATAGAGGTGCGTGGAGGAGGGGACGATGGGCTGCCCGTATTGCCAGGGGGACGCGACACAGGTGCGGGAGCGGACGACGGCGTTGGGCTATCGGCTGTTCCGCTGCCGTCCCTGCCGGCGCACCTTCAACGAGCGGACGGGCACGCCCTTCAACCACCTACAGGTCCCCACCGACATCGCTCTGCTCGTCGTCCTGTGGCGGCTGCGCTACAAACTGAGCCTGCGCGACTTGGCCGAAATGTTCCTCACGCGCGGCTTCACCTTCACGCACGAAGCCGTCCGGGAGTGGGAGGAGCGCTTCGCCCCGCTGCTGACGGAACGCTTGCGCACCAAGCGACGCGGCAAAGCGGGCCTCAGGTGGCACGCCGACGAGACGTATATCAGGGTGGACGGGCGCTGGTGTTACCTGTATCGGGCGATCGACGCGGACGGGAACCTCGTCGACTCGATGCTCAGTGAGACGCGGGATATGGACGCCGCCAAACGCTTTTTCACGCGGGCGCGGACAGTGGTCGGCCACACGCCCGAGAAGGTGACCACGGATGGGCATGACTCCTACCCCCGCGCTATCCGCGAGACGTTGGGGTCGGAGGTGCACCATCGCACGAACCGCTACATGAATAATCGCATGGAGCAGGACCATCGGGGCGTCAAGCAGCGATACTACCCCATGCGTGGCTTCGGCTCGTTCGAGGCAGCGGCGCGCTTCTGCACGGCCCACGACGAACTGCGCGACCATTTTCGCTATCGTCAACACCTGAACGAGACGGTGTCCTTGGCCGATCAGCGCCGCCTGTTCCAGGAGCGGTGGGGCGAGGTGTGCGCGGTGCTGCAGGCCGCGTAGTAGCGATCGACCCGGGGACACGACGGGCTCATGCGCGCCAGTGCCTGTCTGTGTTCCGAGTCCTGACGCATCCGGTCGGAGGAGCTGGGCCGCGACCTGACGCCCGGCACGTTCGGGGAGAACCTGACCGTCGCCGACCTGGAGAGCGCGGACCTAACCATCGGCGATCGCTTGCACATCGGGCGTGTCACCCTGGAAGTCACGGCCCCGCGCATCCCGTGCGTGACGCTGGCCCGCCGGATGGACGACCCGGCCTTCCTCAAACGGTTTCGCGCGGCCGAACGTCCCGGCGTCTAGTGCCGCGTCCTGAGCGAGGGCACGGTGCGGGTGGGGGACGCGGTGCGCTACGAGCCCTACGCGGGCGAGCCGCTCACGGTACGCGCCCTCTTCCGCGCCTTCTTCGTGCCCCCGCGGGATGCGGCCGCGCTGCGCCGACAGTTGGCAGCCCCGATCGCCATCCGTGACCGCGTGGAGAAGGAGCAGCAGTTGCGCGAACTACTGGCCGAGGGAGGTCTCCCCGGTCGGGGATAGCGGGAGCCGGGGGAGGAGGGGTCGTGCCGCGTACCATGCGAGCCTTGAGCCGTGGCGGGCACGGATGACCCATCTCGACATGTCTCATGGCCGGCCCAACGTCTCGCGAAGCGGCTGTGCGGCCCCCGCGAGGCTAAACAGCCATACTGTCCGCCCCCCAGAGTAACCCTTGGGCTCCTGCGTTACCCCCGCCCCGAAGGAGTGCATTGCCTTGGCTTCTCGGGGCATCGCAGTACTTCGGCGCAACTATTTCATGACCCGCCGGATGGCGTACCATGAGCGGACCGGCAAGGTTCGCCAACGCGACGACACATGGGACGTGCGACCGTTGGGTTCGCACCATCGGCGTGTCTGCTCAAGCCAGATCGTGGTGTCAGAGTCGCCACGATGACCACGCGTGTCGACGCATGACGATGCGCCTCGGCGCATGGACATGCACGAACCGCTCACATACAGCGGTGCCAGAATGGGTCACGCGTTGCTGCGGAAACGGCAGGATGTGGCCGTGAGCGAGGCGCACATAGCTTTGGCCGCATGGGTGCCGAGTGTTACACTCGAGCCCAAGGCTTACTTGCGAGGTGTGAGGATTGCGCCGATAGTTTAAGTCGGCATCAACGATAGCCTGAGGGGGACCGCTGATAGATAGCGGCGGCGCGAGTCGATGGCAGGATTTTCCGGCGTAGGATCGGGGTCGGACGATGGCAAAAGGCAAGCCGCGCCGCGATGGCGGGCCTGAGGTGGACGAGTGCCAGCTCGACGAGTACTGGCTTGACGACCTATTCCAGGCCGTCGAGACGGGCGAGGACTTCGCCGTGTTCGCGCTGGCCCTCCAGGAGAACGCGCGCCGCTACGGCGCGACCTGGCTGAACGCCGACCTTGACGCCTACTTGGGGGCAATCGCGGCCTATGCGCACGAGCGCGGCCCGTTCATCGACGCGGCCGACGCCGCGCTGCCCCGGCAGAACCCGTGGAAAGTCGCCGCGGAAGTACTCTACAATGCGCGCCACACGCGGGCATCGTAGGGCGCGCGTCTCCCCCGACAGGGGCGTGACGGGATCGAACGGCTGGGACGGTCGCCACGCCCGCTAAAGGGTTGATGCTACCATCTACGATGCAATGAGGGGGACCGATGACCAGCCAAGAGATTGTGCCGGAGCTCTATTGCTCCGACTTCCCTCGCAGCCTGTTCTTCTACACAGAGGTCCTCGGTTTCGGCGTGCGTTATGCCCGTCAGGAGGATCGGTTCGCCTACCTTGACTTGAATGGGGCCGCGCTGATGATCGAACAGACAATTGAGCACGCACGAACACTCGTGGCAGGGGACCTGGACTACCCGTTCGGTCGAGGTATCAATCTGCAAATCTCTGTAGACAACGTGGACGCGTTGTATGCCCGGGTGCAGGCGGCGGGGAGCCGCATCTTCTTGCCGCTTGAGGAGCGGTGGTATCGCCGTCACGAGGAGGAGGTCGGCAATCGGCAGTTCGTGGTCATGGACCCGGATGGCTATCTCTTGCGCTTGGCCCAGGATCTGGGCGTCCGACCAAGGGGCGTGGTGTCGACGCCTACGAGCTAGGTTTCGGCATGCACGTCTTGGGGGCGGGGGTAACGAAACAGGGCGAGGATAACGACAGCGGCCATTCTCCGCGAGAGTCCCAACTATTCCATGCGGCCGTCACATCCGTGCTGGTTGCCGTTGCCCATCCTGTAAGTGACAGGCGCCCCCGCGCTCCTACGGTAATCAGCGTTGCCACAGCAGACAGGCCTGCCTCTACTATGGTAGGCTGATCCCATGAGGGAGGGGTGGCCAATGATCGCGATCCGCGTCCGGGCGCGCGAGCCTCGCGACATCGAGGCGCTGGCCGAGATCTTCAATCGCCCCAGCGTCATCGCGGGCACCCTCCAACTCCCCTACCAGTCGGTGGAGTCCCGCCGGGACCGGCTGGCGCAACAGACGCCCGATACGCACAGCCTCGTCGCCGAGGTTGATGGGCAGGTCGTGGGCAGCCTGGGCTTGCACCTGGAGTCCCCTCCGCGCCGGCGCCACTGCTGTGGCATCGGCATGGGCGTGCATGACGACTTCCACGGGCGTGGCGTCGGCACAGCGTTGATGGCTGCGGCAGTGGACCTCGCCGACAACTGGCTGGGGCTGCGCCGGATCGAGCTGTCGGTTTACACGGACAATGCGCCAGCCATCCGCCTGTATGAGAGATTCGGGTTCGTCATCGAGGGGACGGCCCGCCAGTATGCGCTACGCGCGGGTGTGTACGTTGATGCCCACCTGATGGCGCGGCTACGCCCGTAGTCCGCGCATCCAGTGCTGCCCGCGGCCAACATGTGCCTGTGCGTCGCGTCCAGTCCGCCACTGTGCTTCCCGCATGGGGGCCACTGATCACGCGGAGACAATAGCGGGCACAGCGGAGCGGACCATGACGTTAGCGGAAGCATCGTCCAAATCATAGACTTCGGCGTGAAAGCCTTTCGCCGAATGCCTTCAGTGGACTTGCTCAACGAACTGTTGACGCTGCTGGGAAGAGGAGATCCATACCGTCTAGGCATGGCATGATTAGGAGGAGAGGGGGCGCGAGTAGCGATAGACCAGTAAATCGGGTGACACCTCTTGGTACAAGGGCAAGCCGTCGTGGTCGCTCCTCTCACCCTGGCTGTATACAATCGCCCTGAAGTCGTGTACAATTAGTCCGTATGAACGGACTAATTGTACGAGACCTCAAGCCCGCCGATGTGACGGCCGCTGCGGCCGTCACCGCGCAGGCCTTGGCCGATAACCCGACGCACCGCGCCATCCACGGCGATGATCGGCGCCGGCGTGTGCGCAACCTGGAACGGATGATCCGCCTGCTCTTGCGCTCGCGGCCGGCGCCGGCCCTAGCCGTGTATTACGGCGGCACCGTCGTCGGCGTCCTGAGCATCGCCCCGCCGCACGCGCCATCCCCCTCCACCGTCGAGCAACTCCGCACGCTGCCGGCCCTCGCGCCGCTCGGGTTCGGCTCGATCTCGCGCCTGGCGCGCTACAACGCGGATTGGGCACGCCAGGCGCCGCGCGAGGCGCACTGGCATCTCGGCCCGGTCGCCGTCGCCCTCGATTGGCAGGGACGCGGCGTCGGGCGCCTCCTCATGGACGCGTTCTGCGCGCGCGTGGACGAGCGGGGCGAGCCGGTCTATCTCGAGACGGATAAGCCCGGCAACGTCGCCTTCTACGAGCGTTTCGGCTTCCGCACCGTCGCCGAGGTGGATCTCATCGGCGTCCCGTACTGGGTGATGCGGAGGCCGGGACGTGAGGAGGGCGCATGAGTGCAGGTAAGGAGGCCGTCGAGGTCGACGATCTGTCCTCGGACGACGCCGCGGCGGCGGCGCGGCTGGCCACACAGGCTCTCCGCGACAATCCCATGTACGTGGCGGTGTACGGTCGTGACCCCCGGCGGCGTGAACGCGGGCTCTACGTCCTCAACTACAGCTCGCTCGTGCTGGGGCGCGCGCCGCATCTCTGCGCACGCCAGCGCGGTCGCCTGGTGGGCGTCTTGGGTCTGGCCCCACCGGGGACGCCCTACCCAACGCTGCGCGCGTTGCGTCCGGCGCTCTTGCCCTTCTTGCGCGACCTACGCAGCTTCGCGCGGCTCTCCTGGCAGCTCAATGCGTGGGCGCTCCACGCCCCGAAGGAGCCCTACTGGCATCTCGGCCCCGTGGCCGTCGCGCCCGGCCTCCAGGGCCAGGGGATCGGGAGCCGGATGATGGGGGCGTTGTGTGCCCAGTTGGATGCGTCGGGCGAGAGCGCCTACCTGGAGACCGACAAGCCCGAGAACGTCACCTTCTACGAGCGTTTCGGCTTCGTCGTCCGCGACGAAGCGCCCGTGCTGGGCGCGGCGACCGTTTTCATGTATCGCGCGCCGACGGCCCGCGACGGCCAGGCGGGTGGGCCATGACCGACAAGCAACCGCGGCGCGCCGCCGTCTATCACACGATCCGTGAGCGGCTCCTGCGCGGAGACCCGGCGCCCGGCCGTCCCGTCAACGAGTCGAGGCTCGCCGCCGAGTTGGGTGTCAGCCGGACCCCGCTGCGCGAGGCGCTGTTCCTGCTTGAGCACGACGGCTTCGTCCGCTCCGACCTCGCCCGCGGCTTCTCCGTGCTCCCGCTCTCGGCGCGCGAGGTGCGCGAGGTGTACCCCATCATCTGGGGTCTCGAATGCCTGGCGTTGCGCGCGACGACGGGGTCGGTGGACACTGCGGCGATCGAGCGCATCAACGGCGCGTTGGGGCGGGCGGGGGACCCAGCCCAGGCCCTGGACGCGGACACGCACTGGCACGCCACCCTGCTCGGGGCGTGCCCCAACGGGCGTTTGCTGCGCACGCTCGCCTCCCTCAAGGATGTCGCGTTCCGCTACGAGTACGCCTACATGCGGGCACCCGATTTGATCGAGGTCTCGGTGGCCCAGCACCGCGCGATCAGCCGCGCGCTGGCCGCGCGCGATGTCGCGCGGGCCGTCGCCCTCTTGGAGGCGCATTGGCAGGCCGGGATGGAGGCGCTACTCCGCCGCGTCGATTGGGTCGTCCACGCGGGCGAGGCGAGTACCGGCGCGGCGGGGGTGGGCGCGGCGACGGGCGACTGACCCGATGCCAGACAACTTCCGCCAACTGGCCTTGCGCTTCACCGATCCGATCCAGCACGACTACGAGGTGATCCGCGACATCATGCTCGCCGACGCCACCGTCGCCGAGCGCAGCCGGGCCACCGGGCTAGACTCCGAGACCGTCGGCGAGAAGGCGCGCCGCTTCGTCGAGGGCGGGATGCGCGGCCTGATCGACCGGCGGACGACCACGACGACGGGCCAGCACCGCTACCCCGAGGTCGTCGCGAGCTACGTCCTCTATCTCCGGCAACTTTACCCGCCCATCCGTGCCCGCGAGATCGCGCGCATCGTCGGCCGCAAGTACGGCTACAAGACGAACCATCATACGGTCATGGCCTTCCTGGAGCGGAACCCGATCCTGGTGCAGCTGCCCCTGCCGGTGACCGGCTTCCACCAGTTCGACGACGCCTATCGGGCGCGCTGGACGGTGGTGCGCCTCTTCTACGAGGGCTGGCGTCGGTCGAGCATCGCCGGCCTCCTGGGCCTGTCGCGTCAGCATGTCTGGAACATCCTGCAGGCCTTCGAGCGCGACGGCTTCGCCGGGCTGGAGGACCGACGCGCCCGCCCGGCGGCCCACCCACCCCAGCAACTCACGCTGCCCTTCATGAAGGACGTGCTGGAGGTCCAGCGGGAGCACCCGCGGGCCGGACGCTTCCGCGTGCGCGGCCTCCTGAAACGGCGGACGGGGCGGGAACCGCCGAGCGAGGCGACCGTCGGCCGCGCCATGGCCATCAATCGTCGCCAGCATGGCGCTCCCGCCGCCTGGGTGACCGATCGGCCCGCTCCGTCGGACCCGGACGGCGTCATCAAGGAGATGCCCTACGAGCCCACGCATCGCCATCGCTACTGGTTCCTGGACTTCCGCTATCTCGTGCGCCTGGGCGACGACGACCATTGGGCGTACTCGCTGTGCATCTTCGAGGGGTACTCGCGCAAGATCCTGGCGGGCATGGCCACGGAACATCAGGACACCGTCGCCGTGCTCCAACTCCTGTCCGCCGCGCTGGGCGAGTACGGCCGGCCCGAGGGCCTCGTATCGGACAACGGGTCGGTCTTCACCTCCGACGCCTACGAGGGGCTGCTCGGCGAGCTCGGGATCGCGGTGTGCCACATCGAGAAGGGCAAGCCGTGGCAAGATCTCGCGGAGGCGCAGTTCAAGGTCCAACTCCGGCTCTCCGAGGTGGCGTTCCAGCAAGCGGAGGGCTTCGCCGAGGTGCAGGAGCGGCACGCCGCGTTCGTTGAGACCTTCAACACGACGCCGCACTGGGCGCATCGGGAGCGGGAGGACGGGCTGCGCGCGCCGGTCGAGGTCCTGAGGTGGGCGCGCGGCGCGGAGGTCGATGCCGCGGTGTTGCACCGGGCGCTGCGCCACCTGCAGGTCGCGCGCGTCGTCAACGGACGCGGCTACGTGAGCGTGCAGCGCTTCTATATCTACGCCGAGCGCGGACTCTCGCGCACGCGCGTCTCGGTCTGGCTCTACGACGGACGCCTGGAGGTGGCGCACCGGGACACGTTGCTCGCGCACTACACCTATCGCTATGACCGGAGCACGCGGCGCGTGCGCGCCGTGGCGGCGCCGCACCTCTACCACACCCCGTATACATCGCCGCAGCTCGAGTTGTGGGAACTCGACGATGAGCAATGGCGCAAAGTGACGGCGCGTCCCTACGAGCGGCGCCCACGGCCGGCCGACACCGGCGCGCGTCAACTCCCGCTGCCCGTCGTCGGGCTGCTCGCGGTCCTCAGCGGGACGTGGGTCGGCTGAGGCGACGCGGGCAGCGTCCGCGCCTCCCTCCCCGGTCGCCCTCTCACCCATCGCGGCGGCGACGGGCGCGCATGGCCTGGACACGCAGCCGGGCCTGCTCCCGCTTGACCTCTTCGCGGCACGCATCACAGTACCTGGACACCGGGCCGCGTTCGCCCCGGATCACCGTCTCCCGCTCCCCACAGGAGGCGCATTTGATACGCCGCTCCTTGATCGCCATGCTACCCTATCCAAATGTTACGATAGTTTTTCTTAAAACCAGCGTAACATCCTGACGAGGGGGTGTCAAGGAGACAAAGACCCCCGCAGCGAGAGAGCCCCGGCGCTGTTTGCAATGCGCTATGGCCACAACGCATCAGTCGTCCTGTGGCGAGGATATCTTCCTTTCATGTGGCCAGATCCACCACCTCCACCTAAGACCCCCTGCCGCATGCCACTGGACGGGGCTGCGCCTCTGCGAAACTCGGCTTCCCAGCAGCGTCAACAGTTCGTTGAGATCCGGTATTGAATGTCAAGGGGCAAAATCCAGGCAGGCAATAGCCGACATCGGGCTGCGCCCGACAAGGGGCGGCCTGCCCCTTGCACCCCGGTTGCGGACTGCGGCGACCACGGGCAGGCGGA
>JAABUP010007617.1_pt1 | contig 14360 bp, 14 predicted proteins | sample 5559201 | NCBI WGS metagenome assembly JAABUP01 (sample SAMN10711887, study PRJNA513373) | rock metagenome | isolation source: Antarctica rocks | place: Antarctica | reverse complement strand
TAACCTTTTGGTATGAACATTGTAGTTATGATAATCGCTACAGCTCTATACGCGGAATCGTGTTATCAAAACTCACGGTTGTGGAGTTATAGTAGGGTGGTCGACTCAGGGGTGTGGCCGAGTTGGGGGTGATTTCTTCTAAGAGCAGGGGCTTTGCCCTAGTTCCTCGCGGCTTCTACTACAACACACGGTACTTATAGTATCTAGAGCTAAGGTATATGAGCTCTAAATATAGACTAAGGGGGAAGGGCTGGGCTAGAGTGGGAATCCATATGATCATTTCAGTCCGAGTAAGGTCTCTCTCTGGATGGCCTCGGTGGTAATTCCCGAATGTAGAAGACGAACAAGGTAGACTGGCTGTCGCTAAAAAGGAGTTGCTCCGAGCGGAACGACAAACGCCGAGAGCCTAGAGTAAAGTACTCGGAGATCTATCTAAACATTAATGACACTTCGAATCGTGGCTGCTTCTCACATTCCCATGCATTGAGGCACGCTTTGTGTTGATGTTCTTTCCTTCTTCTCTTCGCTCGCAATAGACACTGTTGTCACCTTACAGATTTTTACTTCCAAGTGAAACCTCGTCTGCTATACTCCACCGATCCTGCTTTATCTCCCAGTCCGGCTGATCATAAAATCAAAGGCCGCACCGAATTCTTCGCGTCCGTGCGATACAAGGTTCGCAATAACTTGAGGTCTGTTGTCTGAAATCACCATAAGCTCAGGTGAGGAACGACCGCTTGAGGTCCTCTAGCTAGTATGGCGCAACTCGACACTCTGGACCTGATTGTCCTCGCCGTACTTATGGTGGGAACTGTGGCATACTTCACGAAGGGAACATATTGGGGCATACCGAAGGATCCGTACGCTGGGTCCTACTCTTTGGCAAATGGGGCGAAATCGGGCAAGACGAGGAATATTTTAGAGAAGATGGATGAGGCGGAGAAAAATTGTGTGGTCTACTACGGCTCCCAAACAGGCACAGCTGAGGACTATGCATCAAGGCTGGCTAAGGAGGGTTCCCAGAGATTTGGTTTGAAGACTATGACCGCCGATCTGGAAGACTATGATTACGAAAATCTCGATACCTTTCCGGAAGACAAGCTAGCGATGTTTGTGCTTGCTACATATGGTGAAGGTGAACCGACAGACAATGCTGTCGATTTCTACGAGTTCGTGACTGGCCAGGATGTTTCTTTTAGCAACGGGGGCGGCGTGGATGGAAAGCCGCTGGAGAATCTAAAGTTTGTCGCTTTTGGGCTTGGAAACAATACATACGAACATTACAACTCCATGGTCCGCCGCGTCAATGATGCCCTAGTCAAGCTTGGTGCCTCGAGGATAGGAAAGCCTGGGGAGGGAGACGACGGCGCCGGTACTATGGAAGAAGACTTTCTCGCCTGGAAAGAACCCATGTGGACCGAATTGTCTGAGAAGATGAATCTCGAGGAGCGCGAAGCCGTTTACGAGCCTGTGTACAGCATTACCGAGAGGGAGGACTTGGATGCAGATTCGGATGAGGTCTACGTCGGCGAGCCCAACAAGAACCACCTCGAGGGCTCCCAGAAAGGCCCCTACAATTCGCACAATCCATATATAGCGCCGATTGTAGAGTCAAGAGAGGTCTTCACCGTCAAGGACAGAAATTGCCTGCACATTGAAATTGACGTGAAAGGCTCGAACTTGACGTATACTACTGGAGATCATATTGCCGTCTGGCCTACGAACGCCGGAAAAGAGGTTGACCGCTTCATCAACGCCCTTGGCCTTGCAGAAAAACGTCACAGCGTCATTAGCGTCAAAGGCCTTGATGCCACGGCTAAGGTACCGTTCCCAACGCCAACCACCTACGATGCAGCTGTTCGCTACCACATGGAAATCTGCGGTGCAGTCTCACGTCAATTCGTCTCCTCTCTTGCCCCATTCGCGCCGGATGAAAAATCGAAAGCAGAGATGACCAGGCTTGGTAATGATAAGGACTACTTCTCGGAGAAGATCTCAAGTCAATACCTGAACATTGCACAAGTACTCGAGAGGGTAGACAAAGTCAACAAATGGTCAAATATTCCCTTCTCAATCCTGATCGAAGGCGTTCACAAAATCCAGCCTCGCTACTATTCGATATCTTCCTCTTCCCTTGTGCAGAAGGACAAAATCTCTATCACTGCTGTGGTTGAGGAAATCCGAATTCCGGGCAGCGAGAACATCGTCAAAGGGGTCACCACCAATTACCTACTCGCCCTAAAGCAGAAACAGCACGGCGATCCACACCCAGATCCCCATGGTTTGACATACGCGATCACAGGCCCGAGAAACAAGTATGACGGTATTCATGTTCCGGTACACGTCCGCCACTCAAACTTCAAATTACCATCCGATCCCTCAAAGCCGATCATAATGGTTGGCCCTGGGTCAGGCGTAGCGCCCTTCCGAGGATTCATTCAGGAGCGTGCTGCACAGGCTCAAGCAGGTGAAAAAGTTGGGCCGACGATACTCTTCTACGGCTGCAGGAGGGCGTCGGAAGATTTTCTGTACAAGGAAGAGTGGGAAGTGAGTCTTGATCTTCTCGTATACTTTCCATGCCCCCGGCTCCCATTGAACAATTCGAAGACTGACATTGTCTCTTCATAGCAATATAAGCAAGCACTGGGCCCCACGTTCACCCTGATTACGGCCTTCTCACGTGATCAATCCAAGAAAGTCTATGTCCAGCAACGCTTGCAAGAAAACGCTGCTCTTGTGAACGAGCTGCTGGAGAAGGAGAAAGCGAACTTCTACGTTTGCGGAGACGCTGCAAACATGGCGAGGGCTGTCAGTGACACACTAGGCAAGGTGATAAGCGAGCACCGCGGCGTGAGCATAGAGAAAGGGGAGGAGATTGTGAAGAATATGAGATCAAGCAATCAGTATCAGGAGGATGTTTGGTCGTAATTTGGGTCGACACAACGTCGGGGCCTATTTTACATATTTCAGAGCGTGCAGAGCTTGATCCATAGATGATAGCGATCCATGCATAGAATGGGTCGGGCGTTGGACTTGTTTGCATTCAACTAATGGATAGAAGCCTCAAGCAGGGAAGAACCCTAGCTGAGTATGTAAGCCCAAAGTGCACTCTCAATCTTGACTTTCTGTAGATATATCTGAAGGATGCGATGGTTGATTGACGGCAGAACGAGACGAGCTCCGAGTCACAACTCCAACAAACGATTTCTTTTGCCATGATATTGAGATATGAAATGTGATATCCATGACAACAGCCCGCAGTATGTGGTGCCTCTTCCGCGGTAAGGGAGATGGTGTGGGGAAGATATTATATAATCAGGAAATCGTAACCTCAGCGGCCGCCGAAGAAGCTTCAATCCTCCAAGACCTTGATAATTCAGTGACTGTCACTTTCCACTGATGTCACAATGTCACACCGCAACAAGGTCTCGGATACATCGCAGCGTGCATGAAACTCAATCGAAACATCGCATCTTCAGCTGGTAACCACCCTTTGGATGCTTGTGACATAGAGTGGTCGAGCTCGTTGACCTTCTAATGGGAAGGGCGCGGCCGTTGTTGGGGTAGTCCTCGATCGCGGTGGTTGGGCCAACCAACTGCTCCACCGCGTCAAGCGCTGGCGAGCCAAACCCTGCAACATGACCAACTTGTCGTGATACTGTACGGCTGATTGTGAAACATGCATTGTCATCCAGATGATCGCCGATCGGTTGAGATTGTGAAAGTGCGACGACAAATCTTGGAGGTCCGGCTGCAAGGGACTATCGGCTGCGGCGCCTCTGCATTGATCTCGCTGGGAGTGCTGGACTTTATATAAGTGAAGACATGAGGTGATGAGCATGAAAGTGCGTGAGGTTAAGCCATGCTGAGCCGTGGACACCGTGATCGAGGGACCGTCACTTCCTTGTCTGTTGGCGTAAGGGGCGCTTCGTTACCATCTCTGCTAGAGCATTTCAGTGAATATTGATTATCCATACATGAGGTACCTTACGTATCTTTAAGTTTCCTACTTAACTCGATTATGTCGTGCAGCAGGAGGCTGAAGTCTGCAGATATCAACCTTGTTCATGGGGCTACTCCGCATAGGATGGTGAGGAACAGTTCAAGTACCTTTGCAAAGCACAAATCGAGCTCCAGCCATAGCTGTTGCCCTATGCAATGTAGCAGACATTTTTCTGGGGCCAGTGGGCCTCACCTTTCTCTCTGGAAAATTGTCATCCTATTCTGTACCACACTTGCCAGCAAAGAATCTTTCATCAAACAAGGTCCAAGCTCGAGATCTCGTCGTTCTTGCTCTTAAAATTCTGGCATCTGTGGTTAAATTGACATTGGGGGGTGCCCTGCCATGTTCTCGTCCTCGAACCTTCCCAAAGCGACAACAATAATGACGGAAATTTAGCTTAAATCTATCTACCTCCTCCAAAATCCTTCCCCTCTCCATTCTTCTCTCAACATCTCCACCTCACTCAATCCTTCTCTTCATCCGCTACAGCTTCTTGCACATCCATCCAACTTACTTGCAGATTGCTTCTTCATACTCTCTGTATCCACCATACCCTTTGCTCACATCGTATTGACCTTGTTAACCATCTCCGTCATCGTCAAAGCCTCTCTGTGAGCATCTCCGACCTCTCTCGACTTCTCAGCAATTGCTCACACGTACCTCTCAGTGTTCTCTGACAGCAGTCTTTCAAGCCATCTGCTGCACTGTGCCTGAGAATCTCCATGGCCACTGTGAGTGCTATCATCCGTCACTGATGCTCTTCTCTGCTGACCTAGAGAAGCAACTGCAGGCTCCTAAGGATAGCCATAAAGCATCAGAGCTATATCTCGCAAATATGCAGAACAATATGTCTCGTGAGTCAACCTTCACACCGTTCTTGGTTGCCTTCTTGATGCCTGCATCTTCTACACTGCCTACTTGACTTCATTCTCAAAGAGCTGTCGATTTCTCCGAACTTCTCCATTCATCACTGTTTGCAATCTTCTCCGTGATGATCACATTGTCTCTGCATTCCTGTTATGAGCAAGAGCTTGGCCACACCCCGCTGCCTCTCATGTGTGCCTACGTATCTGCATCATTTATACCAAAATCAACTTTGTTTTTATATGGTCACCAAGCTTACTTGTGGATCACTCTTGCAGGCAACGGCTACGGCAACATTCAAGCTGGGCTCTCCAGCCAAGCTCTGCTTTCCAACCAGGTGTATCACCAGATGTCAGGTCCAAACATCCATCAAGAGCATACCAATGCTGCCATCGATAACCTCGCCGACCACTTCGGAAACATCAACTTCCGCAACGCAGCTTTACAGGGACAGGCAAAGCCAGCCAACAATACCTACCCAATGGGCGAGCCTAACATCAATGCCATGATGGGGCAGCAGGCTGCTGGTCCGATGCTGGTCCAGCTCCCTGACGGCTCTTTCGTCCCTGCCCAATACCAGCAATATGCCAACCAGTACAACATGGCTCTCGCACAATCTCCCCAGTATCAGCAAGCAGCATACCATGGCATATCGTCTGCCGGCATTCCACATACGCCTCGCAACAACGCTTGGATGTCATCTCAAGGCATGCAACAGCTTCCAGACCTTGTCGCTCCTCGTCGTAGCTCGTGGTCATCAAACGAAGAAGCTAGTCCCCAGACACCTCTAGATGGCTACCAGCACACGGTCCTCATTTCGAGCCACTCGCCAACTACCTGGAACACAACACCATCTCCAATACAGTCCCAATTTCCGTACAACCAGCAGATAGCCAAGGACTCGGATGGCGTTCCTGTGTACGCAGACTTCTGGGCATGGACGCAGCAAGAACCCTCAATCCCACCGCCTGTTCCTGCCGTGCATAGCGGGCCCGACGGCGGACGTGGCAGCTTGGACAAGATTCTCGATAACCGCAATGGAACAACTAACGTCTACATTCGTGGACTACAACCAAATACGACTGACGAGATGTTAGAGCATTATGGTAGGCGCTTCGGACCAATCGTCAGCCAGAAGGCTATTGTTGAGATGACAAACCCCAAATTGTGCAAAGGGTACGCCTTCCCACTCCTCTGTTCCAATCTCCCGCGGACATCATTGACACTTCATGCAGATATGGATTCATTTTGTACCACAACTACAACGATGCTGAGAATTGCATTCGTGCATTCTTTTTTCTTGGCTATGAGGCCAAATTTGCAAAGGTACGAAAATCTGACACAGCTGAATTGACCCAATTGTGCTCATCTACCAGTAGGATTCTCACAACCAGCGTCTCAAGGCCTTGGGCGAGCCGGACAACACCAATCTCTACGTCTCGAATCTGCCTCGTTCCATGGTTGAAGTGGTAAGTTTCAACCTTCCACATACTGCGTACTTACTAATTTGCCTCGCAGGGTTTGGAAGCTCTCTTTCAGGAGGTGTTCCCAGAGAGTGTCTACCCTGACCACAAGCCCACATCGACCAAGATCTTGAAGGATGGCAATGGCATCAGTCGTGGAGTAGGATTCGCTCGGTAAGTCGTTTGCGCCTTTGCCATCATGAGAATACTGATCTGTGATTAGCTTCGAGAGCCCTGAAGTCTGCCAGCAAATCATCGACACCTTTAACAACAAGGAAATTGGTGAAGGCAAGGCCGCCACCACGCTGCAAATTCGGTACGCGGATACAACGAAGCAGAAGGAGCTCAAGAAGTACACCGCGGAAAAACGCCAATTCAAGACCAACGAATACAACGAGGCCGTTTACGGTCCCAACTCCCCATGGAGACCTCTCTACTCGCCAATGTCGACTTCGACATCCAGCTATAGCCCCATCCCGATCCGTGCACCAGGATCGGCCGCACCATGGAGGACGCAGTCACAAGCCTCGTCAAGTTCACCCTCGTGAGTTCTTTGCCGTAGCCTTCTCCGTGCGAGCTTCATGCTAACAGTGACTAGCTATGTTGGCTACCCGCAGTCATATGCAACTTCAGCCCTTGGCTACGGTCAAGTTCACAATGGGCTACTTGGAAGCGCAGTTGTTAAGCCAACTGTCGATGCAATCCCAGCTCCAGCACGTCACACAACTCGTATCAAGATCGAGAGTCCCAGTGTTACTGCTGCGGCTAAGAAGGCTGCTGCAGAGGCTGTTGTCGAACACTTACCCGACGCGGAGCCATCCTCGGCATCCGATGAAGACACATTGGTCTGCAGATCCAAATCCAGCAAGAGCTGCAGCACAGATGTTGTCCTGTCGCCAACCAAGTCCAAACTCTAGGCATTACTTCGTTTCCGTCCTCCATTTCGTTCAAAGGTTGTTCTCTTCCGCCGGCTAAGGTCTCCTCATGGCTAGCGTTATCCTTTCGCAATCACTAATGTTCATTCCGCAAAGCGCCAGAGGGTACTTCCTGGACCTTTAAACCTTAACACGCCTTACGGCCCTAATTCTGCATCGTCATTAATATCTGCATAGCTTTACAATGCTTCGACCATAGCGGGCAATGTAGCCTCGGCTAGCTCGAGCACGACGTGTTTATAATGGGTGATTTGCTATCAGCGGCATATGCGGTGGCGTTATCTTGGGACGATTCACTCGAGCCTGTGCCATTCTGGCTCGGGATGGCGATTTCTTTCAAGCACTGTGTTTCACTCTTGCTTTAGTTGCTTCAATTGCTTCAGCTTCATGACACCATAGAATAGCACTAGCTTTGATAGACTTGCTCTTTTGCTGCTTAGATTTGTCCAATTTGCGCTCTTGGTGAATAACAGGTGAAAAAATAAGTTTATAAAATCCTATCCATTGACATACTCGATATCCCAGTAAGCAGGGAACTTGGCTGCATGATCGGGGCAAGAGATTCGCTCTTGTAGCCATGCCTGCTGATGGATCTATCAGGAACACTCTAACCAGCAGGAGATTCCTCGGGCAATTCCTGTGGTTCAGTCGATTCATCAGAACCAGACGAGTCGGCCTCTCCGTTCAGGCTATCTTCGTCACGACCTCGGTCGCCATCAACGCCAACAGCCTGCATGTATTCCTCCAGTTCCTTGGCCATTTTCTTCGAGAAACCCGATGCTTCAACTCCGACATCTAATCTCTTGCTTTTAGCGCCCCCAGCAAGCTTCTTTGCATCTTTGAAAAAGGGCCCAGGCTCATCGCTCACAAAATTGAATCTCCGCTTGAAAAATCGCTTCATGCAATTAACATCTCGGTCGAAGTACATTTCCGCGTTTGTGTGATCAATGGAAACCATCTGGGGGAAATCTATAATGACGGGCGAGAGTTGTATCGAGGAGGTAAGATCTGTAGGCGTGGCTTCGCTGTTCTTCGTTTGAACCTCTGAAAGTAGCTCCGACTTCCGCGGGTCCGTTGCTTCGGATTTGAGATCTTTGGCTACCTGGTCTTCTCTGATTAGAATGTTGAATTCGTTGAAGTCCCCATGTATCAGCCCAAAGCTCACTAGCCGCAATATCACATCAATCAATTCTGCATACAGCCCCGCGGGATCTGGTACGCTCTCAATCTGCCTCAACGGGAATGCATCTATCAGCTCCATCACGACCGTATGCCTGCTCTGTGCTATCGGCCCCGGCACCCTAAAGCCGTTCTCCTTTAGCACCTTCATGAATGCGTACTCTTTCCGCGCCGATAGTCGAGACATGTACATCCAGCTTGCGCTCGTGCGATGCTTTAAGTAGTCCCTGTTGTTCTTTATGCTGCGGAAAGATATACGACCAAGTCGGTGGATCTTAAGGATGAGTTGAGTACCCGAGGGCGAGGCCACCACGTAGATATCGGACTCTTTGCCAACGCCAATGCAATTGCCTGTGCTGTAGACCGTGGTGCGCTTGAGGTGGGTATGGAGGGCAAGATAGTCGAGTCCGCCGTAGGTAAGGCGGTATCCGTCATCTTAATAGGACTGTCAGTATTGAGACGATATTGGTTTAGCGGAGGAGTGTACATTTGGCATTCTTCATTCGCGCTATGAGGTTCGCTTTCGCAAGAGTCGAGATACACTTATGAACACCACTTCCTCCACGCAAACCTGATAGCTGGGCGATCAACGGTGTAGGTACAACCTCATGGTTCTTGCTACCCATCTCCACCTATGGGGTCCTGGTCAGCTGTCAGTTTGGGAGCTGCGGAGGGCGGAGCGAGGTCAGGCATACAGCTGTTAGGACTCGCCAATCCTCGGAGGTGAGGTAGCGCAGCGCTTTTGTATCGAGCTTCATCTTGAATACTGGCGAGCTTGAATTTGCCGAGAAGTCAGGAAGGTGTTTTGGTAGTCTCGTAGAGGAGGAACTCTGTGCGGCGAAGGCGGCCAAGATCCGCAGCCTTGCCAAGCCTTTGCTGCCAAGCATTTTGAAAGATCGCCTCCAGAGCTCCAATGCGCCATCTCGGTACATTAGATCTAAACATCTTTGATCATTACCTCGAGACCAGCTCCTTTTTTTTATAGTGCACTGCAGTACCTTAGCATCAAATCTCCATCAACTGCCCCCAGGCTATCGGTTCTGCAACGCTGTCTATTAGTAATCTCTTGACATTGTTGATCGGCGGCCAATATGGCCAAAGAGAATGGAGCGCCCACCGCCGCCGAGAAAGGCAAGGGCAAGGCAATAGAGGAGAAGGCCACAGACAGCCACAAGAAGTCCGAAGAGACGAAGAAGGATAAAGATGGTAAGCCGATAGTCAACGGCACGAAGGGGGGAGAGCCAGAAGAAGGTACTTGGGTTCACAATGTATCATGGCAATCAATAGTTAATATTGCGCTATCATAGAGGAGCTGAATGAGGAGGACCAAAATCTCAAGAACGAGCTTGAGATGCTAGTTTCTCGTCTGCATGTAAGCCCCCATCCACCATCTCCGTGCTTGAAGCAGTGCCTTACAATTGTCGGTGAACAGGAACCAGATACCAGCCTCTATATACCATCCCTTCACGCTATCAAAGATTTCATCAAAACGTCCACATCTTCTATGACCGCAGTACCAAAGCCGCTCAAATTTCTACGACCGCATTACGATGACCTGACCAAGACTTTTGAGCAATGGCCAAGTGGGAAGGAAAAGGACTCTTTCGCAGACGTACTTTCTGTGCTTGGAATGACACAAGGAGATGAGGAGAAGCTTGACTCTCTCAAGTATCGTCTACTTGCTCCTTCTGAAGAGATGGGTTCATGGGGGCATGAATATGTTCGGCATCTCTCGCTCGAGATTGGGCAAGACTATCAGAGAAGAATGAATGATGATGAAGATGCTCAAGAGCTGTTCGATCTTTCGAAGACTCTCGTCCCGTACTTTCTAAGCCATAATGCCGAAGCTGATGCCGTGGATCTGTTGAGTGAGCTGGAGAAAATCCAGGAGATACCCCAGTACCTGGACGAGAACGCCTACGCAAGAGTTTGTCTTTACATGGTTAGCATGGTAAATTTACTCACGTACCCCGAAGATCAGCAATTCCTCAGGACGGCCCACGATATTTACAAGCAGTACAACAAGCTCCCACAAGCCGTGGTCCTTGCGATACGACTCAACGACATCGAACTCATACACAACGACTTCGACTCGACCACAGATGTGGCGATGAAGAAGCAAATGGCACTTTTAGTTGCACGACAGCAGATATGGCTGGAGCCTCCTTCAGAAGCCGAAGAAGAACAAGATCTGACCGATTGTCTAAGCAATGCGAAGCTGCCGGACTACTTCAAGTCATTAGCAAAGGAGCTCAACATTCTTGACCCTAAGATGCCAGAAGATATTTACAAGAGCCATCTCGAGAGCACGCGAACCGCTGGCCTTACCAACGTAGACTCTGCAAGGCACAATCTAGCCAGTGCCTTCGTCAATGCCTTCACCAATGTAGGCTTCGGCAATGACAAGATGATGCTGGGTGCTGCCGAAGGCGAAAAGACTGCATGGGTTTACAAAACCAAAGATGATGGCATGATGTCGACGGCAGCGTCCATGGGCATGTTACTAAAGTGGGACATCGAGAATGGCCTCGACCAAATCGACAAGTACACTTACGCACAAGAGGAGCAAATTAAAGCTGGCGCACTTCTGGCGATAGGCATTCTCAACTCAGGCGTCCGAATGGACTCAGAGCCAGCCTTGGCTCTGCTCAGTACCGAAGAAAACATTGGGGCTAAGAGCATACAAATGCGAGTGGCATCGATCATGGGCCTTGGCCTTGCATGTGCAGGAACTAACAAGGAGGATCTTCTGGAATTGTTACTGCCCATCGTCGAAGATACATCACTCGACATGCAGCTCTCAGCCATGGCTGCGTTATCACTGGGTCTGATCTTCGTTGGCTCCTCGAACGATCGAGTCAGTGAAGCAATCATCACAACCTTGCTGGACGAAGAACGGCAAAAACAGCTAAAAGACAAATGGACACGCTTCATGTCATTAGGCCTTGCTTTGCTCTTCTTCGGTCGTCAAGAAGAAGTGGAAGTCATTCTCGAGACTCTGAAAGCTATTGATCACCCAATGGCCAAACCAGCAGCGGTACTTGCTGAGGTCTGCGCCTGGGCAGGTACAGGCACGGTGCTAAAGCTGCAAGAGCTGCTGCACTTGTGCAACGACCACATTGAAGATGGTGACGATAAGAAGGGAGACGAGCTCATCCAGACGTATGCTGTCTTGGGTTTGTCTCTTATCTCCATGGGCGAGGAAGTCGGCCAAGAGATGGTACTTCGGCAGTTCGGTCATCTCATGCACTACGGCGAGGCCAACATCCGGAAAGCTGTCCCTCTCGCCATGGGCCTCATCAGCCCTAGCAACCCACAGATGAAGGTCTACGACACGCTCTCAAGATACAGTCACGATAACGACAACGATGTAGCAATCAATTCTATCTTCGCGATGGGTCTTCTAGGCGCAGGCACCAACAATGCGCGGCTAGCCCAGCTCCTGAGACAGCTTGCAAGCTACTACCACCGAGACCAGAATTCTCTGTTCATGGTGCGGATAGCGCAGGGACTTCTGCACATGGGCAAAGGCACCATGTCGATTAATCCCTTCCACACCGATCGCCAAATCCTTTCGAGAGTTGCCGCGGCCGGCCTACTTACTGTCCTTGTGGCTATGATTGATGCCAAGCAGTTCGTTTTGGCTGACTCGCACTATCTGCTTTACTACATTGTCACAGCTATGCATCCTAGATTCTTGGTCACGCTAGACGAGGAATTAAAGCCCTTACAGGTCAATGTCAGGGTGGGTCAGGCAGTCGACGTGGTGGGGCAAGCAGGTCGACCAAAAACCATCACCGGATGGCAGACGCAAAGTACGCCTGTGCTGCTCGCGTATGGCGAGAGGGCGGAGTTGGAGGACGAGCAATATTTGAGTCTAGCTAGCAATTTGGAGGGACTCGTGATACTGAGAAAAGTGTGTAATGCTACTTCCTCTACTTAAAGGACTACCTTAAGCTAACATGAGATAGAATCCAGCATGGCAAGAGTGACGCATAAGTGGTGTTGACTCCAGTTCTGGACAGCTATCCTAGCGTTGTAAAAATAGAAATAGAAACATGGACACTTTGCATCTGAAACATTCTGCCGTTGCGAACGAGTTCAGTAAACCGCTAATACTCATCCTTCCGCAAGCAGCAGTGTGCGTCCCCAGTTAGACAAGAGTCTCAATGGTCTCATCCCATTTTACATTTTATTGATGACTCAAAGGGTGTACTCTACATATAAGCAATTGCCATTTTGGTTGTCATGCGAGAGGTTTTCCCGTGTCAGTGGAGACGACTTTCCCTAGCAGATTGCGCCGAGGCTACAGTAACGGAATACTGACGTTCACATCAGTTGGCAAAGGCTCTCAATTTTGAAGCTATATGGGAAATTATGTACGGTAAGTGCTAGCAAAAGAACCGCGCATTGGGAATTCGTCGAGCCTTCGTAATCCATGAAACAACAAACTTCCTTTATAGGACAATTTCGGTCCGTATCCTCTATCTTATGACCATCCAACAGCAAATTTCGTAGGAGACTCATCGATCCGATTGCTCTTCTAAACGCCCGCCATTCTTTCATCTTGCAGTCCCTGAGGCTATTATTTCTGAGCTACTGGTGCTGTGGTCGTAGTTCCCGGCTCTAGCGTATGTTCATGGCCTGCTGCTTTGACTACCTTTCCTCCCTCGAGCTGCTGGCAGACAGGCGTATTCATCATCCACGGATCAGCCATCATGTCCTCCAATGTTGCCCGCTGTCTGGGATTGATCTGAAGCATTTTGCCCATAATGGTCCTTGTCTCTCTAGGTAGAAGACGGAGTAACCGCCAGGGTCCTTTGATGACTTCTTGTTTGGGCGCATCAATACGTGGACCAGGGTTTTGTTCATTGGCGTGGTCTCCATCCGCTGGCCTTTCCCCATGCTGGTCATGTGGAGCGGAGCTGCGACGCTCGTCGGCCACAGCAGGTGTGACTTCTGTTGCAGACTTGGAGCGCTCTTTCGCTCCAGTATCAGAATAGGGTGTACCAGGAGTGGGCGGTGAGATGAAGAGCTTATATGAATTGTCGGTCACACGTGGTGCTTTCCATGGGAATCTTCTCAGCGACATGCAGGCGAATATTATGGCCAGAGACCAGACATCTGTGGGTTGTGGGTCATACTTGGGATGGTCGTAGACTTCGGGTGCTAAGTAAGGATCTGAACCGACGACGCCTGGTGATTGTGAGCTTCGAATTCCAAGACAAAGATGCAAAACACGTACCGGTTGCCAAAATGATATCATTCTCGAAGGGGTATCTGAAAACACTTGCGCTCCCGAAATCGATCAATTTCATAATTCCATGCTCGTTGACCACCACGTTGTCTAACTTGAGATCTCTGTGCGCAAGGCCCATGCTATGCAAGAACGTTACGCCGCTCACGATCTGGAGGAAAGAACATGCAACTTCTTCTCTTGACATTTTACCCGTCATGACGATTGCGAAAAGGTCATACGGCGCATACTCCATTACCTCGTACCAGTGACCTCGTTCATGAATGATATCAAGCGTCTCAATAATGTTTCCATGGTGCAACGTGGACCCAATACAGAATTCTGCGGTAACCTTCTTGTTATACTCTCGCTCCGTCTCATAGGAATGTCGATCTCGAAACTGCTTGACGGCAAAGGTCAAGCCGTCGCTGCTGCGCTTCATCAGCTTGACTGAGCCTCCAGCACCAGATCCAAGGACTTTGCCGAATTTGCCCCACTTAGACTGCAGACCATGGTCATCGGCAAATGGGATATTGTTACCAGGGTGTGGTGGCGTTCTCAATCCTGAGCCATTGGCTGCCGCTTTCATGGCTTTTGCTGGTGATTGCGTACGCTTCGATTTATGATGTCCACCTATCCCAAAGAAGCGTTTTAGTTCCGACATCGAGCCGTGTGGCTTC
>JAABUP010007616.1_pt1 | contig 14361 bp, 13 predicted proteins | sample 5559201 | NCBI WGS metagenome assembly JAABUP01 (sample SAMN10711887, study PRJNA513373) | rock metagenome | isolation source: Antarctica rocks | place: Antarctica | reverse complement strand
AGTTTACGAGTATTTAAGACCTTGGCTGCCCGAGTTCTGAAGCCATGTCTAAAGCGATTCCTCCTCAAGAACACAGCATGCCTTACACGTATCCATTCCCTGTCGCCAAACCATTGGAAAACACTATCTGACTTCGATAGATATCTTTGCACTTCTCAATGGCCTCGGTTTTGTACCCCAAGCACGATAAGGCATTAGTCTGCTCGGTACACGTAATTGAGGAATCGATTGCGTGTCTCATACAAACAAGAGTTCTTGAATAGGAGACGCTATTGTATTGGACTCAAGGTGAGGATGCAGAGTGGATTGGAGGAAGAAGGCAAGACATCTAGCATTGAGTCCGTTGAGTAGTAGTATTGTAGAGAAGAAAGAGGTGAGACAGTCTGGCTTTGGAATGTCTGGCTCAAGCTCGTAGAGAACTGTGCGAGACAGGACTGAGGATATTAAAAAGGGTCTGATGCCATATCGACAGCAAGTGGGGGTCAGCAGCAAGATAATCAGATTTTGGTCATCCTACTTCGAGCCGCCACAAAGCAACGGTGACAACGTTAATGCTTGTGAAATAAGACCTAGACCGCAGGCAATCGCTTGGCCAAGCGGCTATACAAAGAAAATTGACTCTCGGTTGGTTTCAGACTGTCATGTATAACGCCATGGCAGTCTTCCAAGGCCGAAAAGGAGAAAGCATTTGACTAGATGGACGTAAGCCTAGCATAGTGATTGGGCTATATGCTGGGTACGCGCGTCTTAGACAATCTCATATGTCTCGACGAGGTCGCGAGCCTGGACGGGAATTTAAAACATGGCTGGACATGATTTTCATGGTTTCATCTTTAGTGCTTGGATTGTAGCTCCAAGCGGCCGTCCCGCTAAGATATGTCCTCTCCCAATGTCAGCACTGGAGGACCGCCAAGCTTACCCCACGTAAAAGCCGCCTATCATCACATTATAGCAAGACATACCTAGTAGCGCAGTATATTTTGCTCCCAACCAAAGACGTACATCTCTTTGTGCTTCTTCATGATCTAGTCCTCATTACAGTACCTTCAGCCAACGAACACTACAGCATTTCCGCATTCTTCACCCGCACCCAAACAAATTTCCGAGTACGCCTCTCACGAATCTCTGTCGATGAATTGAACAAGCTGATATATGTCGCGGTAGGAGGCATTAAGTTGAGGGTCTGCCCAGTCTAAATGGACGTCTCAAAGAAAGCTACCCTTACGGCAACTTGCCACTGCAAAGCCGTCCGCATCACCTTTCCACAACCAGACAAACATCTCAACGAATGTCAGTGCTCTATCTGTCGCCGCTACGGAGCGCTTTGGGCGTACTACAAACGAGATGAAGTCCAAATTGAAGGCCAAATAACGGAGACCTATATATGGGGCGACAAGGACATAGAGTTCCATCGTTGCCAGGAGTGTGGTTGTATGACACATTGGGCGCCGACGGACAAATCTAAGCAAAAGCTGGGTGTCAATTGCAGGATGCTGGAGAGAGAGCACTTGGAGAAACTCGAGGTTAGGAAGTCTGAGGGCCCGTAATTGCGACAAGTGAAAATCTGTGCAGCAGGGTACGGTCGATCCCTGCTTGGTGTGCTTTTAAAGCTACTGCCAAAATACTACGAGATCTATAGCGCTCTATCTAACGCTGTTAGACTTGTTGGGAGGCCACTACTACTCTCTTGCTGATCTTGCAAAGCTGATAACTAAGTCCCGTAGTCCTCGAATGGTACTCCACAACAGCCCTGATTTCATCTAATATCCCAACCATTTTTTCTCCTTCCTCCGCAGCCACTGCTTTCTTAACTGCAGCCAATCACCCTCTGCAGTCCAGTCATTGTTCGGCCCCGCTACTCTCCACCTCCCGCTTCGAGTCTCATCGAAAATATCTCGCAACCACCTCGTCCCATATCGCCCTCAACTGCGTGCAATCTCATACTGACGACGGCCACCCATAGACTGATGATAATACCATGGCCCTTTCCACGTGATTCGCACCCTCGCTCAAACTCGTGCAAGCAGAGATCAGAAGGGCACCTTGAATGCAAGCCTCTGTCTTCTCGGGCCCCGAACCTATAGTCCTTGTCACATTGAGTGTACTGCTGTATATCCGCATATCCGGAGTATGCAGGTGTACGGTCCGTAGCATGCTGCAACAAGCATTCCCTTCCTACTAGTACTGGGTATTGTGTGACAACTGGGTGCACCAGTCTAGTTGCAGGGCATTCTGTTATAACAAAAGCCCTCGTCTGAGATTGGTACCGACATTGTACTCGTTTTTAGGCAGCAAGCGCGTCACGGACAGCTTCTTGAATGATTTTTGGCTCAAAAAGCCATCCAGAACCCACACAGAGGGAGCAATAGCGACCTCCACACGCACATTACCTTGCAAGGGCCAAAGTCAGCTTCGTAAACAGGCTTCAGGCTCGTCTTTAAGAGTCTAGGTGGACGTCCTGGCAACGCTGTCAGATGATTTACTATCATCTAGCCGCTACCAGCTTTCTCGTCGAAGGTTCTCATGACGGCAAAAAGGGGGGTTTGACCCGGCGAGGGACTTCTCCGTCATCTGGGATTACCATATATGAAATGTCCAAGCACCAGGCAAGCTTAGAGAAACCGGCGTACATGTGTGGCGAAAATTTTGAATTACTTCGCACCAACCCCGTTTGCATTGGTACTGATTTTTGAAGGTTTCATCAACGTTACAATACTGCCCGGTGCCTGGCCGGGCAACGGGATGCTTGTAAAGGCGACAGTCCTAAAAACTGACAGCGTTCTCAAGGTATGGCTATCGAAGATCAATCGGCGCATGATCGAAGTTGCTTCAAAGTTTGTAGGCAGCCGATCTGGGATGAGACGTCCTATCGAAGCCTTTCGGGGGCCAGAGCTATATCACTTACACAAACAGAAAGCCATTCTAGTGAGACTTTACAATATTGCATTGCGTCTAACCAAACGCTTACGATATCACATGTTTGGAGCCCGTAAGTCCTGATCTGCTACTTCAGAGATTCAACGTTCCGAGATGATCCGGGACGTAGTCTTGTTCCTCATTGGCGCTGGGGTCACCTCCAAAGACTCCGCACAAGGGTCATACCAGCACTGTACTCCTTGGGACCTGTTGATCAATGCTGACGCTAAGTATAGTGGCTAAGGTGGAAGACCAGAAACTGGATTCAACAATTGCCTCCATCTTCGATACTACCGACTTGCAAGATCTTTAGGCTCGACTCATATTGGATAGACATGACATGCATCCCTAACGATCACCAACTCCGTGCCGAGTCCATTGCAAAGATTAACGACGTCTTTTTGGACGCGAAAGCCATGCTTGGGTGTGATAAAGACATCATGGAGGTTGACATCTCTAATATAACCACCGCATTCTATGAGACTTGTTCCCGCCATCATTTGCGACTGGAATGTAAGAGCCTGGACCTTCTTCGAGGCGTTCCGAGCCCGACGAACCAACCCTCTTCTCTGCAGAAACAACGACGTCATGTCGCTAAAACAAGTCGTCCAATTCGTCCTTATTGAAGGTGCGTTAGATGTTGGGACTCTGCTCGTGGCAGTACCCCACTTCCTACCGCCGCTCGACGACCGCAAATCAATAGCACCAAAGTCAGAGAACAGAGAGCAATTCGAAGCGGGTCATTTGCCCATTGAGACGAGCAGTAGTCTCTTGAGCAATCGCCCCGCTTCTCGGCCTGGCGATGACTTCGTGATTTGGAGCCTCCCCATCAGCGAGAAAACAAATGTTTACACCGCAGAAGCGTTTTGGAAGAGCATGTAGGGGCTAGCCTTTCGCACCTCGGCGAAGACCGAAAACATCTTCTCCAGTGCGGCCAGCATTACGACCGGATACCTTATCTCTAGTGCACCGCGACTCAAGATGAGAGGATTAGGGTGGGCGCCCGCATCACCGGCGTTACAACCTTCCATCAAGTCGGAACAAGCTGGTCTCTACGGGTTCGACGATTGGGGACGTGAGTCCGGACATATCACAGCGGATGGCCTTGTTGCCGCCTGGTGCCTTTGTAAATTCGATGGCACTGGTTTTTGGTCAATGATACACTCTGTAGCAGCGAGACTATGGATGCAGTCCCCCAATTGCCAATGCCCGCATAATCTTGCAGAAAAAAAGAGAGCAATACTTGCAAGGGTACCGCTGGGGTAGGATGCTATATCCTCTTGCGCACGATTTTAAAGTCGGTGACGACCCGGGTGTTTGGTGGGAGGATGGCAGGAGGTTGAGACGAAAGATTTTAGTTGTGCGCGGTACCAACAAGACGAACGGATTGGTGGTGGAAAAATGTACTTGCAATAGCAGCATACCAACGAACGGTAAATAGGACGAGAGCAGCGAGGCAGTGGGATAGGAGTGGAGGGTTATCTATATGTGGGACGATGCAGAGCCCCTACCGCAGTGGCAAAGAGCCCAAAAACTCTTGATAGTCTGACGGCGCTATCTGACGTCGAGGCAGTGGGCAATTTTCAGCGGCTTCGGTGGAGAAGCCATAGATGGCGTAGCTGAACGTCATGCGGTAAGGGAGCACTTACCGGTAAATAGCGTTCTAAGGCCATATTCAGCGGATGAGAAGCCTACTTTGGAGGCCCAAAGGGTCATATAGTACAGAGAGTGTGCTTGGCTGGACGAAAGCCACTTAGAGATTTGGAAAAGCCTGGGGCATGCGAGACTGTGTCCACCTCATCCAAATGCTATCCAGATCGCTTCACTCAGATCCCGTAATTCGAACTGTGCGAGTGATAGATCCAATCTTGGGAAGAAATTATCCACACGTATACATTCTAGGGCATATGAAGTCTGAAAGAGTGGAAGGTCGAGACAAGGAATCTGAATCGGGCCATGGGACCGATGTTTGAGATTGTAACAGCTGTAAATGACCCCCAAACGGGATGCTAATTGGCGAATCCGAGATGAGGCTACTATTACCAATAACGTTACCGTTACGGGAAAGGGATGAGACGGTCCCTGGAGGCTTACCTGGCGCAGATAAATTTCGCACGTTCGAGATATACATTACTCTGGTGTCATCCCTTGACGACGTTGTAAATCTACGAGCTATGCAGTGACGGCTCAACTTCATTCTGTTAAGCCGCAAAACCCGGATACTGCGCCATGATTCCCCCAGCTTTTTGAGCAGGCGCCAACCCTACCAGGCCGTATGATCTGCCGACCATCTGGGCCTTTGGAAGTCGGACATATTAGGTCAAGGGTAATTCGCATATGGCCTGGAATACGGCACGGAGATGTGATCGTGGAAAGGGTTCCGCTGCTCTTGATGTTATGTGCAATGAGACGGAGCTGTGACATATATTCTGGAAGTAGTAGTAGTTGATAGCGCCCTTAGAGAAGCGATAATATAGATGAAAGGCAAAATCTGGAAATTTTGACAGAAGCTGCCGGTACCTTTCTCACTTAGTGTCACGACCCAGAAAAGGAAGGCTATCTTTGTGATATATACCACTAAGACTTAGTCTAGTCCTAAGAGCCGGATTTGTCGCTTGGTATTGAGAACTCTGCTAAGCTGGATGGTTTCTGCTCCTAGTTAGCCTAGAGCTGAAGAAGAGATAGGCCTCCTCCTGAGATTTATAACCATAACAGGGTGCTTCAGAAAACAGTGTCGCGCCACGACAAGAGATAGGGCGCTGTTTTCTGTCTTGGCGTCTTGGCGTCTTGGCGCCAAGATTCTTGACGACTCGCGGCCTTTACGTATATTCTCTTCTGTGCACTTATGAGAGCGAGGTGTCTTGTGCTAGCGAAGAGGTCTTTCGCACCAATAGTCCAGGGAGCTATGCATCGCCCAGTCTCGCAGGAGCTACCAAGCCCGCGTACTCGTAAGATACGTTCTTTTTGCCATCCGGAAGAGCGGCAGATGTTCTAGTCCGTCTGGACTTCAACATTCTATGCCTTCAGATTCTTCCCTAGCTATAATCGTTCCTCGTAGGTACGGTGCCTGTCCTTTCTCCATCGTTTCTGGAAGAGGTTTCTCTTAGCGTTACACCCGAAGATGTCTCCAAACTCCTTCTCTGTTGCAGCTGTGCTGCTCGCTTTCTTCACTATACCAGCGTTGGGGCAATCGACGTCAGGCTGCTCAACGACACTGACCCCAACGAACTCGATCAAGCCCTCCGTGGCGTCGGGCTATCAAGCAGCGCTCGTCGCGACAGGTCTCACACACCCACGCTCAATCGAGTTCGATAGCTCTGGGAATCTTCTGGTCATTCAATCAGGTGCAGGGATTGAGAGCTTGCAGCTTCAGGACAATGGAGGGACTTGCGTGAGTGTCAAGTCGAAGAAGACTGTCGTGTCGGCCAGCGCTGTGAGTCCATTTGGCTGATATGCCAGGCGATTAGCGATTACTAATGATTTGAAATGCAGCTTAACCACGGCTTAGCACTATCACAAGACGGAAAGACACTATATGCCTCCTCCTCGGAGGCAGCGTATTCGTGGAGCTACGACTCAACGAGCTCTATGGCCAGTAAGGCCAATACTACACTCGTCACAGGCATGAAGACGGATGATCATACTACAAGGACCCTTCTCATGTCACACAAAGTCAACGGGACGCTATTGATCAGCAGGGGCAGCACCTCAAACATCGATCTTGAAGCAGAGATGCTGTCTTCGGGTCACAGTCAGATCAAGGCGTTCAACCTGAACAATATCACCGCGAATGGCTACGACTTTGACACAGATGGGCTACGCCTGGGGTGGGGCTTGCGAAACTCTGTCGGAGTCTCGGAGCATCCGGCGACTGGCGGAATTTACTCCGTCGAAAATTCCGTTGACCAAGCTACTCGCGATGGTCAAGACGTCCACGAAGATAATCCAGGCGAGGAGATGAACTTCCATGGGTACTTGAACGGAACAAAATATGCTCCTCAAGGTAGCAACTACGGATACCCATACTGCTTTGCTGCTTGGGTGCCGAGCGATCTTCCCATGAACTCGAACGTAACAGTGGGCAGCCAGTTCGCTATTGGAAGCCAGAACAATACCATCAACGATACCTACTGCGCAGAGCAGACGCCACCAAGATTGACCTTCCAGGCTCACATGGCTCCACTGGACATCAAGTTCAATAACAGCGGCAATGACGGCTGGGTCACCTTCCATGGCAGTTGGGACCGCACGGATCCATCCGGCTACAAAGTTTCCACGATCCAATTCGCCGACGGAGAGCCAGTCGCTGCCGCCAACAGTAACACATCTTACACGGACATCTTTACAAATGCAGATAATTCCGCCTGCCCAGGAAGTTGTTTCAGACCAGTGAGCATGGCGTTTGATAGCCAGGGAAGGATGTTCGTCAGCTCTGATGCTAGCGGCGAGATCTACGTTGTTACGAGAGATGAGGCCAGCAATGGAACTTCTGGTGGATCCGCTAGCAGCGGGACTTCTGGGAGTAGTTCTGCTGGTGGAAAGACTTCAGGAGCTGAGAAGCTCTGGGTGGGTGGTACAGCTGCATTGGCAATTACATTTTTGGTATCTTGCGTCATGTCTCGATATTGATGATCTATGGTACGATTGCATATTTTATGATTCGACGTTTTTAGCATTGTGGCCATTCTGTGCATGCGGCCTAACGAGCTTGAAAAGCTGGTGTTTACTAGTGAGGGAGCCGGGTTACAGTGACGGGCTACACTTTAATCTTGAGCCTCTTTAATGTGGGGCCACGCGCAGTACTTCCCTGCCACGTTTTCAAGATAGCCAACTTCATCCTAGACGTGAACAACGGGCCGCCTGACCTGCCCAATCCCGCGGGAAGTTTTGCGCATTCATGGAAATCAAATGAAATGAATACCAGTGACAGACAGGAGGAAGCAATTTACCTAATAGCTGTCGCAGACATTTGCTTCGGATCGGCCTTGATCCAGAATTGTGGCTGACGTTGGAGTCAATTGAGTTTTGTGTCAAGATCCCAGCGTTGCGCAGTTGCAACTGCAGAAATTCTCTCACCTTGCTCAGCATAGTCGATCAAAATGAGCATTGCAGGGAGATCATAGGGTGAATTTGTGTGGCTGGAAATCTCTGTCCGTTTTCCGTCAAATGTCATTCACTCGAAAAATCCTTCTCAGGGGTCGTTTCAAGATCACTTTCAGCCTTCTTGGCGATTCTACCAGCCATCCTTTTTTTTTCTATTCTCACTGATCTCAGTTTGTCATCGCTCTACATCCGCTCCTCCTCACACTTCTCCATCCATTTCCCATCCTCTTCTCATGCTTGACTTGCCGTCGTCCATCATCTCCACCATCAATCAGCTGCTGGCTAGCTGTCGTGCCAAAGCACACCACGTCCAATTGACCCTCCATTGAGCAAGAACCGCAATACACTCGCCCTCTCCGCTTACACCTTCTACATCGCATCTTCCCTCTACCATCTGCCTCGCCCTCCAATTTTCCGTTCCATTGCATAGACCGTCGCAATGGCTTTCAATCTCCTCCCTCTCGAGGTACCTCACCCTCCTTCCATCACCGGAACGACACCCTGCCTTAACTTTTACCAATCACTAACATATTTCATACCAGACCAACGAGAACATCGCATCGTACCTGAGCCATGATCGAGACGTCATCAACTTCGCGCGCATCTGCAAGACTACATACTCAGCCATCAACTCCCATCGCTGCGGCGTATGGCGCAAGCTTTGGGCCAAGCGATACGACACACCTGCCAAGAAATCTGGCGTCGAAGTCAAGATGCAGTACCAGATTCGATCCAGGTACCTTCGTAAAAGTATCCCCCGCTTCTGGAGGGGCCACAAGTGTGAGGAACTGCGTGCAATGGAGAAGCTGAGAGATCTCATCGTTGGTAAGTAACGCATGCTACCATGTTTTCTTCCCATTGAGGGTCCTCATCCGCTTCCTTATGCCATGTATGAGAGATTTATGGCCATCACCCAGGTTTAGATGCAGCGACCATTAGCTGAGATTTGCGTAAGGCAACAGCACTGACGCGCTACAGAATCCTTTGCCGATACGCCAATGGGCCACAAAGCCACCGCGCCCTCGAAAAACATTGCTCAAATTCGTCGCTTCATTCAGCGTTCGAATATTCTCCACACTGTCGCCTCCCCATTCTTTGCAGATCGCAATTTCAACCCTTTCCTGAAGGCACTGCAGGTTGTTATATACCACTTCCAGCTTGACCGATCACTGGACATTCCCACCTTCGGTATGTAGATTCCGCAGCTATTTCATCCCCTTTGGTGTTCGACCTTGGGTATCTTGTTTTGTATGGGGTCATTCGAGCAGCAGCGGCTCATTAAACATTCTACATCACTGCCCATTCAACACCTCAGCAGACAAGCTGACACCTCGATCTGCACAGGCTTCCCACACTCTCAGATCGCAGTCTATGGACATCCTGAACAGTATCCTCTCTTCCTCGACAACGGCTTCGAAGTCAACATCGATTTGCTCATGCATACCGCAAACTTCTTCAAGTACCACATGACTCGCGAGGATGAGAACACACTATTCACCCTCTTCAAAGAGCTTAAAGACGATCAGAGGCCTCGCGCATGGGATAGCCAGCTCCAGCAAGGTCGCGGTGTTCCAGGCGTCAAGAAGATTGGTAGCCACTGGAAAGGGAGCTATGGTAAGTTCTCTGCTGCCATGTCGCCAAACATTTTACTGACACTATGGTAGCATACCTAGACCCTAACGACATCCCCTTCATCCGCTCCCAACAAAACGTTGGCCAGGACATCTTCACCGACCGCATCGACTTCGAAGACGGCTTCCAAACCCTAGAGGTCGACTTCACCTCCTCAGCCAACGTCGTTCCCTTCCCCAAAATCTTCGACAGCCACCTCAACTCCTTCCCCTCTCCTGACGTCTGCCAGGAGATCCACCGACTCTCAAAGCCCAAAAAGAAAGTCCAAGGACCCGTCCGCGTCTTCCATCCTCGTGCCCCACCAGTACACTCCCGAGACACTGGCCTCCCCTCACCAAAATACACGCCTGACAACCCACCTCGTCAGCACGTAATAAGGCTTCCTATCCCAATCCACGCCACTGCAGCAGAAGATATGCCACCCACACCAACATCCCCGGTATTCGACCACACCAAGCCACGCAAAGGCCACAATTATCTGCAATTCTCCGGCTTGGGTGCTGACGCCTTACCCTTCCATTGCACCGGTATTCTCCACCCACTACCACCGCAGCACGAGATTCCGGGCTGGCAGCGCATCACCATGATGAAGTATTTCGACCCAATCAGCCCTAACAACTCACCAGCTATTGCGCCCAATAATGGGTTTCACCTTGCTGAGGATGTGAGCATCAACGATGGCTGTTGGGCTTATGAGGGTGTGGTGTTGCCTGGGGGTATGATTATGTTGGGACGGTGGTGGAGTCCTATGGATCAGACTAGGGAGAGACGGTGCATGGGGCCGTTTATATTTTGGAACGTTGCGCCGCCTGCTGGGGCCTGAGTAGAGAGAATGCCAAAAGGGTGAAGGCTTGGCGAGCTTTCACTACAAGTGAACGGCCCCTATCAAACATTCACGATTACACACTCACGACTTCACGACTACGATAGGGCAACTTGTTATCCTTTCTTTTAGACTACCTTTCGGTCACGACGTTCTTTGGCACTGTTTGCGCCCGACAAAGGATCTTTGAATCACCACGCTCTTTACGACTTATGACCCTCACGATTATACCATTCTATGGCAAAGGTTCTACCTGCACACGCCACGCTCATTTGGATCATACTTGGTCATCACAGTCATTTCAGCCATATCAGCATTTTACGATTCTGCCTTCTCTCCAACAGTGGGGAAGGAGGCCATTCAAATTTACGACATCGAGCCTCTTTCTTACGCACTGCGAGGAAGGACGCTTCTCAGCATTTAGCAATCAAACCCAGACTCCAGAAATCAAAATTCGCCTTTACCATCCGGCATGCAACAACACCGACGTACCGCCTCGAAGAGAGTCTCCGACAGTCCATTGTCTGAGGCGTCTGCAGGTGACTTTCTCGAGCACCGGTAATTTACTCAGTATGCACTCCACCCGTACACATCGCCTCGAATTCCGTCTGACAGCCCCGTCGGGAGCACAGAAAGACGGCTTCTTCGAACGCCAATCCTCCGTTTCGCAATCATACTCAATTACGCATCCATCCCCAACTAAGGATGGGTGCTACTGCATTATGTCCACTAGCATTTCAGCTGGTTGTACGCTCAGAGACTTATACTCAGGAGTGTACGCTCAAGAGTGTAAGCTCACGAGAGAACCAAAATAGGATTTATATGCAACGATAGGAGGGACCTCGTTAGAGCTTCTCGACTTCTTCAGTTTTTCAACATGTCACATAACGCGCGCATACATAGACAGATCTCTCCGCTCAAAAGAAATGAACAATGCTTTCGATGAAATTCGACTCCATTCTTTTCTCGGCTTGCTAGTGACACTGTAAGGTCAAGGTCTCGAAAATGCTTTCCATTTACACCCTCTACGTATCTAGACAATACTGTATCTTCGATCTAACAACGTCAATCGTGAAGACATCCTCACTCTCCAATCCAATTCCTACTCCTCAATCCATTTAAGGCAATCCCACTCCCCTTTCAGATTCTCCTTCCACAAGCTAACCTTGTTATCTCCACCTGAAACTGCCAGGACATTCCCACTCAAACTCCAGCTCACCCTCCATAATACAGCATCGAAAGTTAATGTAGTGGCCTTCCATTCATTAGGATGTGCGGGATCCGATGTCCATATCTTGACAGTCTTGTCTTGCGAGGCAGAAGCAATGTAAGATTTTTGGAGGATGGTGGGAGCCCAGGCGACGTCCCGGACCCAGTCAGTGTGGCCTTTGAGCTCCACTGTTTGGGAATATTTCTGGTCTTGTGGACTAGCAGCAATAATTTCCAGTCAGAAAGCGAACTCTGAATCCAAAAAGAGTAAATTAAGCCACATACTTGTAGTCCCATATCCTCACCACATTATCACTCCCACCCGTCACAAACCTCCTAACCCCTCCAGGCCCCGGCTTACTCGAGACTAAACTCCCCGGCGCAATCGCCGGCGCCCAACTCACAGCATTGACCCCCGCCCCATGCGCCTGAAATATCTGATGCGTCCAATTGCCCTCTTGGAACTCTAACACCGAGACATTGCCGTCGGACGAAGCGCAGGCAAGGAGGCAGCCGGATTCGTGGGGTGACCAGGAGACAATGTTTACGGAGGCGGTGTGTAGGTTGAAGGACGCGACTATAGTCCAATGGGAGGGGGCGGAGGAGGGAGGGGATTCGCGCCAGATCTTTACGGAGCCGTCGTAGGAGGAGGAGGCGAGGATGGCGCCATATTTGGGATGGGCCTGTGGGAGGGGGGATTAGGACGGTGGGCTTGGGCGGAAAGGGTAGGGAGGAGAGGCGGACCCATGAGACGCACCAGACTGCACCTTCGTGCCTGGGAGCTGTGTCAGTGGATGACACGTGCTCATGAGGAAAGATGCACATACCCTCGCAGTGTCTCCGTGAGCTTATGCGATTCGCCCTCAACCTCGAAGATCTTGATGGTCTTGTCCGAGGAACAAGTTGCTAATCTTCGGCCGTAGTAGTCGAGGACTGCGTCATGCTGTCGTCGCGTAAGCTAGTTTCGAGAGCTTCGAGGTGTTGTTTAGACGTACAATCATGTCATCGTGGCCGGAATTGGTGATGACTTGGGCCTATCTATGTCAGTGTTGGGCATTGAAGCTGGGATATTCGACGGACCATCTTGGAGCCCCTCGTAGTTGGTGGAGGGAGGTGGAGATAGAGGACAGCAGTACATGAAGAATGCTCGCTCAACAAATGCCACTTGCGATTCACCCGCACGACCCGTAAACTTTACTCGAGGGTTAGGGCTAGAAATTGACAGCGGCAAGTGAGTGGGTCACTAGATCTGCACTTTAGCACTAATGCTCCTCCGTAACATTTACGTCGGACGAGAATGTTGATATACGAACCTCGGCAGCAGCTTCAACATCCTTTTCTCTCCACCACTTCTTGGGTTCTCTCTCGTCTTATATCATAGAGCAAGACACTATGGCAGACGCTTTGTGTGGGCCTTCCAACCCTCTACAGACCTTTCAAAAGCAGACAGGGGTGGATAGGACCTTGCAACAGGACAGATATGCTGCACGTCAAGCACAAGAGGAGGTAAATCACTCCTCCTGCTGTTGTCTGGCATGAAGCCAATTAATTGTGACCTAGAGCTTTCGCTCTATACCTGGCCCTAACGCTGGTATACTCGATGCCGAATTTGAAGCCTTCGAGGCAGGCCACGCTCTGCAAAATGGATATCCTGAGCCCCATTTCTTCCCCAATGGCCCTCCTCCACAAGCTTTTGAACCGGCATTTCGCCAAGTACAACCTTCGAATTGGGCCTCAGACTTTCAGAACCTGCACTTGGACGAAGCTGGTGCCTCGCCAATTCAACAGTCCCAATTCCACCATCATGTACCGATTCAACGTAGTATGCCCGGGGGCTGGCATCAGGATTTCCTGCGTCAACAGGGACAGTCTACGTCTTATCAGTCGCAACAGCAGCAGCAGCAACAAAGACCTGCCAGCGGATGGGCATATGGATATACTGGCGGGCTTATGCCGCCACGAGAAATAGCTGCTCTCGCCCAGGTGTCGCCATCTGAAAAACAGGTGGGAGACTTCAAGCAGAAGCAACCTGAAAGGCAGGTGGAAGATGGTCTCGTTGTAGCAGCCTTTGAGCAAGCGTTTGAGGCTGCCAGGTCAGACCTGCGTTTTGAAACTCAGACGCTGGAATTAAACGAGAGGGGTCATGAAGATGCATATGGATTGCAACAACAGCAAGCTTGGCTGGACCATAACCGGATAGGATCAGACAGAATACTGGACGACGCTGAAGAGAAGGCGAAGGAACACAATGAACCGGATGATGCAGATGAGCTTGCAAGAACGGCTGGCCAGCTCCTTGAGAATGTCAGTGGTGATCAGAGCAAGAAATTCCAGGACAGCAATTTCCTTTCTCTGATGCGGCAGTTGCGTGATAAAGAAGTGCGGGTCGAAGGCGACAAGCTTGTCGATGTCAGTATGCTCTCTTCTACTGCTTGAGTGGGCAAGGATCAAGTATGCTTTATGTTCTGCTAGCGTTGGCTAAGGCACTTAAAGACACTAGTAGCTGATGCGCTTTCAGGTCTCGCAGCCTCTCCATCCTGGTGGCGAAAGGTACCCAAATGAAGGCGGGAGCTACAGCGCAGTCTCCAAAGGAGCACTTAAACGGGAGTTTTTCGGGAGTCTGGGATTATATATAGACGACCCACAACATCAAGCTTTGTACGCCCAATTGAAGGTCA
>JAABUP010007615.1_pt1 | contig 14361 bp, 10 predicted proteins | sample 5559201 | NCBI WGS metagenome assembly JAABUP01 (sample SAMN10711887, study PRJNA513373) | rock metagenome | isolation source: Antarctica rocks | place: Antarctica | reverse complement strand
GTCGGCCACCGACAGCGCCGTACGGGCCTACCAATCCGTCCCGGCCCGCCACCTCACCGCTGACGGTGTGGTCGGCCCGGCCACCGGCACCTCGCTCGGCATCTGGCGCTGACCGCCGACCCCTACCGCACCGGGTACGCCCCACCCGGCCGGCCGTTGCGGTCGGCGAGCAGCCCCGCCATCGTCGACAGGGCGATCTCGACCGGTGTCCGCGAACCGATGTCGAGACCGATCGGCCGGTGCACGCGCGCGATGTCGGCCTGGCTGACCCCTCGCTCGCGCAAGGCGGCGACGTGCGGTGCGGTGTGCCGGGGGCTGCCCATGACCCCGACCCACCGGGTCGGTCGGGCCAGCACCGCTGCCAGCACGTCGCCGAGCTCGGGCCGTTCGTGGTCGCAGACGACCACATCGGTTCCGGCGTCGATGCCGGCCTGGGCGGCCGTCGTCACCCGTCGTACGCCCGGCAGGTCCTTGCCCGCAGAACCAGGTTCTGGCTCGAGGAGCACCACGGTCCACCGCAGGCGTCCGGCGAGCTCGGCCATCTCCTGGGCCACCGGCGAGGCGAAGGCCAGGACGAGCCGGCGGTCGGTCGGTGGCACCGGGCGGTCGCCGTGCGCGAGCTCGCAAGCCTCGTCGTGGACATGGCCGGGACTGCCGTGCTGGGGAGCCATGGTGCGAGCCTCTCAGGCCGGCTCGACGGACGCGACCGCGCTGCGGTACCGCTCCGATGTCCTGCGCTCGGACTACTCCCCTTCGAGGTCGCCCTCGAGCGCAAGATAGGTCGTCTTGAGCCGGTCCAGCACCTCGGCCGACGGCTCCTCCCACAGCCCGCGGTCGGCGGCCTCGAGCAGCCGCTCCGCGATCCCGCGCAGCGCCCAGGGGTTGCTCTTGGTCATGAACGCCCGGTTGACCTCGTCGAAGACGTAGGCGCTGGCGAGCTTGTCGTACATCCAGTCGTCCACGACGCCGGCGGTCGCGTCGTAGCCGAACAGGTAGTCCACGGTCGCCGACAGCTCGAAGGCGCCCTTGTAGCCATGCCGCTGCATCGCGGCGATCCACTTCGGGTTCACCACCCGCGCCCGGAAGACCCGGTGCGTCTCCTCCTGCAGGGTGCGCGTCCTCACCGTGTCGGGCACCGCGCTGTCCCCGACGTACGCCTCGGGCGACTCCCCCGTCAGTGCCCGGACCGCCGCGACCATGCCGCCGTGGTACTGGAAGTAGTCGTCGGAGTCGACGATGTCGTGCTCGCGGGTGTCCTGGTTCTTGGCCGCCACCCGGACCCGCGTGTAGACGCGCTCCATGTCGCGGCGGGCGTTGACCCCGTCCAGGCCGGCGCCGTAGGCGTAGCCGCCCCAGACCGCCCAGACCTCGGCCAGGTCGGCGTCGGTCTTCCAGTCGCGGGAGTCGATGAGCGGAAGCAGACCGGCGCCGTACGCGCCCGGCTTGGAGCCGAAGATGCGGGCGGTCGCGCGCCGCTCGTCGGTGCCGAGGGCGAGGTCGGCCTGCACGTGCTGGTGCACGAAGTTGTCGGGTTCCTCCACGGCGGCGACCATCTGCACGGCGTCGTCCAGCATCGCCACGACGTGCGGGAAGGCATCGCGGAAAAAGCCGCTGATGCGCAGGGTGACGTCGATGCGGGGGCGCCCCAGCTCGGTCGCCGGCACCAGCACCAGACCGGTCACCCGACGCGAGGCCTGGTCCCAGACGGGCGAGACCCCCAGCAGCCACAGGGCTTCGGCGATGTCGTCACCTGCGGTGCGCATTGCCGAGGTGCCCCAGACCACGAGCCCGACCGACGCCGGGTACTCGCCGTGGTCCGCCAGGTAGCGGGTCAGCAACGAGTCGCCGAGCGCCTTGCCCACTTCCCAGGCGTTGCGGCTCGGGATCGCCTTGGGATCGACGGAGTAGAAGTTGCGGCCGGTCGGCAACACACCGACGAGCCCGCGGGTCGGGGATCCGCTCGGCCCGGCCGGCACGAAGCCGCCGGACAGCCCGTGCAGCAGGTTGTCCAGCTCGTCGGTGGTGCGGTCCAGTCGCGGAACGAGCTCGCTGCACGCGAACTCCAGCACCCGTGCGACGTCCGGGAGCGACCGCCCCAGCACGGCTTCGACGACACCGTCGGCAACCCAGCCGCGGCGGTCGGTCTCCTCCACCAGTGAGCGGGCCATCGCCTCCAGCCGGTCGACCTGCTCGCGTTCGCTCTCCACCAGCCCGTACGCCGCACCGAGCGCGCGCCGCAGCCCGGGAAGCGCGTCACCGGTGCCGGCCCAGGTCTGCTGGGCGCGCAGGATGCCGAGCACGAGGTCGACCCGCGGCGCCCCGACGGGGACGCCGCCGAGGATGTGCAGCCCGTCGCGGATCAGGACGTCCTTGACCTCGCAGAGGTAGCCGTCAACGTGCAGGACGAACTCGTCGAACTCCTCGTCGGTCGGGCTCTGGCTGACGTGCAGATCGTGGTGCAGCTGGGCCGACTCGACGAGCTCCCAGACCTGTGCCCGGATGGTCGGCAGCTTGGCCGGGTCCATGGCCTGCACCTGGGCGTACTCGTCCAGCAGCTGCTCCAGCTGGGCCATCTCGTCGTAGGTCTCGGCCCGCGCCATCGGCGGTACCAGGTGGTCCACGACGGTCGCATGCGCCCGCCGCTTGGCCTGCGTCCCCTCCCCCGGGTCGTTGACGATGAACGGGTAGAACAGCGGCAGGTCGGACAGCACGGCGTCCGGGGCACAGGAGGCCGACAGTCCGAGGCCCTTGCCGGGCAGCCACTCCAGCGTCCCGTGCTTGCCCAGGTGCACGACCGCGTCCGCGCCGAAGCCGTGCTCGAGCCAGCGGTACGCGGCGAGGTAGTGGTGCGAGGGCGGCAGGTCCGGGTCGTGGTAGATCGCGATCGGGTTCTCGCCGAAGCCGCGCGGCGGCTGGATGGCGAGCACGACATTGCCGTACTGCAGGGCCGCCAACACGATGTCGCCGCCATCGACGTACAGCGTGCCGGGCGGTGGTCCCCAGTGCTCGAGGATCCGCTCGCGCAGGTCCTCGGGCAGATCGGCGAACCAGGCCTCGTACTGCTTCAGCGACACCCGCGCCGCGGCCTGCTGCAGCTGGTCCTCGGTGAGCCACTCGACATCGTGGCCGCCCGCGGCGATCAACGTGTGCACCAGGGTGTCGCCGTCCTCAGGGAACGAGCCCACGACGTAGCCCGCGGCGCGCATGGCCCGCAGCAGCTCCACGGCGCTGGCGGGCGTGTCCAGGCCCACCGCGTTGCCGACCCGCGCGTGCTTGGTCGGGTAGCTCGACAGCACGATCGCGACCTTCTTGTCCGCGTTCGGCACGTGCCGCAGCCGGGCGTACCGCACTGCTGTGCCGGCGACCCTGGCCGCCCGCTCCGGGTCCGCGACGTACTGCGGGACGCCGTCCGGTCCGAGCTCCTTGAACGAGAACGGCGCGCTGATCAGCCGGCCGTCGAACTCCGGGATCGCCACCTGCATGGCGGCGTCGATCGGCGCGAGCCCGGCGCTGCTGGCCGTCCAGGCGGCTCGGCTGCTCGTGACGCAGATCCCCTGCAGCACAGGCACATCCAGGGCCACGAGGGCCCGTGCGTCCCAGGCCTCTGAGTCCGCGGCGTTCGAGCCGCCACCGGCCAGCACGGTCACCACCAAGGCGTCCACGCGGCCGGCGAGCAGCTCGTCCACGGCGGCGAGCCGGCCGTCGGCGTCCGGCCGCAGCGAGGCGACGTACACGGGCAGCGCGTTGGCGCCGTGGGCCTCGACGGCATCACACAGCACGTCGACGAAGGCGGTGTTGCCGCTGGTCTCGTGCGCCCGGTAGAAGACCACCCCGACCGTGGGTTGCCCCGGGTCGAGGGCCCGGCCCCCGTGCACGCCGTACGCCGGCAGTGGCGCGGGCGGCTCGAAGCCGTGCCCGGTGAGCAGCACCGTGTCGGACAGGAACGCGACGAGCTCGCGCAGGTTGTCCACCCCGCCCTCGCGCAGGTAGGCCGCCGCGTCCGCGACCACGCCGGGCGGGACCGTCGACAGCGCGGTGAGCTCGGCGTCGACGCTGCCCTCGCCGCCCAGCGCCACCAGCGGTACCCGGTGCTCGGCGCACGCGGTGACCAGGGCGTCCAGCCCATCCCAGGCCCGCCGGCCGCCGAGCAGCCGGACGACCACCAGCGCGGTCCCGGCCAGGTCTACTGCCCCGGTACGGGACGGGTTCGCCAGCCGGAGCGGGAGGGCCGGGTCGGTGACGGCCCGGGCCGCGAGCAGGTCGGTGTCAGCGGTGGACAGCAGGAGCAGGGTCACCGCACCAGTCTCGCCGGTCCGCGCTGCGGCAGCCCGTCCGGGGCGAGGCCGTCAGTACTCGGGCGGCTCGAGCAGCGCGGCCAGTGCCGGGCCGAGCAGTCGCTCCAGGTCCTCGGGCGAGGCGTCCGCCAGGTGCGGCAGCTCGATGAGGTAGCGGGCCATCCCGATCCCCATCATGCAGGCGCCGAACAGCGCAGCCCGCAGCTCGGCGTCCGGGCCGTCGAGCTTGGCGGCCACGGAGGCCGCGCGGTCGCACATGACCTTGTCCCGCATGGCATCTGCGGCCGACGGGTGCGTGAGGCAGTTGCGCATCAGGGCCTTGGCCGCCTCACCGTCCTGCGGGTGCTCGAAGTGCGCGACCAGGTCCTGCAGCGCGGCCGCCGGCAGGTCAGCCACCGACACCCGGTCGATGCGCTTGTCGTCCAGCCGCCAGCGGGAGGCCTCGGCGAACAGTCGCTCCTTGTTGCCGTAGTACTGCATGACCAGGGCGGGGTCGATGCCCGCCCTGCCAGCGACACCGCGGATCGTCGTACGCTCGAAACCGGTCTCGGCGAACAGCTCCCGGGCGGCGTCCAGGATCGCGATCTCGGTTCGCTTGCGGCGCTCGTCGCGCGGCAGGGCTGTTCTCACGCCGTTCACTCTACAGCGGTTGACTCTGGCTGGCGATGTCCTCTACCGTCGTTGAGTCAACACACGTGGAGGAAGATGATGACCCTCGTCGACGAGGTACGCCCAGACCTGCTGCACCCGGACGGCCGCTCGGTGAACAAGAACCTCGCGCTGGTCGTGCTGACCATTGCCCAGCTCATGGTGGTGCTCGACGCCACCATCGTGAACGTCGCACTGCCCGACATCTCCAAGGCCCTGAACTTGCACAGCAATAGTGACCTGCAGTGGGTCGTAACGGGCTACACCCTCACCTTCGGCGGCTTCCTGCTCCTGGGCGGCAAGCTCGCCGACCGGATCGGTCGCCGCCACATCTTCATCGCGGGCGCCCTGTTGTTCGCCTCCGCCTCCCTCGTCGGCGGACTGGCCGGCAACCTCGGCGTACTGCTCACCGCCCGCGCCGTACAGGGCACCGGTGGCGCGCTCATGTCGCCCGCGGCGCTCTCCCTCATCACGGTGATCTTTGCCGAGGGCAAGGAGCGCAACCGGGCCTTCGGCATCTACGCCGCCATCACCGCGGGCGGCGCCGCCCTCGGCCTGATCCTCGGTGGCGTCCTGACCGAGTACGTCTCCTGGCGCTGGGTGTTCTTCGTCAACCTGCCGATCGCCGCGGTCGCCCTCGTCGGCGCGCTGCTCGTCGTCCCGGACAGCAAGGACGAGGACGCCCAGGGCTTCGACGTACCGGGTGCCGTCCTGGTTACCGGCGGCCTCATGGCGCTGGTGTTCGCCCTCGTCAAGGGCAACGACGCCGGCTGGACCTCGTTGCAGACAGTCGGCACCCTGGTCCTGGCCGTCGTCCTGCTGGGCAGCTTCGTCCAGGTGCAGCGGACGGTGCGCGCGCCACTCGTACCGTTCCGGCTATTCGGCTCCCGGAGCCTGGCCGGGGCGGACCTGGGCGCGCTGCTCGTCGGCGCCGGCATCTTTGCGATCTTCTTCTTCTTGATCCTGTGGATGCAGGTGGTCAACCACTACAGCCCGGTGAAGTCCGGGCTGGCCTTCTTGCCCATGACCGTCCTGATCGGCGTCAGCGCCGGCATCGGCTCGCAGCTGCTCGGCCGGATCGGCCCTCGGCCGCTCCTGACCTTCGGGCCCCTCCTGTCCGGCCTCGGCCTGCTGAGCCTGGGACTGCGCCTGGAGCCGCACTCGTCCTACCTCGGCGTCGTGCTGCCGTCGCTCGCACTCGTCGCCCTCGGCATGGGCATGACGTTCGTCGCCCTCACCAGCGCAGCCGTCGCCGGCGTGCCGCAGGAGGACGCCGGCATCGCCTCCGCGCTGCTCAACGCCGGCCAGCAGGTCGGGGGCGCCCTCGGCCTGGCCGTCCTGACGGCGGTTACCACCGCTCGTACGACGCACCTGTTGACCGGCTCACACGGCGCGAACCCCATCCCGAACCTCGTGCACGGCTGGGATCTCGGCTTCATCGTCGGCGCCGGGCTGCTCATCGCTGCCGGCGTCGCCATGTCGCTGCTCGTCCGGGTCACCAAGGAGGAAGCCGTGGTCGCCCTGAAGGAGTCCGTGCCCGCCTGAGGAGACCGACCGAGGGGCCCGGCGCGGCTACGGCTGCGCCGGGCCCCTCAGGGCTTGCTGCCCGTCGTCGTTCCAGGGCGGTGTCTGCGCGCCGCGGGAGAGCCCACCACGTACGGCGTCGAGCAGCGCGAGCCCCTGTCCCGCAAGGGAGGCCGTGAGTCCGCTCAGCCCCTCGGCGCCGTCCAGGACGGTCAGGTTCGACCCCTGCAGGCCCTCGGCCACAGCCCGGAGCATGTCCGGCAGCTGCTCGATCACCCGCTGGTCCAGCGCGATCCGGCCCTCGGCCGCGGCGGCCGAGGAGCTCATCCGGGTGGCCTCGGCCTGCGCCTTGGCCAGGGTGATGATCCGCTCAGCCTCGGCCTGCGCGGGCTTCGCGACCTCAGCGATCAGCTCGGCCTCGCGCAGCTCAGCGTTCTTCTGCGCGACCAACGCCCGCTCGGCCAGAACCGCCTGCCGGGCGCGAGCGGCCGCGAGCGGGCCGGCCTGCTGCGCCTTCTGCTCAGCCGCGTCGATCTCGGCCTGGTACTCCGCGCGGGCCACCGCCGTCTGGCGGGCGTACTCGGCCTGGTTGCGCTCGGACTCCTGCCGGGCCATGGCCGAGGCCTGGTCCGCGCGGGCCTGGGCCACGTTGGCCGCCTGGTTCACCGCCGCCTGGTGCGGCGCCGCGAGCGCCTTGATGTACCCGGCGCCCTTGTCGTCGATGCTGCTGATCTGCAGCGAGTCCACCGACAGGCCGATCTTGCCCATCTCGGACTTGCTCGCGTCCAGGATGGCCTCACCGAGGGTTTGCTGCTCCCGGATGATCGCCTCGACCGTCATGCTGCCGATGATGCTGCGCAGGTGGCCGCTGAAGATGCGCCCCACCAGCGTCGCCATCTGCGACTGGTCGCCCTGGAAACGACGCGCGGCAGCGGCGATCGACTCGTGGTCGTCCCCCACCTTGAAGGCGATCACGGCCTGCACCCCCAGCGTCAGCCCCTGTTGGGTGAAGCAGTCCTCGATCACCTCCGCCTCCTGCATCGCCAGCGTCAGCGTCGACGCGCGGGACAGGATCGGGACCACGAACACCCCGTGCCCAGTGACGATCTTGAACTGCAACGCGTCCTGCCCACGCTGCTTCTTGCCACTGATGAGCAGCGCCTGGTTTGGCGCGGGTACGCGGTAGCCGAGCATCGACTTAGTTCCTCTGGTTCTGCGGCGGCACCATTGCTATGTCGGTGTCTGCCAGCGGCCAGGGCTCGACGTCGACCTGCCGGCCGCCGCGATTGTGGATCACAACCACATGTTGGCCTACCTCGACCGCGACCGGGCAGTAAGCGAGGTAGTAGTGCGGCAGGCCCTCGACAACGACGCGTACCTCGCCGGCCTGCTCACCTCCCCGTACCCGCAGGTGGACGACACCGACAGCGCCGACCAGCGACTGCCCGCTCACCGCTGCGTCTGCCGGATGGGGAACCACACAACGCCTGTCTACTGCAAGCAGGCCTGTGGAGCACCTGCCTCGTCGGTGCCAGGTGCTAGGACTGCGGACATGGCCGGCACCGAGCAGGTACGCCTCATGCCCGTGCGCGACGAGGACGTCGCGCTGCTCGAGCGCTTCCTCGTCGATGACCAGGCAGTCGACTTCGTCTCCTGGGTGCCCATGTCGCACGGGCCGCCGGAGAGCCGGTGCTGGCAGATCGGCATCGGACTGCTCCCGGAGCACCGCGGGCGCGGTGTCGGGGCGGCGGCACAACGCCTGCTCGTCGAGTACCTGTTCGCGACCACGACGGCGGTGCGCATCGAGGCGGGCACCCTGTTCGGCAACGTCGCCGAGCAGCGCGCCCTCGAGCGGGCCGGCTTCGCGCTGGAAGGTCGCCTTCGGTCGGCCCAGTACCTCGCCGGGCAGTGGCAGGACCTGCTGCTGTACAGCCGGCTGCGCTCTGACGCGCCGACAAGCGAGCCCGCGGACTGAGGATCGTTGTTGGCGGCTCGAGATGCTTCGCCGCACCGCCCAACGCGTCGCGTCGGGCGGAGGGTAGGGAACCGCCCCTCGGGTGAGCTGTCGGTGGGGCGTACCCCGACCCTCCCGGCCAGTTCCGTGTCGCAGCGCTGAGCGGTCGTTATCGGGCTAGGGGAGGTCGTGACCTCCGCAGCCGGAGCCGGGCTGGTCGTCCAGCAGCTCGGCGAACACGTTGCCGTCGAGTCCGACGTCGGACGGCGTCTGCTCCCACGCGATGGGGACGGCCTGCTGCGATGGCGACACAACGGTGAGTTGCTGCTTGTCGTGTTCAGCCTGCTGGCGGGCAAGCCGGGCTGACCCACAGCGCTCCGCTCATGGCCGAGTACGACGACCGCGACCGGCGCCGCACCGTCCTCAGGGGCGAACCGCAGACATGGCCGGGCACCAGGTCGCGTACGTCCTGGCGGTCAGGCTCGTCAATGAGTTCGTCGAAGCCGCCGGGGAGTGGCGCAGGCCCCAACTCGCGTTAGCGTCCAGGACGGGAGGTGAGGTCGGCACGGTCCCATCGCCTCCGGCGTCGGGGGAACTGAGCGGCCAACAGCACAGCGAAACAGGAGGGCGAGAGCTCATGGCAGGTAACAGAGGCGTGGCGTACATCGAGCCGGGCAAGGTCGAGGTGCACGAGACCGACTACCCGAAGCTGGAACTGCTTGACGGCCCGGGCGTCAACCCGGCGAACGTGGGCCGCAAGCTCAACCACGGCGTGATCCTGAAGGTCGTCACGACCAACATCTGCGGGAGCGACCAGCACATGGTGCGGGGCCGGACGACCGCGCCGCCGAACCTCGTACTCGGTCACGAGATCCTCGGCGAGGTCGTCGAGAAGGGCTCCGACGTGGAGTTCATCGATGTTGGTGACATCTGCTCGGTGCCCTTCAACATTGCCTGCGGCCGCTGCCGCAACTGCAAGGAGGGCAAGACCGGGATCTGCCTCAACGTCAACCCTGCTCGTCCCGGCGCGGCCTACGGCTACGTCGACATGGGTGGCTGGGTCGGCGGACAGGCGGAGTACGTCACCGTGCCGTACGCGGACTGGAACCTGCTGAAGTTCCCGGACCGCGACCAGGCCCTGGAGAAGGTCTTGGACCTGACGATGCTGTCCGACATCTTCCCCACCGGCTTCCACGGCGCCGTCACCGCCGGAGTCAAGCCGGGCTCGACGGTCTACATCGCCGGTGCCGGCCCGGTCGGGCTCGCCGCGGCGGTCGGGGCACAGCTGCTCGGCGCGGCCGTCGTGATCGTGGCGGACCTCAACGAGGACCGGCTGGCTCAGGCCCGCAGCTTCGGGTGCGAGAGCGTCGATGTGAGCAAGGGCTCCCCGCAGGACCAGATCGAGCAGCTGCTGGGCGTGCCCGAGGTCGACGCGGCCGTCGACGCGGTCGGCTTCGAGGCCCGCGGGCACGGCGACGGGTCCGGGCGCGAGGCCCCCGCGACGGTGCTCAACTCGCTGATGGACGTCACCGCGGCCGGCGGGTCCATCGGCATCCCCGGGCTCTACGTCACCGGCGACCCCGGTGGCGTTGACGAGGCCGCCAAGGTCGGGTCACTCTCGCTGAGTCTGGGCACGGGGTGGGCCAAGTCGATCTCCTTCACGACCGGACAGTGCCCGGTGATGAGGTACAACCACGGCCTGATGCGCGCGATCCTGCACAACAAGGTGCAGATCGCCAAGGCGGTCAACGCCACCGTGATCCCGCTGGACCAGGCTCCGCAGGGATACGCCGACTTCGACAAGGGGGCAGCCAAGAAGTACGTCATCGACCCGCACGGCATGGTCGCCTGACCACCTCCGCGGGGACGAGCGCCCACGGGCTGGCAGAAGGCCCAGTCACGTGACACCACGAGCTGGGCGGGGTCACCGCCGGCGAACCAGCCCATGGGGGCCCGACGCCTGCAGGGACGACATTGTTCACGCCGACCACCGCGGGGAACTCGACCTTGACTCTCGACCAGGTCGAGACAGGAGGGTCAGCTGCGTGGAGAACGACCTGCGTCGAACCGGACAGATTGCACGCGAGTGCGGTCTGACCGTCAGTGCTCTGCGCTTCTACGACAGTGCAGGCGTCCTCGCGCCGTGCTGGGTGGATCCGCAGACCGGCTACCGCTGGTACAGCGGTGAGCAGGTCAGGCAGGCCCGGCTGGTCGCCAGGCTGCGTCGTGTCGGGATGCCTGTGGCTGAGATCCGTCGCGTGCTCGATCGACGCGACGACCGGCCGGCGGCGGAGCAGATCCTGACGGCGCACCTGAGCCGTCTGGAAGCCGGACTGGCCGACGCACGACGCGAGTTCTCCGCAGCCCTAGCCCTACTCGAACCCCAGGAGAACACCGTGACCCATCCCCGCACCGACGTCACACTGACCGGCCAGGACCTCGCCGAGGCACTACGAGGCGTGCAGTACGCCGTCAGCCAGGACCCCGATCTGCCGATGCTCGGCGGGGTCCTGATCGACATCGACGACGACGGGTTGCGCGTCGTCGCCACCGACCGCTATCGCCTGGCCGTGTCCGCCGTGACGGTCAGCGGCAGGACGGGTCCCGCAGTGAACGTGATCGCTCCTCCAGCCCTCGTCAACGAGGCGATCAACCTGCTGAGCCGGGAGCCGACTCCTGTGACGGTCGAGGTCGGGGGCGACGACATCGTCCTGCGGACCGGTGCACGAGCACTTTCCGGCCGGCGCTTGGACTATGACTTCCCGGACTACCGCCGACTCCTGCGCAGCGAGAGCGCGCACACGGTCCCCGTCGACGTCGCCAGTCTCCGACGCGACGTCCGGGCAGCCGCGACGCGCACGATGCGGCGTGATCAGGACGGCGCCGCGTACGAGGTCGCCGTCCTCACCCTCGGCGCCGACGGCGGTCTGGCCCTGGCCACCGACGCCACCGGCCCGGTGCAGATGGGGCTCAACCAGGAGTTCCTCCTGCAGGCCCTCGACGCCACGCTCGGCACTGAGCTGATCCTCGAGCTCGACGGCCCCATCGCTCCCCTGGCGATCCGCGACCCCGAGCGGGCCGGCACCGTCAGCCTGCTGATGCCGGTCTGCCTGCCGTGACCGCCGGCGCCGTCCCCTGCCCGAGATGGCGTCAGGGGGGCGGGGCGCCCGGCGGGACGAAGGGCAGGCCGACCGGCGCACCGCGGGTGATCAGCGCCACCACCGCCTCGGTGTCGAGGGAGTCGGCGACGACGTCGGCCAGCAGGTCGAGCCGGGCCTGCCGCACGTCCTCGAACAACGCGGTACCCGGCTCCCAGCTGCGCCCGGCCGCAGCCGCCACTTCGGTGAGGTAGGCCCGTCGGAAAGCGTCGCTCTCCAGAGCCCCGTGCCACACGGTTCCGCTGACCGCGCCGAGGCTGCACCCGTCCAGGAACGGCTCGCCGGCGAGCACCTCCACGACGCCGTGGTGGATCTCGTACGCCGTGGTGACGGGGTGCCCGCGCCACGAGCCGCTCGGCCGACCGAGGACCTTGTCGGACCCGAACACCGTTCGGACCGGCAGCAGACCCAGACCGGGTACGACGCCGGCGCGGGCCTCGACATCGTCCTCGACGGTGTGCCCGAGCAGCTGGTAGCCGCCGCAGATCCCCAGCACCGGGCGGCTGTCGGCGGCGCGGCATTTGAGGACCGCGTCCAGACCGCGGCGCCGCAACCAGCCGAGGTCGTCCACAGTCGCACGGGTCCCGGGGACGACCACGAGGTCGGCGTCGGCGAGCTCCTCCGGCGTCGACGAAAAGCGCACCAGCACCCCCGGTTCGCTTCGCAGGGCGTCGATGTCGGTCCAGTTCGACAGTCGAGGCAGCCTCAGCACCGACACCCGCAGGACGTCGCGCCCGACGGGCGGACGGGCGTCCACCGGCGCTGACAACCCAAGGCTGTCTTCGACGTCGAGCTCGAGGCCCTCGGTATACGGCACGACCCCGAGCGTGGGCCGAGCGGTCAGCGTCTGCAGCATCTCCAGCCCGGGTCGCAGCAACTCCACGTCGCCGCGGAACTTGTTGACCACGAAACCGCACACCAGGGCCTGGTCCTCGCGCGAGAGCAGGGCGAGCGTGCCGAACATCGCGGCGAAGACCCCGCCCGGGTTGATGTCGCCGACCACCAGCACCGGCAGGTCCGCGGCCCGGGCCAGGCCCATGTTCGCGATGTCGGTCGCCCGCAGGTTGATCTCCGCCGGCGAGCCGGCGCCCTCGCACAGCACCACGTCGTAGCGCGTACGCAGGTCCGCAAGGCAGTCCAGCGCGATCTCGAGCAGCGCCGGTTTGTGCTGGCGGTAGGAGAGGGCCGAGACGTCTGCGTACGGCTTGCCGAGCACGACGACCTGCGAGGTGCGGTCACTGCCGGGCTTGAGCAGCACCGGGTTCATCGCCGCCTCGGGCTCGACGCGCGCGGCCGCGGCCTGCATCGCCTGGGCCCGCCCGATCTCGGCCCCGTCGACCGTCACCGCACTGTTCAGCGACATGTTCTGCGCCTTGAACGGGGCGACAGCCACTCCCTGCCGGACGAGCCACCGGCACAGACCGGCCGTGAGCACGGACTTGCCCGCGTCGGAGGTCGTGCCGGCGACCAGGAGAGCGCCCTTCACCGCAGGAGGCGTACGGCGACGGCGAGCCCGCCGGCGGTGAGGCCGATCGCGGCGGAGAGTCGGTTCGCGCGGGCGATGTCGGCGACTCCCGGAGCCGGACCGTCGCCCAGCAGGGGCCGGTCCTCGCGCCGCCCGACGTAGCTCACCGGGCCGCCGAGGGTGCGCCCGAGCGCACCGGCGAAGGCGGCCTCGACAGGCCCGGCGTTCGGTGACGGATGCTTGTGGCCGTCGCGTCGCCAGGCCCGGCTCGCCAGGCGGGGGCGCCCCCCGACCAGCGGCGCAAGGGCGACCGTCAGGGCCGCGGTCAAGCGGGCGGGGACCAAGTTCACAACGTCGTCGAGTCGGGCCGCGGCCCAGCCGAAGCGGACGTACCGGTCCGAACGGTGGCCCACCATCGCGTCCAGCGTGTTGACCGCGCGGTACGCCAGCAGCCCCGGGACGCCCGCGACCACCCCCCAGACCAGCGGGCCGACAACGGCGTCGGAGGTGTTCTCGGCGATCGACTCGACCGTCGCCCGGACGAGCCCGGCCGGCTCGAGCACCGTGGCGTCCCGTCCGCACAGGTGCGACAGCCGAGCCCGAGCTCCGTCCACGTCATCCTCGTCGAGCAACCGGGCCATTGCGCGCGCCTCCCGCCGCAGGGTGGTTCCGCCCACGACTGCCCAGGTCGCCGTCGCGGTCAGCAGCAGGTGCTGCGCCGGGGTGCGGGCGGATCTGCTGAGCCCCACGCCGGCCAGCACCACCGCACCGGCGAGCACCCCCGCGTACGCCGTGCCGACCATCCGGGAATCGCGATGCGCCACCCGCTCGGCGGCCGCAGCGACAGCGCCGAACGCCGCCACCGGATGACCCCGGCGCGGGTCGGCGAGCACCGCGTCCAGACCCAGCCCTCCGGCCAAACCGAGAGCGGTCGGCCACGCTCCCGAGGTCGGGACGCGGCTGCGGGAATGGCTCACTCGTTCGCGGCCGGCTCCGCAGCGGGAAGAGGCGCCGGCGCGCTGTCCGCCGGCTGAGACGGGCTGCTCGGCGCGCTGTCCGCCGGCTGGGACGGGCTGCTCGGCGCGCTGTCCGCCGGCTGGGACGGGCTGCTCGGCGCGCTGTCCGCCGGCTGAGACGGGCTGCTCGGCGCGCTGTCCGCCGGCTGGGGGGTCGAAGGCGCGATCTGCGCGTCCGCCGCCTCGCCGGGCGACTGCGTTACGCCGGCGTCGCCGGCGAACGGCGTCGCCGAGCCGGGGGTGTCGGTCGGCGACGTGCCGTCGCCGGACGCAGCCGCGACAGGAGCGCCCTCGTCGGAAG
>JAABUP010007614.1_pt1 | contig 14361 bp, 24 predicted proteins | sample 5559201 | NCBI WGS metagenome assembly JAABUP01 (sample SAMN10711887, study PRJNA513373) | rock metagenome | isolation source: Antarctica rocks | place: Antarctica | reverse complement strand
ATCTAGCCAGGTGTGGATGACGGTGATCAAGGTACAGAGTTGGTTGTAAAGGGTATAACTTGAGGACTCGGAGGGGTAAGTCTTGACGCGTAATTGATCGCTGAACCAGCTCTCCGCCGAGCGCAAGCTGGTCATGAGATCCTCTCTCGAGCGGGGAGGACCAAGAGTAGCCCTCCGGACTTTCGCTCGAAGCCGATCCCCGACATCTTGCAAGACGCCCTCGTCACGACTGAAGACGATATCCAACCGTGTCGACTGTTGAATAACCAGGTTCATATGCAACAGTAAAAACGCATGACTACTAAGATGTATTCATATAAACGCGAACGCGCGAAACGCCTGTACCCTGAACCAGCCATCTTTAACAGATCCGGCATTGGTGCGGAGACTGCTCGATAATTTGCTTGAGCCGGAGCTTCCCAAATCGTCGTCCTTGGTCGACGAATCCAGCCGATACTCGAGGTCAAGGATGAGCTCACCCGCGACTTTCCCCATCTCCAGGTCGTTGCGATATCCATGGACATGACTAAGAAAGACGAGGTGGATGCAGCATTCCACAAGGCCGTGGACGGTCGCAAGATCGATGTCATGGTCAGCAACGCTGCGCAGACCGGGCCAGTAGACTTGGTGCGCGAAGTAGATCCCGACAAGTTCTTGACGACCGTCGATACCAATCTTCGGGGATCCCTTCTCGTCGCTCAAGCATTCCTCCGCTACGCCGTGCTGGATGCAGTTGTCATCGAAGTGAGATCCTCCGCTGCGCACGTCGCCTTCGGTGCGGGCTTTGCTGCGTACAGTATCGCCAAGCTGCCCGTCTTTCAATGTGGGACATGTTGGGGGTCGCCCATCCCGATATGCGCGTGTATCATACACAACCAGGGGTCGTCAAAACTGCGATGAACCGAGAAGCCGGCGGCATTGCTGCTGTCGGGTATGAGGATCAGATCACGGTGGGCCTTTGCTCCGCACATTGAAGGAGTTGAGCTGACGACAAAGCCTCGTGTCGCTCCCTGCAAGCTTTAACCTATGGCTCGCCAGTCCCGAAGCAGCCTTCTTGAAGGGAAGGTTCGTGTGGGCGAATTGGGACGTGAATGAGCTCATGCCCGATGCCAAAGCGATCGAGAAGGCTGGGAAATCCCAGGTCGGTCTCTTTGGTTGGCCCTTTGCAGAGGGAGAGGTGGTGTGGAAGTTTGCGCCTGCGGAGGGCACGACTGCAAATAGCGGTTTCGCTCGAAAGTGAGCGTTGCCGCCCGGATAGAAGTGTAGTCTGGCTGTACAAGTCAAAGTTTCTTGCATCATCATTGTGAAAGTCGCCTGAGCGCGATCAAATCAGACGCCATCAAACGGAGCTACGCTATAGCTCCTCGTCGCAAGTTCTTCTTACTGATACATACCCGACGTAGTGGCGGTGCCACCTTGACCCAGCCACCCTTTAAAGCTCGTGCTACTGCGTCGAGTGCCTCGATCACAGGCGGAGTCACGGTTCATGAAGAGAGGAAGGCCCACCTGATTCAGCCCGTCTCGACTTTTCGCCGTGGGTTCGTTCGGCGATGTAGTGATAGGCTTCTGTCTCCTTGGAGCAGCATCAGGTCGGACCAGTCGGATCTTATTTGTTGTTTTGTGTTTGAGCAGACGGACATCTCCAGTTCCTCGCTCTTTCCACTCGAGATCTGCTTTAATAATGAGGAAGTGCTTAGATCCCTGGGATGTTGTAATCGTAGAGCAGGGAGGGAACAGGTGATTCGCATGGAACAGTATCGCCAGAGAGAAGAGGACGGTGTTCGACATTTTCAACAGGATCGGGTATCGAACCGACAGTGCATCCGACAAGACCTCCGTCATCTTCGAAGGTGTCTCCCAGCTCTCTGGAACGAAGTCAGAAGGCTCAGAGGAAGGGTCAATCAGCGACAGGGAGACAGGCAGGAACTCGAGGACGCCATCCTCTCCCTCCCACTCCGCCTAGGAGGCCTCGGCGTGCTATCCCACCTCAGCGTAGCACCCCATGCCTTGGCAGCCTCGAACGAGGCGGGAGACCGGCACATCGACGCCTTCATGAACATTTCACCCTCCGACCAAGGCAGCCCTCCCCCAGCAGTCAAATCCCAGCATGAACGATGCCAGGACATGTGGGAAACGACCCAGACAGATCTGATCGACACCCTGGACGTCCGTCGAGAGGATCAGGAAGGAGGTTGGGAAAGGTCAAGTGCGTGTCAAGAAGCTGATTTCGAAGGTTTTGAGAGGACGAGTTCTTGGGACGGGACGACGGAAAGGATCGACAAGTAAGGGGAAGGAGAAGTACCGGGATATACCGGATCTGGAGCGGGGTGAGGGTGATCGAGGGGATGATGCGGAAGAAATGAAGCGGTGGGAGATGGAAGAGCAGCAGGTGGGGTATGAGCATGTGTTTGGGCTAATGATAGACAATGGTGAGACGGCAAGATGACACGCTTGGTGTAATCTCGGGGACACTTCATACGCTCGCATCGCAAGCTGGATTGATAGGCAACGAGGTCTCGGAGCAGTCAGAGTGAGTGCCTCTCACTGCATGTAGCTGAGCTGACCGCTCGAACCAGGATGCTAGATGACCTGAGGACGAGTGTCGACTCTACGGACACCCGATTACGAAAACTATCACGGACGATGCAAGACTTCATACGGCGAAACGAGGGTGAGGCACAACCCCTTGAAACGGCTGCTGATGGCAGAGACGAAGAGTGGATGGTGTATCTGCATCTTAGTCTTTGTACTGATCATCCTGCTCGTCGCGGTGATCTTGACATGAACGACATTCCGATCGCATCCCGGTCTTTAGTTATCCCATTTCGCCTATTTGTTCAAGATCTCCTTCACCGTCTCCGTCAATGTCTTCCCCTTCCACCCCTCCACCGTCACCCTCTCACCTGTCCAGTTGAAATCCGGAGTCCCCCACTTCCTCGAAACTCCCGCCGCCAAGCTCGGTAAACCACTCCGAGCCATCTGCGCCTCCCATTCCGCCTCGCTTATTTCGTGAATTTCGGGCGGAGACCCGTTGACCTCGGTGAAGGCTTGGATGATTTCCTCGCCAGTCTTTTCATATTCTATAAGGTCGAAGGTCTTGTTCGCTATGTCTTTTGGATGGTTGACCACGAGTTGAGCAGTAGCTGCGCCGGCGAACGGAAACGTCCTGTGGTAATCAGGTCCGAGATACTCGGATCAGAGATGGCTTACAACATAGGAAAGGGATTGGTGAGGGCATTGCGATACAAACTGATTTGGTTCGATTTGACGGTCATTCCGAAAAGTCTGAGCTTGTCAGGACCGGTCGCATCAGTAGCAGGAATCCACACTCACGGATGAGTGAAGGCGAACTCGGGAAAAGCGGCAGCTTTAATCGGTGTGAACGGGACTCCAAGCTCTTTTGCTCGATCCGCAACGTGCTCCTTCCCTTTCAGGAAGGCCAGCTTCGGGTACTCGTTGAATTCTTTCTCGGTCCACGGTGAGCCGTAGTCGGAGGGGATGAAAGTGTATAGGTCAGAGGATCCAGCGAGGGCCTCGATAAGGGGAATCTGCGACATCACGGAGACAGTAGACACATTAGAGCTAACTGTGTGAGCCAGTACAAACAAGCTTAATTGTTAAGAGCAGCTTACATGAGGATGTTGATCCCGGCCACTGCAGACTTCAAGGCACCAACGTCCTTCTTCTCGAGGTCGATCACGCGCTTCTCCACGTCTGACGGGATGTTTGACGTGCTTGATGAAGGACGATGAAGTATTGCGAGCTTGATGCTGCCGGATTTGTGGGCAGGTAGAAGGGCGGCGAGGACAGCTGAGCCGACGTTACCATTGTGACCGATCAGACCGATAGTGTGAGGCATGATAGATGCCGGGGGAACAGAGAGAAATGTATCCTTGATATCAGGTGCTTTCGAAGAGGAGAGATTAGGGTAGCTTTTGGACCTCGTCATCCTCTCCGCTCAGTTTTTATTTCACACAGTGCGGCCTGCATGACCAAGCATTCGCAGTCGCTTAGCAATCTTTCACGGTTGTACAGGTGTCCAAATGTTATCGGCTAACGCCGAGCGGCGTTATAGTGTGGCAGCTATTCACCCCTGACTTCTCCGATTTGACCCAAATACCATGCTACTCGAGATGTTCATATCTCATCACCATGCATAGCTACAACGCTCATGTCTCTCAGTGACCTGTAGCATACCCTGCTGCGTTCTTCACCTGAACTACTCGCTTTGTCATCCCCTCACAGGCCTTGTTCACCAATCCATTGGGATCAAAGCCCGCTCCGTCTCAAAATGTACAATGAGCTCCGCTTTTGTCTTAGCAACCGGTCTCCTAGCTTCTACTCGCGCTTTGGGTACCGCCCACAGGTTCTCTATGGCGTTGAGGTCAGGAGAGTAGGCAGGATGATAGAAACGCTGAAATTTATGCAGTTGACGGAACCTCTCTGCAACTTCGCCGTCACGCGGGGTTGCGCCGTCTTCCACAACTACAGGACGCCGACCCTGATTTTCGTCTTCTCGCTTACACCGTCTAAGATGAGTCCATCTACGATACCCGAGATCCCGGATTCACGGGCTCCTTTGGCTCGGGCTTCGAGTGCCGCTTTGACGGCGGGAGATAGGTTGGCAGCGGGAGAGATCAGGACTATGATAATGACACCATCATCAGATGACGTGCAAAAAGGGGGGGAATGATGTGGAAGGCTGACCGAGGAAATCAAGCATGGAAGGGTATTTGCTAGCGAAAGTAGTTGCTACCAGCTTCGAAACGTCAACGTCAATAATCATGCCTCTTCCCTCTCAAAGACTCGGTTTCAGTTTCGATATCACTTACTCCTCCCATTGAATGAGCAATAATACCCGCCTTCTCAAGTCCTGTGGCATCCATAATATCTTTAACATCCTCCGCATACCGTTCGATGGTGATGTCGATTTCCCCACTAGTCAACGGGGATAAACCCCAGCCTTCAGCATCAGGCATGATGACTCTGTGCGTCGATGCAATGCCCGATGATTCGATGGTAGGGCCGTATGTACTGGTGGAAGATCCTAGACCGTGGATGAAAATGACGATTTTCGGAGCGGATGAACTTGGATCCGTGGTTGCTGACGGTAAGGACAGCATTCTTGAGGTCAGGGCAATGTGTCGCTGATTTGATACCAAAGAGAGTATTGCGGGAGACAAGCCGTTGCGACGTCTTTATGAATAGTTACGATACATACTCCACTTTTTGACCTATACCTCCACTCTGTCTTACCAATTCAGGCTCGGCTGAATCATCTGATAGGAAATAAGCGAAGACACTGCTTTCCGCTCAACCGATCCCAACGGCCAACGGGGTCTTCTTAAAGCGCATGCAAAAGATATTTAGGTCAAGAGATTATCTGTGAGTTAATCTTTTAAGCTCCATTTGACAGCCATATCTCTCAGTTGAAATGATCATCGGTATTTTCCCAGCTGCAGGAGGTCTCGGAGGAGCTACGCATACTGCTCTTACTCGCACTATCGGTCACGATCCTAAATGTGTGATTCTTGTCTCTCGTCATCCCAACAAGCTCGAAAAGGAGAAAGCGGCAGGAGTGGTCTGCAGACGAGCCGACTTTGATGATGAGTCGTCATTCGAGGGCGCATTCGAGGGAATCGATCTTCTGAACCTCATCTCGTATCCGAGCTTCCAGCATGAGTACCGCTTCAAGGTGAGTAAAGCCAACCTTTACTATATGAGATATCCGCTAGGATACTCCCTTAGCGCGAAGCAAAGCAGCTCTGACAGAGACATCTCTAGGTTGCTAAGTTCGCTATCGATGCCGCTATAGCTCAAGGGGTGAAGCATATTCTCTACTCATCCCTCGCATTTGCGCGATACGGGTCTGCAGTCTCACGAGCCCATGTAATGCTCGCCCACCTCGACACTGAAGCCTACCTCGCTTCCCTTGTCACCCCTGTCTTCTCTTACTCCATCGTCCGCCAAGGTCTTTATAGCGAGTCGTTCCCAGTGTATACCGCCAACTTCGACCTCATCAATGCCAAAATGTCGGCCGAGCAGGATTTCAGCATACGTATACCTCATAACGGTGCGGGACCAGGTTTGGCTTGGGCCAAACGAGAGGAATTAGGCGAAGCCACAGCAAATCTTTTGGTTCAATACGCCAAAGACCCATCTTCCTTCCCTCATGCAAACAAAGTCATGATTCTGTCTGGACCTCGTGCCTTCAGCTTGAGCGAGACAGCTGAGGTGATCTCTCGTGTGCTCAAAAAATCTGTCAGGATAGTTCAAGTGACTGTGGACCAATATTGCGAGGAGGCGGGCGTGGGATATGGGTCTGACTCGAATGAGATGAACAAGCTATGGGCCACAGCGTTTGAAGGGATAAAACATGGCGAAACATCTACAGTCACTCCTCACTTACGAGAGCTGCTAGGCCGAGATCCGGAGGATTTCGAAGCGACCATTAGAAAGATGCTGCAGGATTAGGGGCTACGTTTTTAGGCGGTTGAAGAAGTACATATCTGGTCACATATATATTTGTACGGGGTGGAGTAACAGAAAGCTTTGAAAAGTCGCTAGGTTTGGGTTAGAGTTCCACTTAGCGTTTGGCGTATAATTTTATCTACGGGTGGCTAGATGTATTTCAAGCTCGAAGCTCCGAGTCCTCGCAAGCCATAATAGCCAAAATAGCCTTTGGAGAAGTCGAGAGAAGATCTCAGGGTTCCTAGGTGCCTTCCATTCGCTCTGAAACACCCTGTGAGTCCTCCCCTTCACAATGCTTCTCAGAGACAAAGAAATCGACCGGTATGGGAGACCAGGATTTTAGCCACAGATGACACGGGCTGGTGGTCTGGCACTGCATACAAGTCATGGCAAGAGTATATAATAGCGGTTAGGAGAGACATCTATGAATCAGCTATCTCAAGTATTGGAGCGTTTCGGCAATACACGTTGATTTGATCGGTGGCAGTCGTGGCGTTTGGTTGGATGGGGATACGTTGCGTGGCGTGGTCCATGACAATGTCATAAGACTCTTGGACTGGGTCCCATAAACACTGCTGTCCCATAAGTGGATGGATGACGCTACCACTTGACGCATAGCCTCCAACGGAGCTGCTACCTGATTGCCCCAGCTCTTGCATGTAATTTTCATGCAAACAAAGCAACCGCTGTGATATTGAGCAATTCATCCGGTTTTGTTTTGTCAGCTCCGCATTTGCCTTGCCACATGTTTGGCCACATCTGCACATACAATTTGAAAGATCATGGACCTGATCTTTGATTAATCATCTTGTCTACCGCAGCAAGCCTCATCGGATCTGAGGTTGTCATCGCACCGAACACGTCAGCCCCGGCGGTCAAATTTTCCGGCGTGTCGGGCCTCGATTCACCAGCCTCCGTTTTGGGTACCTCGAGCACCGTCGTCAGTCCCAGCTCGAGTGCAACAGCCAGTACAAGCGTAGCCAGGAAGAGTCTGAGTCGCGTGATGGGTCTGACCTTGACGATTGCTGCTTCCATCGCTACTTTCATAGTGGTCATCTGAGTGCAACTGGGTCGCGTGATTTTGGATGATCTGTGGGGACTATGGATGCAGGACATCCCGTAGAAGTCCCTTTGCCAAGCCCCGGTCTTTAAGCCTCCTGGAGGCGGACCTCGAGGACCTGGAGGAGAGTGTGAGAGTGGTCCAGGAAACCGGGGAGCGATGGGGGACCGAAGCTGGGGAAGTCGGGAGGAGGAGAGCGTTCGTCGGAAGGTTGAGGGGCGAAGTGAGGGTAAGTCCTGCCGTTTCGGAAGTCGTCACGCAACTGATTTCAGAGAGTTCTCAGGCATTGCGGGAACTGGTGTTTGCAAGTGTGTTTGCTGGTGTGGGTCAGAAGGAGAAGTCGCGAAGGGGAAAGAAGGAGAGATCACCAGTCATCGGGAAGGGGGAAGCGGAGGGGAGGTATCGGGACGTCCCCGTAAACCTTAAGCGAGGAGAAGCCAACGGACGAAAGATACAGACTGATTGCGGTGGGCGATCTCATCTACAGGTCGTGTACCAAGATCCTACTCCGGCACCACTTCAAGACTGACTGCCTCTTACCAACCCAATTTGGCGCGGGTACCAAGGGAGGAGTCGAGCTAGGATCGACATCGCAGCCAGCCTGAGGGAGTACTGCCCCTCGCTTTACAGGACCGCCAAGTGGGCCGACAACGCCGCCTCTGACCTCGTCCTTGGCCAGCACATCCTTCAATCGGCCACAGGCGTCAGGTAGGGCGATCCTTTGGGGCCTCTGCTCTTCTCACTCGCCATCAGACCCCTCTTGGAGCGGCTATCTACTTTTCTCGGCACGGACTACCTCGTTTTAGCCTACCTCGACGATGTTTGTGTCCTTTCGCCTCCGCAGGAACTCACCACAAACCTGGAGAGGATCTACAGCTTCTTCGACACCTCTCCTTCTTCGCTCAACTCAACAAGGCCAAGTGCGTCAAGAGGACACTATCAGACATCAAGGAGCACGGCTGTAACATCCTCGTCAAGCTGCGTTGGCTCCCCACAATCACAGGCCACCTTCCTTGCCTCCAAGATTGACAAGCTTCTCGAACAGGTCCAGGACCTCGCCTCACTTCCACACCAGCACGCCCTACTCCTTCTCCGACAGTGCATCCAACAAGACCTCCACCACCTTCAAGGGTCTCTTCCAGATCACCCTTTGATCACTGCCAAATGGACTCGACTGGACCAAGCTCTCTGGAACGAAGTCAGGAGGCTCAGAGGAAGGGTTAATCAGCGACAAGGGGACAGGCAGGAACTCGAGGACGCGATCCTATCCGATCGAATGCGCTCCCCGCGATTCCTACACTGCCATCTCAGATTACCCGGACCTCTGCTGGCAATAACCCCTTCGTTAACCACCTCACTAGCCCCACTCAAGCCGTTCCTACACCTATTCGTGCTTCTAGACCGACTACGGGACTTCCAGCGGACCCACCCATTGATTGGGAGATAGAGGGTCAAAAGATCAGCGACATAAAGAAGCAGTGGAGGCGAGACAACGACCGTTGCGTCATCTGCCAAGCTAGAGACCACCAATTAGCGACATGCCATAGCAAGAAGGATCGTCCGATCGAGAACGATCGATTTGTACGGTTAACGACCGTTTCTGATTCGGAAAAAGAAGGGTCGGCGTGAAACCGGGTTTCCCGTCGATACCTCCACTCCTTCCTCAAATAATCAATACACTACCGTCCCTATGATACACGATAACCAACAGCCGGAAATGAAAGGGGCTTTGAGCCTCGAGGGTGGAGAAGCAAGGTGGATCAAGGCATTGTGGGATAGCGGTGCTAAAGGTGGCTACATCAAGTCAGAGTCCCCTGTGCTCAAAGATCATACACTTAACGCCTACAGTAAAACGAGGACAGTGAGAATGCTTGATGGCAAAGACAGCAGCCCCAGCTCCCTGATTATCATCTGCGACCAGGGAAGCAGCTTGTGTTTCTCCGTTCATCCGACTTACTTGCTCGTCTTCAGCTTCGGGTTGCGAAGTGGATGCCTCAGTCTCCTTGCCCTTCCCCTTCACCTCTTCGTTCTTAGTGAGCGATTGTCCATCAACACCCACTACCTCTGTCACAGCATCGAGTGGCGCAGCAGCACCCTCTGGCTCGTTCTCAGTTTCGAGTTGCGCAGCAGTAGCCGTTTCCTCACTCTTTGCTTGAACTCAAAACAACAAGACGAACTGTGTAACTCTGAGCTCTGGGTTCTGTTTGCGTTGCTCCCTTGTTCTCGCTCCCATCCATCGACTCGAGGAACCGCTTGATCACCGCTTCTCCAATATCCTTCGTCATTGTTGACTTGCCAGCTCCCGACTCGCCATAGCAGATCACCCCCGTATAGTTCGGGATAGCTTTACACTCTACCGTCGACCCATCCTCAGCCAACGAGACACGTTCAACGTTGATGACGGACGGGATAGGAAGGTACCCAGACTGGCTTCGATGACTGAATCATTGCTCGTCATCCGTGGATTTATCTGGTCTGCAAAAGGTTTCATTGCCCATGAGCAGATCAATCACTCTCTACACGTCCCTGTTGATGTGATAAAGCTTCACCGGATTGTTTGTTCCGATCACTCTGGACTTGGACTGCAGACCGAAGTTGTCGACAAAGAAGCTCATCGAAAGGGGAAAAGAGGGCCAGCTGAGGATTGCCAAGAGCTTCCACGAGATGCTACGGGAGCGGAAGGGACAGGCGAGAAAGCCGCGAAGATCTGGTCGATGAAGTGTCGAATCGTCGAAGTCAACGTCGCTCCACCAATCGGATTGTTTGACCTGGTGGGGCTATCTTCCCGTCCGATCCCATGTAAAGCGATCGGTACCAATCGAGGCATCCAACAGTGGACTGACGCGGCCCTCTCGATCTCCGTCACCTCTCTCGACCAATTTTGGTCGATCAAGCTCAAAGCTCCGCCTCCGGCGCGTTCGCTCAATAGCCCGTAACCAGCACAGTTCTCGTGGTCATATGATTACTCTGCTGGAGCTATACAAAAACACTGACTTGTTCTCATCGGTATATCTAGTAGATATGGCAGGACTCGAACGTCAGGGTGATATAGCCACCAATGGATCGATTTCAGCGGACAGCAGGAATCGCGAGGAATGGTCTAAGATTTGGGTGTCGTGAGATGTTTCTGCTTCTTCTCCCAATTGGAACCTTCATTCATTGTGTATAGCCTAAACAGCTTGACAAAGCTTGTGGACGGTCTCGGGACGCCTGGATCGGTCCAACTCTCAGTACCTAGCACTTGTTCTGGAACGCACCCTGACCACCCCCTCGAGCCCTGCACGCCCCAAACAATGTAAACACAGTCCCCAGACTATCTCTGGCAATGGCTCGCTCAAATCTGGAGCCACAGAGCCCATCTTTCAACCACCCACCGCCTCGCCCACCTCTTCGGCCTCCTCTCACTCTGGGAGCGCAGACTCAGCGGACCCTCATGCTACAGACGCCCATGCCCCTAGCAAGCCACCCCAAGCGACCTCACAAACCTCCTCCTCACCCACAGTTGCGCCCAGCGATGCGAGGCCAAGCACAGGATCTCCTTTACCCTCCCTCGCTTCCACAGCCCCCACTCATCCCCGAGCACCGCCAGTCCAGCCTACTCCCCCCCAGCATCACCCAGCTCATCACCCTCGCCCCCCAGACACCCCATGAAGCTCAGGAAACGTCTGGTACTCCCTCCCAGCCCTGCCCTGGCCAAACGAGCGCACACACAGTCTGCCAGAGGCCCTAGCGTCGACTCATCCTCTGAGGAGGAAGAACCAGTTGAGGACAGACCCCTGGAAGTGCAGGGACCGCACCAAAGACACAAGGACACAACCACCAGCCAAACCACCCCCCAACGCATCTCAGACAGCATGGCAGGCTCTTTGGACGAAGCACAGGCCCTGCTGGACTCTCTCACCAACACAGACTCCCCACACCGCCCTGAGGACAATCTATCAACCCACCAGCGCTTCCTGATGCTGGCAGAGCTACCAACACTCTACAAGCCTGTCCCCACACCCCTGCTGCGGTCGTTCCACCAGCTACTGGAGCAGGTCTGCTCTACTTCATTTCCAGCCCCTCTGAGGACTCCCTGTTTGCGTTCCTGGCCATTCCCAAGCCGGGCCTTCAACCAGCAGCTCGCCTCCTCCCCAGAGGTCGCAGAATCGCAATAGATCACTTGGAAAGCTTCCCCAACGTCCCCTGACCGCAGCAAGACCCCAGGCAAGCCTCGCAAGGCAACAGTGTCGCAAATATCAACAGAATCGTCACTCAGGGCCGCCTGGGCACCGCTGCTGACCTAGTAAGAGGAGAGGCAAAGGTCTCACACATAAACGAGGCTCTACTGGCCTCGCTCAAAGCCAAGCACCCCGCTGGAGTTGCCACACCGTTTGGATCAACAGCTGGACCATCCCCTGGCCTCTCACCTTCTGAGGACGACATACAGGCTGCGATTCACTCCTTCAAACCATACACAGCCCCTGGCATCTCAGGCTGGACCGTCCCCCTTCTCAAAGTCGCCACTAAGGTCCCTCAGGTAGTCACCATGCTTACCTGCCTCGCTGGGACGATTGGACAAGGCACAGCCCCAGGCCAGTCGATACTATGTGCCTCCAGACTCACCTCGCTTGAAAAGCGGACAGACCCATCGCGGTGGGCTGTCTGATCTACAGGCTATGCACCAAGGTCTTCCTCCGTCACCACCTCAAGCCCGACTGTTTCTTACCGACCCAGTTTGGGGTCGGCACCAAGGGAGGGGTCGAGCCTGTGATCAGGACGATACAGAGAGCACTGGAGGACACCCTGGGTCGCTCCTTCTCCACCATGAAAAGCTGATCAGGGAACAAGGCTGCAACGTCCTGGGCAGCTGTGTTGGCTCGCCGCAGTCACAGGCCGCCTTCCTCGCCTCCAAGATCGACAAGCTCGTCAACCAGGTCCAGAACCTCGCCTCGCTCCCCCACCAGCACGCTCTGCTTCTCCTGAGGCAGTGCATCCAGCAGGACCTCCGCCATCTCCAGAGATCGCTCCCTGACCACCCTCTCATCAATGCCCAATGGACCAGACTCGACCACGCGCTCTGGAACAAAGTCAGGAGGCTCAGAGGGAGGGTCAACCATCACCAGGGAGACAGAAAGCAGCTGGAGGACGCCATCCTCTCGCTCCCTCTCCGCTTGGGAGGCCTGGGCGTGCTCTCTCACCTCAGCGTGGCACCCCATGCCTTGGCAGCCTCAAACGAGGCATCAGACCGCCACATTGATGCCTTCATGCGCCTCCCATCACCCCAGGATGACAGCCCTGCCCCAGCAGTCAAGTCTCAGCACGATCGATGCCAGGACATGTGGAAAACAACCCAAACAAGCTTGATCGATACCCTGGACGACACAGAGAGGAAGCTATTGGCCGAAGCGGCCTCTCCAAAGTATCTGGACAGAGTAGGCAGGCATGCCAGACATGTCAGACCCCTCATCAATTGCCGCTTCATCCCCCTGGTCTTCTCTGCAGGTGGACTGGTGTCCAAAGACACTGCGAGCGAGCTGCAGGTCTGGAGGAAGGAGCTAGGCACCACCAAGTTTACCAGGCTAGAAACGAGGCTCAGCATGGCGCTGCTCAAGGCCAGAGGCAGGAGGTTCGATGTGGCAAGACCAGAGAGACAGGAGGACGCTTCAGACGAGCTGGGTGGCGAATTATGAGCAAGCTAGAGGCTGGTGAAGCGGCAGGAGAAACCAGAAGCGAACAGTGACAGATTGAGACTGCAACGAGCGTTTGAAGATGACTTGAGACTGCATTGAATAGCTAGACAGACCACATACGACCCTACGGAATACCGTAACTCCTAGCCTGTACTCCTTAGCTCCAGAGTCTTCGACCATAGCTATCATGGCGAGTAGATACCTAATCTTGGCCCTCGTATTGGAGGGAAAGCTTACACTAAATGTTGGCTGTGAAATCGAGGGGTGTTTGTGGGAAGTACTGAATGACGCACCCAAGGATCATACGCCTACTAGGTCGGAAAGACTATTTGTCCTTTGTCAGCGTCATCTTCAGCAGAGAAAATGATCCTTTCTCATTCACTGATTCACTGCCAGGCTGGAAATACCGAAGTGGATGATTCGCGTGGACAGTGCGGTGTTGCACACTGGTTCTTTTAACCTGTTGATGAGATTTAGGGAGCTCAGAGGTCTCGATTATTCTGTTTTAGTCAAGCCCTCGTGTCAAGCTTTCCCCAGACAGCTAGACTTCGGCGCAGCTGATCACGCAGGTCTCTTTGAACTCCTCGATACTGCGATCCAATCGAACTCCCGAGAAATCGGCGAGCAAGCGTCCAATTTGTCCTCCACCTGCCAACACAACCTTGTTCCCCTTAGGTGTTTTGTCATTGACTCCCCAGACCAAATCTCGTTGGATACCACTAGGAAGGCCGCATTCTTCCCGTTTTCGAGGTCATCTCGATCGCATCCATTGAAAGCTGCCGAGCGTCGTCGGAGGCTGATTTGGTCTTACTTGATTGACTGGGGCTTGTCAATTTTCTTCGGGTGGGCTCTCGTCCTACTGAGGTCGTAGGGGGTTATAGGATTGCATAGGTTTGTGTACATCGTATTAAAGAATATTGAATCCATTTTTCCGAACGCGAGCCTAATCCATCTTAGAAACCAGAATAATGGTTGGTAAGATAGGGGGTAATTCGTAAGACGAATTAAGCCGCTATCCGGGACAATTTGAAACTTTCTACTGTGCCGACTTTCCGGTAGGAAGCACAGCTCGACGGACGCGACTTGGACAGGTATATTGGTCTTCGTATTGCCGCCGAGAGGGAGAAATCCCAAGTAGGTCTGGGGCCCCAAGAAAGC
>JAABUP010007613.1_pt1 | contig 14363 bp, 12 predicted proteins | sample 5559201 | NCBI WGS metagenome assembly JAABUP01 (sample SAMN10711887, study PRJNA513373) | rock metagenome | isolation source: Antarctica rocks | place: Antarctica | reverse complement strand
GTGAGATTTCGGAATGAGTCTGTAAACGCACAGCGCAGTATATGTACATTATTGCGGCTTCCATTGCCTTCGCAGACTTGCTGTCGGAAACGGCCGATGTTCACGTGACGATCACGCGACGTACTTTGCAGAAATTGAGCACATCAGCCTGATGTCATATGCGCCTTGCACGAGTTGCTGCTTGATCGCTGTACCCCAGACTTTTGCTGCAGCTTGCCTATGACTTGGTCTAGCTGCTAGTAGCCTGCTGCATGGTGCTTCTGTGTGCTTTTCAGGTTGAAAATTTCAATTTAGACATATGTATCACATATTGTTCGGACACACTTATGTGTAGACGGCTCCTTTTTAATAACTGCAGACCAGTCCCCCCAAAGCCATGAGACACGGGATGAAGTATCAAAGCTGCCTTCTTCATCTATGCCAGAAGCAGTGTCAACTCCATCTGTCAGTGACACTAGTCGCAGCAGCACATGCTTCAGTGACTCCAGCTTCAGCTGTGACAGCATCAGTGGCAGCATGCTTACAACAAGCAACAACAGCTCAGATAGCCTCAGTAATGGAGGACATGGTGGACTCAGCTGGCAAGTCAACAAGAGCCTTACCAATGAGGACATGTCATCACTCACGAGCAAAGACATGTCTGTGACATACACCTGGGATCCAAGCAATGCTGTGATGGGGGAGGTAGCTGTGACAGCGTGGGTGTGCTCAACCAACATCATGGGATGGCGATGGTCTGACTCAGGTGAAAACCCTTTTGATGTGGATGCACCGAGAATGCCTGTGCCATGTCACTCAAGGCTGAGCAGCATTCTTGCAACTGCGCTGGCAACTGTGGTACCTTGACTACAAGCCCAGATGTAAAGAATGCCGTTGACTGCTGGCTGGATCAACATGCAGATGCACGTCTTTGCACTATGGTCAGTCAGATGATTCCACTGCCGCCTTGTGCATGCACATTTAGCCTGCAGGTATGGAAGCTCTATATTGTGTGCTATTGGAATTTTTAGGTGCTAGCGCACAGTCTGACCTTTGCTTGCCCCAAATTTGTTTAAACACTGGCCTTGAGCAAGCTAGAGGCAGTTGAGAGCATGAGCTCAGCAGCATGGCAGATGGATGTGAGGAAAAGGTGGAATGGAGATGTGCTGATACTTACCTCGCCGCAGTCTAAGGGTGATGGATCAAAGCCTGCTGAGCTGCAGCAACTGGACTTTGCGCGTCTTGCTGGGCTGTTGAGGTATTAACAACACTGCGGGCAGAGCGAGGAATTGCTTGCTTATAGGATTTGCTTTCTGTCATGGATGGCTGCTTTTGCTGTTGTTTGAGGTGCAGCTCAAGCAGTCCTGTGCTCCCATGTGGCAGCATCAATTTGACCCACTCCGACGTTAAGCAGTATGCACTCACACATCAATGCTCTGTTGTGCAGAACCTCTGTCTTCCATCTGGCTTGAGCAACATGCAACGATTGGTATACTGTTTGGCATGCATGAGGTCTGGGCAACCTTTGACAGCTAGTGTGCGACTGCCGAGGGAGGACCATTGCGGCAATGTTGATGGATGTGTGTGGCTTACGACACCCAGAGGAAGCATAGACAGCGCCTTCAACATGCTTCCTCAGGTGACTGTTGCTCATGTTGTGCTGTCATCCTTGCCACGCTTGCATTCATTCACTGAGGCCCTTGATCCATGCATGCATATCTGTCAAACATCCTGACCAGCAAGACATGCACACATTGTTGCATGTGCTGTTTTACACAAATTCAGCATTTGGGTCTTGTCCAAGGCATATGCTCACACTGTAAGCATGGGACTAGACACTCGAATGGTGCATCAGGAGCTGCAAGCGAAGCTGGCCATGACGCTCACAGCACTGTTTCAACATGGTGATGCAGCCAGACTTAGCTTCATTGTTGGGGTGATCACGCTGGACAGATCTGAAGGTGAGCTGCTACTTGTCATGGTGATGAACATGCCTGTCCATAGTTGTCTATGCCACATACATGTACAGACGCCATGCATGTTGACTGCCTTATTGCCGCACTGTGTTTGCGTGTTCCATCAGTGCTTTCACGAGAGTGTTATGAGGCACTGTAGGTGTTTGCATCCGCCTCATGTCTTGTCACTGCTGTTGCATACATTGGCAAGGTACAATACGGTGCACACATTCAAAGACAGTTTGGTGTTCTTACAGAAATGGATGAAGCAAGCCCACAGAGTGTGGATGAAGCAAGCCCACAGAGTGTGGATAAAGCAAGCCCACAGAGTGTGAGAGCAAGACAGGTCAATGAGAAAACACGCAGGTATGATCAGTGTGCGGCATGCAAGTAAGCTCTCAGTATGCCTGCGTCGTACCAAATTTATATGTTAATTTTCCCAGCCACAGCTGCACCAGTCTGCTAGTCATGCATCACGCCATAGAGGTCTACACAACACAGCTCGAGCTGACTTCATACAAGCAGATGGAATGTTTGATTACATTGGGAAGAGTACTGGCAAATGAAAATAGCAGGTAAGCATTGCTCAGCAACCCTGAGTGTTTACCAGGCCAGGTTGAGCTGTCAGGCTGCCAACATCTTCATGTGCAAATTATAGTCATTGATTGCATCCACATGTCATAGGGCTAGCAGTTGGCTTGTGCCAGATGCCCAGATTGCAACTGCCGCAATTGCGTTTGCTGCTGGTCAACAAGTGCTGCCATGCAAACAAAATCTGACTAGCCAGACAGAGATGTGTACCTTTGTAGGAAACCCAAGGTATTTTTCCAGTCATTGGTCAGTCAGGCTGGCTGCTTCACATGTGCATACAAGACCCAGATGTGCAGGCGATGGGAGAAGGGTCGGACATGCTGTTATGGTCCCTGCTGCCACTTTGCTCACGGATCACAGGAACTACAGAGTGGCATTGCAGCTGCTTGCTTGTCAAAGAAGCTCTGCTCATAGCGTTGCAACTTGCATCCTGGGTGTTTAAGCTTCGTTTCATCTCTTAGCTTGTGAGCAGCAGTGTACAGCAGCAGCGCACACCAAGTTTTACTACCCTGCAGCCATGCTGGAAACTGCATTTACACTGTTTGCAGTTGAGACAGGTGTTTACACATGAGGTTATCCTAGGCGCTATCACATTCACAACCCAACAGGCTGAACATGAGGTTGCTTTTCAGCAAGTGCAATGCTGGACGGACCCTGCAGTTGAGCAATGGCGGACCCTGCAAGTGAGCAATCACAGCTGATTTAGGCCGAAATGTCATTGTGATACTGGTCATCTGGCTTGGTGAGACTCACGTGTGTCTCCTGGCCCTTGTTACTAAACATGACTCAACAGCAATAGGTCTGGGCGGGTATAGACAGACAGCGTCGTGATCATTGTCCGCCCAGTGTGTCTTCGCAGCCTAAATGCATCGAACGCCCGCTATTTCTTGAATCATCATGCTGGTGTCACTCACGATGGGCAAAGCTGCCTTGATCTGTTGACTGTGGGTTACAGTTACAACTGGTGGTGCTGCCACCGAAAAATAGGACGCACAGCGGACCGAGTCCACTTTACAGGGGCATCTCAAGAACAAGGCTGTATTCTAAGACGTCTCTGCATGAGACTTCCGCGGCAGCGTCTTTGGCAACGACAGGTTTGATCGCGATCCGGCACAGGAAGACCCAAGTCATCAGCACTACAGACGAACTGCTTAATCATGTCAGGTGATCCCTATTTGATCCTTATACACCGTTATGCACTGTCGAGCTAGCATGACCAGTCAATTACATCATGTCTGATATACAAGTCCCACACAAGTTACTTCTTGTCTGCAGGGCCTGAAGCAACACAGTATGCATGGGCTCAGCACAGTGGACACGCTGGCTATGCACCAATTTTGACACAATACCCTTCTTTTGCATTACCCCAGGTGTGCACTCACTGCCGGTCATTGCACATTCTGGTCGGTGCTTGCTATCAAGTGCGCAAATTGCAGCCCTAAGCTCGTGCATTTGTCCTCGCGACAGTTGTGCAAATTGTGAACGTGGGCCCAATAAAGTTGTTGTCCAGTTGCAAAAGCCAACACCGCTGGCGCTGAGCATGAGCTTTCAATCGCAAAGTTGTGTGCCTAAAGTATAGACCTATGCTGTACATGTTCACTTGGCGAGTATCAAGTTGACATACTACTACAGGAAGTAGTTACTTGACAAATTTGAACAGTGTATAGCTGCTTACAGTAATGTGCCTTACTGATCAGCTGTTCCAAAGCTTGCACTTAGTGTGCCTTACTATGCATTTCTTTAAATGCTTGCCTGCTGCACAGGTGTCAGCGTCAACCTGGTCAATGGGCGGTGCAGCTACGTTCTCTCAGCCTCCAGTATTCAGCTATCTGAACCAGTCTAGTCCCTCACTTCACTATGCCTCAATGCCGAGCCCACCGCTTCTGCAGCAAGGGCCCACTCAAGCCTACCATCGCGCTCTTGCAGCAGCCAGTCAGCCATACCCATCATGGCACTCCTTGCCATCTACTCCTCAGCAGGCACGTGCTGCAGCTTCTGGGCCTCCCAGAGCCACTACCCTCAGGCAACCCCCTGCATCCGCTCCGGGTTGCCCTCCTGCAGCAGCCCTGAGGCAGTTGCCTGCTACAGCGCCAGAGCAGGTCCCTACAACAGGCCCACTGCATCCCAGTGGAGCAGCCTCTGAGCTGCCCCATGTCTCAGCTTCACAAGCGTTGCTTGCTCAGAGTCACCTTCTACAACAGAGTGCTTCTGCAGCAAGTCCACACCTGCCTCCTGCATCAGGCACAATGGACCTGGGTCAGCATGCACGAACCCATATGCAAGCCAAGCTTGCGCAACAGCAGGCTATACCGGCCACTACCCAGATGCCAGAAGCAGCAGCAGTCTCCCAAGCTGTTGAGGTCTCAGAAGCTGCTTCAGCAGCTGCTTTGCAAGCAGACCAAGATGCTGGTCAGCCTCAGTTACCAGCACAGCCAGCAGATTCCGCCTCCTCCCAAAAGTTCTCAATAGCCAAGCCAGTGTCTTCTGCAGCCGCCACCAGGGAGACCATTCGGGCATTTCAGCCTCCGTTGCCTCTAGGCCTCCCTCCTGCCCTTGTATCTATCCCTGAACAGGGCAACGCAACGACAGGGGCTACTGCATTGGTTCGGCCTCAGGCTGGACAACAACCTCAGCATTTGTATGACAGGCCCCTGGTGCCCAAGCTGCAACCTAGAGCTGTAACGCTGGCTAGGCAGACCTCCCATGCTGGATCAGCAGAGCCCCAGTTGCAAACCCCAGCACCGGTCAGCAAGCAGCTCAATGCACAGCCTGACATACCTTCCCCAGCACTCACCTCCACTGGGGAAGCTCCTGAGCAGCTGCCCCAGCCAGCAATGCTGGCTAGCGTCCAGCAGCATGATGACAAGCCATCTTCAGAGCAGTTTGCTGCAGAGCAACCAGCTGATGCACATGCGCAAGAGCTTGCACAGCTGCTACTCCTGAAGCGCAGAGAGCTGTCCCAGAAGCCCCTGCAGAAGCTGCCACAGGCTTATCAGCAGCTTCAAGGGCGTTGCCAGGAGCAGCCTCAAGGACTTCTCCAGGCACAGCCTCCAGAGCATCCCCTGACACAACCTCATGGTCAGCTGCAACTCTCACCGCAGGCACAATGCCAGGTAGGCGGAAAGCAGCCAGCAGCAGGTGCTGCTGGTTGTTCAGCCCCTGTGATGCCTGCCTTTGCAGTGGCAGGCAGGCAAGGCTCACTCAAGGCTGAAGCAGACGCTGAGCTGCTGCACAGCAACAGCAGCCAATCTGCTGTCCAGCTGTCACCTTTGAATATGGGCACATCTCCCAGTGTTCAAAACATTAGTCAAGTTCCTGATCACAAAGGTCAGGTGGCAACTGTCTCAGTCTTTGACATCATGCACAGTTGCTTGTCATCTACAGTGAAGGACACAGGATCTGACTTTCTGCTTGATTGCTGCTCTGATGTCATTCACAGTTTCCAAAGACTTGCATGGTGACTATGTCTTGCAGTCCAAGTGAAGTCGCCCGAGTGAACTTTCTTCTCTGCAGGTCACGGGAGTGCTGTTTCTGCTGGCAGCAGAGGTAGAGACCGCAGCTGCAGAGGCTACAAAAACATCAACAGCAGCAGCAGAGACAGAAGCCGCAGCAGCAGAAGCTACACAAGCAGCAGCAGCAGCAGCAGAAGCACTAGCAGTGATAAAAGTACACTCAGCCGACGCAGCAGCAGCAGCAGAAGCAGAGGCGCGCATAAGCATAGCAGCAGGAAGCACAGCAGAAGTAGAAGTAGGGGCAGGCATAGCAGCAGATGCTCCAGCGAAAACAGGCGCTATGATGCCGACAGGAACAGGGACACAGCTATACGCTTTGGCCTTGGTAGGAGCAGCAGCAGAGGTAGATGCAAACACAGCAGCAAGCATCATAGTCGGAGTGACAGCATCAGCGCACACACATGCAGGAAAGCTAGCAAGCGCTGCAGAAGCAGCAGCAGCAGCAGCGGCGGCGGCAACAAGCGCAGCAGCAAAGTCCACATCAGGAGCACAAGCATTGCACAGAAACACAGTGAAGCTGCAAAACGCAGCAGAGGCAGGAGCAGTGGTGACGGTGGCAATGCAGGTGCTGCTCCCAAAATAGCAACGCATTGCCTGGAACATACAACACAGCCCTCTGGGCTAAGCTGGTCGGTGGACAGGGAACTGAAAGCACCATTTCTTAGTAAGAGCATGACCGTATGCTACTCATGGGGTTCTGGAAGTGCCGCACATGGTGAGGTGGACCTGACAGCTTGGCTGTGCTCCACAAGTGTCATGGGCAGGCATTGGAACAACGCAGGTACTATCTTGTTGCCAATTTTCGTTTGAGCTAAGAAAACCGATACAGAAGATCAGCTGTCTCATGTTCAACCACCTCTGCAGTCAGCTACATGTGCAGCTTCTCAACAGGTGTGGCAGGGGTCAAACTTGACTGTATGTAGCAATTGGTAAACTCTGTCAGGTGGACTTGACCTGGAGCTTGTTAGTCCAACTTGAGATCTTAAAGAGCTGGCTCCACATGACAAAACGGCTAAGTGTGTTCAGGGTTGTATCTGACCCTACTTTGGAGTTTATTTTCACCTTTCTATGACTCTTCTGTCCTCTCTCACTCCTTACCAACCCTGCGCTTGCTGTTGGCTGACATGTCCCTGCAAGTCAGAGCTTGGCCTGAACAGGCATGCTGAACCCAGCAGCTGCTGGTCAAACATCCCCTGCTTGCTGCTTCTTGGCTCTCCGTTAGTCTGTTCCAGTAATAGTACTCTAATCCAGTGGTAAACCCTGAAGTCTGGAAACAGTAACCCCTAAACTCTAAACCCTCTAGTCCAGTGGTAAACCCTGAACTGTAAATAGTAACCGCTAAACCGTAAACTCTCTAACCCAGTACATATGCTCAGCTGTTGCATGTTGCAATGGCAGCATGCCTGCAGAAGTTGCGACATCATTGATCTCCGTCAGCCGCACATTCTGATCGTGTCCCCTGCTCTCTTCACATCAACATGCTGCAACAGCGACTGCAAAAAAAAACTGGTAATGCATCTGTTGTGATGACAGGCTTGGCGAGGCACTCTGACGAGTTGCTGCCGGTGTCAGTCAGCATAACTCAGCGCAACACGGTGAGCAGTCTGAGCTCGGCAGAGTGGAATGACAAGCTGAGGGAGAAGTGGAATGGGGATTTGCTCGTTTTTGCTCCTCCCGGTGCAGAAACCAGTGAGAAGGGAAACAGCAAAGCGCACATGCAGCTGAGTCTTGCCAGGTTGGGAGGGATCTTGAGGTAATCTGCTATCATTCGTTGGCAACATGCTGTGTGAATAAAGTTTCTCTCTACACCTACCTTGCAATTGGCTCCTAGCCTTTGCACTGACTGACTGCTGGTCATAGTGTACTAGCTGCACTGCTGTGTGGAACCTTTCATGCCCATTTTTTTGCATACGTCTGTTTGCATGTTGACTGGGCCTCCTTCATGAGAGCCAAGATCTTGCAGTGAATGTTGACGCCATCCACTTGCAGTACTGCCCCCACATGATTGACACCATGCTGGGTGGGAGCTCTTTATACGCTTCTTTCCTTTCCTTAGTTTGTGACTGCGGGTCAAATCTAGCACGCCAAGTCTGAGTCTGTTGGTATTTAAGAGCATTGACAGACCAGTCTGGTGATTGTCACAGACAAGACAGCTCTCAGTGCTGAATGTAGATCTTCTGGACAAGCTCTGTCGACAGTCATTGCTTCAGACGCAAGTGACAGCAAGACTGAGACCATCCACGAGGCTCACCTGTGGTTGACAGCTGGCAGAGGGATGATAGACGATATTTGACATGCTGCCAAAGGTGTCTCCAACACAGGGTTTTGCTCTGTATGGCCGCTCCTGCAGTGGACATCTGCACAGGCTAAAACATTTGCAGGTCTGACATGTGAGTTGTTCAACCTATTTTGGGTTGCAGACCCCATAAGCAGGCAGCTTTGTTAACATGTGCTGCTGCAAAACAGTGTAGCTGATGGCAAAGCGCTCTTATGCAATGCAGGAGGTGCAACAAAAGCTGGAAGTGGCAGTGCCAGCCATGTTTCAGAAGGATGATGTTTCCAACCTGGGCTTCCTGTTTGGCGTCATCACACTAGAGCCCATTGAGGGTAACAGCCCTGCTATTCACGCTTTGCATGCTGTAATGCATGTTGCACAGATCTGGTGCTGTTCCTGTCCATTTTCCATGCACTCACCACAGCAGCTTTTGAGTTCCAGCTTTCAGTGCTGCGGGTTGCTTTTGGCAGTGTCACATGTTTGTGTGTCACTTGTCCTTGCACACAACTGAAGAGGGCACAGCACATCCTGCTTCCTCACAATCTTTCAAATTTGAAGGCCACGTGTGAGCCTTATTGAAGTGCACAACCAATCAACATAGGTTGCAATGTTAACAACAGATTCACTGTATGTGCAGAGGCGGAATGTGACCACAAGGCGAGTAACTCCCCCCCTCAAAAGCCAAAGAATCCACATGCACACAGGAAGCCCCAAAGGCGCTCATCACCAGAGACCCACTTGTAAGTCTGGCTGCCTGCATGTACCCTCTGTGCATGTGTTTTATGTCTGTCATTCAAAAAGCTGGCTGGCGGATGAGCATGAGCACAAGGTAGCATGTGCAGAGATTCATACCAGCAAACTGCAGAGAGGCATTTCAGGCGCCATACTCTACAAAGTATGGTTGATTAGCCAATGAAAGCATGCATGCCAGTCCCAAGACGCAGCAGCAGAATATGCACAGCCTCACACTTGCACAGCTGTTGATCACATGTTGTGCCCAGTGCAGAGATAGCTCCAGGACTGCTTTTTCAGCAGCTTGCCCTTACAAGGCAGCGCTTTGCTGGAGATGGGTAGCATCTCAAACTTGCAGGTTTGGCGCTAGATGCCACTTTGCTCATGGACAAAAAGAGCTGCAAGCTGGCCTTGCAGCTGCTGGCTTTGCAGAGAAGCGTCTCTGAGATGCTTCTGTGGATGTATTGTGTTGGCTTCTCATGTGAAAGTGGGCATGATTGACAGTCGCCAACTCAAGTTTACTAGGCTCAATTTGTGGCAATTTGCTTGCTAATGTGCCCGGGAAGAAGCTGCAAGCAGGCATAATAGTTTGAACAAGCTTGGCTAATGAGCAAAATCGCAGCTTGCCCATATGGTGAGACTGAAGGTGACATTTGATGCCATGATTTATTTGGTGAAGATCTGTGCAGATAAGTGGTCTTCTTTTGTAGTGGGATGGTTAGTCCTACAAGATAGACTCGTCTTCTGTGCATTGCTAAGCAGCATTGTCACACTGTGCTGATCTGAGTAGGAGGTATGTTGTTGTTCACTTGTTTGATGGCAGCTTTTGTCAAACCTTTCAACGTGACAATGGGCTATTTGCGAGCATAGGAGTTTTCTGACTCTGCTGGATTTTGTTGTCTTGTTGCTGCTCATTTAACTATGCCACTGAATGGGCAACAACGATTGACCACGGCACTGAGGTGACTTTTGTGACGCTCCACGCCAACCAAAGCATCAGACCCAATCATACCCCGGACTGTCTGAAGCATTTATCACTCTGCTGTGTGTTTGCTGCAGCATTCACTATGGATGCAAATGGCCACAGAGTCCTTTCAGATTGTGCTACTGCATGATGTGATATGCTAAGTTGATGAATGCGAGCTTTGTCAAGAATCTCACGGTGCAAGCAGATACCACAGCATAGCTAACGCTGGGAATCAACCTACCTGCTTTTAGTAATAAATATTGAGCAGAAGTTGTCTCGGATGTGATACAACATTTAGCTGTCAATACAAGGCAGAAATGCGTAACGAACAGGAACAGCGCATCACGATGTCCTAGATCTCATTTTGCCTATCCGCCACATATAGTGCAGAAAGGCGTTGCTGTAGCATCTGATTCAGCTTAGTTTGCTATTGTGAAGATCTGATTTGACGTGTGCATCTTTGTATACGGCTCAACACAGCATCATGTGGCACACTTTTGAGTGTCTTACAGCAGGAGATAAAATGCTGATGCAGTTGAAACACAGTGAAATTCACCCGATGGCGTGCGTAAATTGACATAAGCTGATTGCCTGCTTTGGTTCTTACAAGCTTAGAACTGACACAAATAGCACAGTGACTGATGGCTCGTGGAAACTGTGTGTTCTGTGGTACTGATACTCTCAGAGTACCGTATGCAGTGCAGAACAGGGCTGCAAAATTCATCAAGATGGTTACGCGGCATATCATACGCGGTGTCAAGTGACTTGACACAAGTCACTGCTCAGCTGAAACCAGGTTCAGATTCCAAATCCCAGGTCAAGTCAAAGGTACTTGAAGCCAGCGCATCATCCGTGGCTAGTAAGAGTGATGTAGCTCACTACCGGGAACAGACAGGCTCCCGCATTGCATGTTTTGGCACTGACGACCAGTTGCGCTCACTTGCCGGGTCAGACGGCGCAAGCGCGGATCTGGTTTTAGATCTGTGACGTCTGCCAGCGCAAACTGCGCTCACTGCAGCTTGATTCACCACGTCAGCACCAAACGCCGTGCCATCGCATGTCGCGTTGGTCGCACATCAGCAGTTCAGGCCATGACAGAGAGGTTCTCTTACGATAACAATGTGCATTACCCCTGGCTCCACCCAGAGCCACAAGACTGTGTAATCACTAACACTAGCCCAGTACGCGTGCTTGATTGCCCGAGCTACACCGATGCTTACAATCTGAGCGGACAGCAGGCGGCGTATGGCTGGAGCGCAGACAAAGCTGCAGGCGGCACTGGTAGTCACACATACAACAACGCAGCAATAGCGCTACCTGTCCAGAGTACTGCTGTGCCCAGTTTGGCTGATGTGCATGTCAGCGTTGCCCATCAATCCAAGACTATTGTTGGTTCTCAGCATGTCAGGAGGCCAAAGTTAGGCCATAATGATGGTCAGCCCAGCAGCCAGGATGATAGAAGCAGCAGCTCAAGCGCCAGCAGCAGCAGGAGTATCAGCAGAAGACACAAAAGAAGCAGAAGCAGAGGAAATGGGCTTGCTAGGGGTAAAAGCCAGACTGGCAGCAAGTCTGGCGTCAAACAGTCTAGCAGCAGAAGCAGAAGCTGCATCACGCGCAAGAGAAGCACACAGAATGGTGGGAACCCGAGTTGGTCTGTCACCAGAAAGCTGGACGGCCAGCTAACCCTGCAAAGCCAACACATTGCACTGCAGTACTCTTGGGGCCCTGACAGTGCTGCACACGGTGAGGTTGACCTGACAGCATGGATGTGTGCTACTGACACCATGGGGCGTCAATGGTCGGAGTCAGGTGCAACTTCATGACAAAGTGCACGGATCGCCTGCGTGCTGCTGTCTATGCCAGATCTACTCAGTCATTTTTGGCACTGCTGGTGTTGTATTTTGTCAACAGGTGTGCAACATGCTTGCTCATTAAGTGTTCCACGTATGTTACATTGCCGGCCCAGACAAAATCACCATCTCTGTGGTCTAGTGAGCTCACACAGACACGTAACACTTGCTTTGGTTGCACATACATTTAATCACATGGCGCCCTGTTATATATTCACCTGGATGCTGAGCCTTTTGTCACTGAGTATGAAGGCGCGTTGGAAGTGCTTTTCACCAGGCACATACTGACAGCCCTGCTGTCATGACAGGGTTTGCAGCACATTCTAGCCAGATCCTGCCCTCAGCCCTGACCCTGTCTGAGCGTGCTCATGTGGGTGCCTTGGGCTCTGCAGCTTGGCAGGAAGAACTGCAAACATTCTGGAATGGAGATCTGCTAGTCTTCACCATGCCACAAGTAGAGGCTGATGGCATCGATGCACACAGATCGCATGCAGAGCTACAGTTTGTGCGTTTGGCAGGGCTTTTAAGGTGATCTGCTGCAGACATTTGACCGCATGTGAGGCTTATTGCTGATTGCCTGGTGAACTGCAGCCATGCAACGGCTGTGTGTGGTCTACTCTCACTCTTGACAGGGCCTCTAGAGTGACCTGCATGAGCCATTTGAACCGCAAGTGAGGCTTGTTGCTGCATGCCTGATGGACAGCAGAGATATAACAGCTTGTCGTGCACTCTTACTCGAGCGTTATCTGATTGCAATTGGCCAGCAAGCCCTGTCAGCCGGGCATAGTTAGCCACCTATGAAGGTGGTCAATACACGTGCAGACCAGGCAAACATAGCATATATCAGGTTAATACAGTTATCGAATCTGTTGATATTTACTGATTAAGTAATTGAAATGGAATCAATTCATCTCAGCTTATGTAACCTAAAGATAAGATACTGCTATGATATAATGGTGATATTATCATTTGTTGAGATAGTATGGCAATGTCGAAAAGATAGCACTGCAGGTACACAGGTATGCAAGATGGTGGTACAAAGTCATGATGCTGCAGTCCTGCATGTTGTCTGCAGGGCTTCTGGGCAAGCCCTGGCTGGGACAATAGCCCTGCATGAAGCAGACGGCAGCGACAAGTGTTTGCTTGAGGCGCGACTGTGGCTGACAGCTAGCAGGGGAACCATCGACACAATCTTTGATATGCTGTCACAGGTGAGGTATGTCTGTATCTATCAAGCTATCACGAAATCCTGCACGTACCTAGCTCATGAGCTGGAAAGCGTTTTAATTAGTATTATTTATTATTATCACGAAATTGCTCTGACATTCAAACATTGACGGATGTCACTACCTCTGCTTTGTCTGCAATCGTTTTAATCTGTTCATGGCAGCTCAGGTCACACTGCGTTTGCAACACCTGGTAGCTGTACATGTGCTGTGAGGTCTTTCTGTGTCAGCGATTTTGGTGAGTTCAGGGGTTACTGCTCTGAGCTCGACTATGAGACAACACACTATTCCCATGGCAATGGTTATGCACCATACGACACTCAGCTCAGCTGCATCATGCTAGTCTGGTCATCATTCCCCTGGATTGTGGCATTTATCCATGATCCTGATCAAGTCTCAGTGGCCACACTCATGTCTGTGCTTTGCTTCAGGAGGCACAACAGAGGCTGGAAGCAGCAGTCCCGGCAATGTTTCAGCCAGAGAAGCATGCCAAGCTGACATTCTTGTTTGGCATCATCACCACAGTCCATCCTGCAGGTAGCACAGCTTTAGATTCTGACAAAGTTGACCAGATATGTTGTACTTGCATATCAAAGCTGTTGCATTGCTCAGTATCAATTCTGCATGTTTTATCTGGCGGTTTGCCAAGCCATGCTCACATTTGTGGGCACAAGCTTCTTTGAGATTGGGACAAGCATGGCATGTGGATGCAATGCAAACTGCAGTGATATTTGACATCTAAATGCATTTGACATTTAAATTTGTTGCACAAGGGCATAGCTCATAGCAGTCATCTGGCTCCAACATGAAGGATCAAGCATGCCGCTGTTCCAATGCTACCAGCAAGGACTACAGAAATTAGCTTTCAGCATGTACAATTTAGACAAGTCATGCATGTAATACAGGAAGACATGATGTGAACAAGCCAGCAAAGCGCAGGCGCTGTGAGCAGAGCCAACAGAGAAGCTCCAGTCATTGCCAGGTGGCAAAACCTTGTAGGTGTGTGAATTGCTCAGCAACCATCAGCATGTGACTGTCTGCAGCTGCCTCAGCCAGCTATGCAAACAGGCTACATGCAACAGCAATGACTAAGGCATGCAGTCTGTATGACAACTGCAGAGGTGTCTCAGCTTGGATTTCTATGCATGACAGGAATTAGTCATTATTAGTAAAGTTATGGTATAAACGCAAGGCTGCTGCGCAACATGGATTCATATCTGGAGTTGACTGAATACTGCAGTTAATGCATTGCATTCTTGACTTCGATGGCTGTGCA
>JAABUP010007611.1_pt1 | contig 14367 bp, 21 predicted proteins | sample 5559201 | NCBI WGS metagenome assembly JAABUP01 (sample SAMN10711887, study PRJNA513373) | rock metagenome | isolation source: Antarctica rocks | place: Antarctica | reverse complement strand
GCCGCAACAGCGAAGTGTGGCTGGAGCGAAGAACGGGGTACACTCGCAGCACAGCTGTGATGAGCATGGTGGGGTACCTGCTGGGGTTGGGGGACCGCCACCCCTCCAATCTCATGCTGGACCGCTACTCTGGCAAACTGCTACACATTGACTTTGGCGACTGCTTTGAGGTAAGCCACCAGTCCACTCTTCTTCTGAAATTACCTATATGACAGGTACAGATATAAGAGGGCACCTCCTGATGCTGCATGTACTGTACGCCAATGGCTGTGGAAACTGCAGAGCAAGATCTGTACTGTGTATCAACAGTTCTTGTCACATGCAACCTTGCAAAGGGAATCTTGCTTGTCATCCAGAGAGCTAGCTCATTACTACCAAATGCTCGTTCCATACCCGACTCTGCATGAAACACATGTTTAGCGTCCAAATGATCGTATGATGTGATCTGCAGGCCAGCATGAACCGCGAGAAGTTTCCAGAGAAGGTGCCCTTCCGGCTGACCCGCATGATGACTAAGGCCATGGAAGTTTCCGGCATTGAAGGCAACTTCAGGTCAGACTTGCGCATATCACTTGGATGGAACTTCATGCTGCTGTTCCCAAGGGCAGCATATCAACATGCGCATATCATTGCATACTGTTACACGGTCTGTGGACTGTATACAAATTATTGTCATCTCCCTGTCAAGTGCTTGACTGCAAAGTGAAATCTGTTTCAAACAGGCGTATCAGGCTGCAAGCTTGACAATTAGTCATGCTAGTGTGAAAGCATATGAGCACTATGTCAGCCTACCCAATCACTGCTCAATCTTGCTGTTCAAGTTCACTGGGTTTCTCTACGAGTGCAAGTCTCTGAAGCAATGGTCAGTGTGGTATTACCCCTGTACTGCTGCACGCCCTCACCGATAGCCCTGATGCTTCTGCCCTTCACTCTGTTGTAGATGTTTAGATCTGCAACAGAGTAAAGCCTTTGACATCAATGATGGCAGGGACAGAATGTGCCCCTCTGCTTTGTGCATCACCTTTTGCCTCATGTGTCACAAAAGGCAGCAAGACAAACACAGGGCATGAACGTTGCTGCAGACAAACAACAGCATGCTGGGTTGTGAGCTATCCTGCTTTTGTGGTATGGTCCACTGCATGTGCACCTCTTCAGATGACTGGCTCTCAAACACGTAACAGTTTGTATCGTCCCTGTGCAGGTTCACTTGTGAGAATGTGGTGCGAGTGCTGCGCAGCAACAAGGACAGTGTGATGGCCATGCTGTTGATTGGCTCTCAAACACTTAACAGTTTTTGTCGTCCCTGTGCAGGTTTACTTGCGAGAATGTGGTGCGAGTGCTGCGCAGCAACAAGGACAGTGTGATGGCCATGCTAGAGGCCTTTGTGCATGATCCTCTCATCAACTGGCGTCTGCTGAACACCACCACAGACGCTGTGGATGCTGGCAACACCCCCACTGCAGACTCAAGTAAGTTCTTCAATTGTGCTCTTCGTGCTTTCACTCATTCAGTTGTTTATTGTCTTCCCCTAGGGTCAGGTACATACAGTCTTGAGTATGCATACTGTGCGTCTGCTCTCATAATGTTATGATGCATACCACCTGTGAGAAACGCTGGCTTGCATTGTTACATCCCTCTGACTCTGGTACTGTGAGGATCTGAGTCATCAGCTGTAGCATCTATAAATAGCATGTGTGTGGTGAGGTATCAGCAGGGAACAGCGTTGTTCACAAAGCAGGGTGTCCTGCATGTTTTAGAATGCTGTCTCGTTGCAATGTATCGTGACACTGGGTATCTTGTATTGTATGAATTTTGGCTGCGACAGCAACAAGCATTTTGGCATAAGCCTGTAACGGAGCATCGACATCATTCATTGTGTTCACGAGGCCGTTTCTCTTTTTTTGCAGCGCTTGAGAAGATTCCAGAGCGCACCACTAGCACTGGCAGTGGCAGCAGCAAGGTTCCTGCAGATCCAAATGAGGTGCCAAGCCTGCCAAGGCGGGAAGCTCGAGAGCGAGAGCTGTTGAACGCCTATGGACAGCTGGGTGATGCAAATGAAGTGCTGAATGAGCGAGCTGTAGCTGTCATGAAACGCATGAGTGACAAATTGACTGGGAGGGACTTTTCTCAGGAGGGTTTGCCAAACAGCGGTGACAGCGACAGTGTACAATCACAAGTGCAGCGGCTGATCATGCAAGCCACAGCACATGACAATCTTTGTCAGTCATACATTGGCTGGTGTCCATTCTGGTAATGGAAACATTCCATTCCAGGAGCCATCTTTTGCATGCAGGCGCCAGATCATACCTCACACTACCTTTACTTGTAATAGCAGCCTGGCTGCTGTGACATGGCTCTGGTGCAATCTGTTGTTAGGCAACAGTACTCACCAGTCTCTGTCACAGCACATATACATTGTGTCCTATGTTCCTTTGCTGCAACCCCTCTGCTACAGTTACTCATCGTGCCCTCAGTATTGTACTATAGCAGTTTTGCATGCATGCTCAAGGTGTTACTGCCTTCATGTCACATTGACACGCCTGATTGACAGATCCAACAACGCCCTGACTGACTCCTACATGTAAAGTTGTCAAAGGCTTCTGGCAGCTTGTTTCATACATTGTGTGTTACTCACTGCTGCAATGGAAGTCAATATGCTACTTGCAGTCCAATTTGATCAAAAACACATACCTTTGTGTGTTTTAGTATAGGCTTGCCATGCGTTACAACTGCACAACTTCACATGCTATGCTGCTTACCTGTGCATGTGGCAGCACAAGGCATCTGCTGGGGCGAAGAATGACAGCTTCACACACTGCAATGCCTAAAAGTCAGCATGGATTGACTACAACAACCTGACAAAACATGACAGCACGCAGTTGGCATGTAAATGAAAACCTGTGTATGGCACACAAGCAAGCAGCAAGACTGAAAAGGAAGCTGCTGATTTACAAATGTGTGTAAGAGTGTTGACTGTCCTTGCAATTAAATCAGCTACCTAACACAACAAGAGAGAAAACACACTGCTAAGCGTGACTGGGGCACAGCAGAGACATAGGGTCTATATAAGTACAGAGGAGCGGAGTGCTCAAGCAAATATCTTTCAGCTCGCTGGATACCTCCACCATTGTCCACGGGCAACTGTCAGCAACAAGCTACACCTTGTTCAGTTTTGCTGGGACAACCAAAGGGTTGTTCTTTGACAACTGTTCCCGCCCTGCTGTTTTGTAGTCAAAGTCACACTTGTGCTCCTCTGGAAGTCTGTGAGAGCCGCAAAAAACGTACTCGCAGCGGCACTTGAAGCCAGTCAATCCAACCCTCTTGTTGCATGTGAAGCACCGGTTCTTGTGCTTTTGCACGGGCCTCTGTGGTTCGTCAGCCTCAAGATTCACCGCTGGCTCACTGGTGGAGGGCGGCTCTGCCACTGTCTCGCTTGCTGCTTCTGCTGAAACACTGTCTGCGGGCTTTACGACAGGGGAGCTTGGTTGCGTTGGTGTCACAATTTGCTGTGCAGCTGTCTGAAGCTCAGGCTGAGGTATCTGTGTGATAGCCTGGGCAAGGGCTGGAGCGCCAAATGCTTTCGCTGCTGCCTTCTCGTTGGCGTGCTGACTTTCGTCGGCTTGTTGCTTGTCTCGGAAGCACTTGGAGCAAAACGTCCCGCAAGCTGGGTTACTGCAAGTCCAAGACAGATACTCGATAGGATGCTCCCAGATCGAGCTAGTCAAACAGGCACCACTCTACGACAACTCACGCAAAAAAGCCACAGCCTGCGTCGCACAATCTTGGCTGGTTGGCTTGCTCCACGCTGTTGTCTTCGCCGTTCATGTTGTGTGCCATACTAGTTCAAGCAATAGGGTGCACTGGAACTAACGATGGAGCCTCGAAGGCCTGCAAGCAGCTTTTGCTGCTGATAAGTGACCAACAAGCTGCGAATGCCAACTTTGACACAAAAGTGGCAACCAGGACGACCGACCACAAGCGGTTGATGTGAGGTAATCACCACTCAAGCCTTGCCAATGAAAGTGCCCTCGCATGGCAAGCTGTACATGACACGATCCACGGAGTTCCGGGCCGCGTGTCTTGTCGTCAGGCGCCCCGTGCCTTCTCGAACCTGCTTCTTAATATAGTAAGATAACAACAATCACATTGTGGACGAGCATGCAAATTTTATTCAGCATGCTTGTACAGTACCAGGCTTCATAGCTATAGCTAAGTGTGAGCTAAATGCATGTCGGACTTGTCTCAAGGAATGCGTTTCTTGTATGAGATGTGTTTTGTCTGACTGAACCCTTCACTCATAAAATCTGAGCAAATTGGCCTTTCCATGAGTGCGATGGAGATGGGCTGAGCGCAGGGTAAACTCACCAACCACAAACGTCCCCTTTCAGCAGACTGCTGATCTGAACTGTGGCCATTTATAAGCTCAGGGCCTTGCACCGAAACCATCTGAACGCAGAAGAAGATCTACAAATGGCTGAGAATATTGGGCCTTTATGACGAAGCAGGTTCAACGCGATCGCTGAAGGCAACAGTCCGATGCTACCAGCTTGGAAGTCCGCTGCCGCAGATGTTTCTGCAGTTCGTGTTGCAATGAATACCTGACTGTGTACTTCACTCACGAGGAATCTGTGTTGAAGCGATGTCAGAAGACGATGGTCACAAGCAAGAGGAGAACGAAGCGGCGGCGCCTTCCCTTGAGCCACCTGAGCCTGTCCTGAGCGCTGTCACCGCAAATCGCGAAGATCAAATTCAGAATGCAGTGGCGTTCTTGTCACACCCCAAGGCAATAACTTTTACAAGCCTGATGCAACTGAACACAGGCGTGTCGCACTTGTTAGCAGGTGAAAGTCCCCCATGTGTTTGCAGGTGCGTGGCTCATCCACAGACTCGAAGCAGACCTTTCTTCAGAAGAAAGGCTTGACAGAGGCTGAGATCACTGAAGCTTTCAAGCGTGTTCCTGAGGCCTCAGACACAACTGTTGCGGCACCATCCAGCAGTACAACCAGCCAGCTTGCACAAATATCAAGGCCTCAAAAGCCGTTCCCTACCGCAGCAGCCTCTGGTCCAGCTTATGGACAAGCAGTTCAGCCTCAGCAGGCCCTGCAGCCAGCTGGGTATCGCTGGAGTCAGGTGAACACCGCAGTCTTGTCAGGCATATGCGCTGATCAAGCTCGCACAAGAGCCATGGCAACAGGCACTGCGCACTGCTGAAGCTGTGCAATGGCAATTGCAGGTAGCTTTGGGTGCGGGGCTGGTAGCAATCACCTTTTGGGGAGTGCAACGGGTTGTGTTCCCATATGCTGCCCACTGGCTCAGATCCTGGAGTGGTAAACCAGACAAGTCTGACAAGCAGCAAGAGGAATCACAGATTGCTACGGTAATATGTTCTGCTGATTAGCGCACTGAGCATCATGTATTATGGCATTTTCCCAACGTCCCTGTTGCCTGTTGCACTGTTGTTCCTGACACTCATCACTCAGTTCTGCATTACCTACCACAGCCTCCTACACTTGCATCCTGCAGTGTTGCAAGTTGGCTGCATTTCTTTAGGCAGCAGCAGCATGTCAAAAGTGATTGTGCTTGCCTCAACGCAGCACACTGTTGATTCATGACATTGGGTCGAAAATGTTAACACGGTCATGGTCAAAGATGACAGCATGACTATGGCAGTATTCAAACATGCAGATCCTTGCTGACGCCATCAAAGCTCAGACAGCTGAGCTGCGCAGTTCAGTAGACAGCATGAAGGAGATGCTGAAGAAGTATGAACGCAGCAAAAAAGGATCAGATGGCAAAGATAGCATCACTCTACCAGAGCTGCGTCAGGAGCTGCGCAGCTTTGCCAGTACTCTGAACGTGTAAGATATCAGCTTGCCTCAGTACATTGTTTGTATCCTGCAGTACCCTCTGTAACAGCAGTAATGTGTTGATGGCTCCAAGATTGCATTAGGAGTTGGGCTGTAGAAACCATGCATTAGGAATTGGGCTGTAGAAACAATGCATTAGGAGTTGGGCTGTAGAAACCATGCATGTTGACATGCCGGGAAACTGGTCCTGACACGGTGGCTGCATTCTGCTTGCCTGTGGTCTGACTGCAGAGCTGGAGCATCTACTGCAGTTCGAGATGCTGTCACTGGTCAGCAACTGCACCCATGTTGTCATGTGCGCACACAATGCAGTCACGTTGAGACACAGCTTGTCACCAGCTCTGCAAGCTCCACCGCAACTTGGGCGGCGCATAGCTACTGCTTAGCTTCAGTCCACACATGCAGGTTTGGCGCGGCACCCTCTGGATCCAACAATGCGCTGGTTCCAGAAGCTTTCCAGAGACAGCTGAATGAGATCAAGTCCTTGCTGACTAGCATGAATGCTCAGAGAGGAGCCCTGCCTGCTGATGAGCACAGAGCCTCGCCCAATGGTATGCCTATAGAGTACTTGACACTTACGTAATACCTCATCTATCAGTGCATGATACCTCTCCTCTCAGTGCATGATACCTCTTCTTTCAATGCATCTCTCATCTCTTAGTGCACTCTTGTCAAGTTGCAGCACATACCCAGGCTCTGTCCCTCAGAACTGTTTGTGTCGTCTCGTCAGCCAGCACGTCTGATGACTCACAGCTGGGTGACAGTACAGACTGCAAAGTGGCAACACGAAGCGAAGTATGAAAGTGTAGCTTGCATGGGTCATGGCTAGCCCAAGCCCAAGCAGAAAGAAGTTCATTGCCTGCATAGCTTGTTCATGACAATGTGCTTGTACTTCGCTGTGGACTTTTGATCAAACAGCTCAGCACAGAGACGATCCAAAAAAAGGTGTTGACGTCAGATTTGAAAGTGCACGGCACAGAGACAGGTCAAAGAAGGATCTGCTTGCTGAAGTGAGTGCAATGTCAGGACGCCCTTGACATGCATTTTGCCGTCAGCTGTGAGGATTATGTTTTGATAAATGGTTGAGAACAGTTGGATATTTTGTTTCACATTATTCAGACTACTGATCCAATGGTCATGGTTGGCCCCAAGACCTTTCAAATCTAATGAATGAATGAATGAATGTAGGTGAGGCTGCAAGCGTGTCCAGGCAGCTGCCATTCAGCTCAGGGCCGCAGATGAACCACACGGCTGCTGTTGACAGGGGCAGTCCTGTATCTCTGCGCTCTGGCAGCAACAGCCCTCACGCCCAGCAACAGGTGAGCTCACTCATGTGCCCCTCTTCCTTTGTTGCCTTCTCACAGCAAAGTCAGCTATCTGGTGCTGGTAACACATGCCTAACCGAGATGTACTCATGTGAATACCTAAAGTGCAAGACTTTTGCCTGGCCAGGACTGCCCCTTGTGAGTTACACAGCCTTGGTACATTAGATTGGCCAGGACTGTTGCTCTGTTCCACCTAAGTTGAGTCAGCGCTGTTGGGCATGCAGTTGTCAGTCTCTCCCTTCCAAACACATGAGGGCAGTCCTGGCCAAGGCCTGGACTCCATCAATGCTAGCCCTGAGGGCCCAGATCACCCTCAATCCTACATGGACATCCTGAACATGCTGCAGGAGGTCAGTCATACCTGTCTCAAACAAGCCCACACATGCCTACACATGCACGCTGCTAGCATCCTGTGCCAGATGGGTCCCTGACTGCTGACCTTGACAGCACAATCTTGCATTTGCTCCCCACACCAACACACAGCGGGTGTCTGGATACAACATCTGGTGGCAGACACCACGTTAAGGTTTCGAGGCTTCAAAAGTGCCTCCAAAAGTTCCAGAGTCTTCACGTCTGCACATTACTGCTGATGCTGCATGCAGTCACAGCGGCTGTGCATATGACCAAAGACAAGCTGTTTCTCAATCCTGTGTGTGCTTCTGTCTGACAGGGGCAGCCCATCCCAGGGATCAAGGACATTGATGACAAGCCCCCCAACCCTGACCAGGCCATTGCAGAGGGCAAGATGAAGCCCCGCCCTAAGCCCTGGGAGCGTGCTGCACAGGTCAGTCATTTCCTTTTTTTTCATTTTTCATTTTCATTCACGCTGCACGGGTGAATCCAGCACTATGTTTTGAACTCAGTGCGTTTGGTGGCAGCAGCAGGCTTCAGCGTGCAGCTTGTTGCCACCTCTCTGCTTATCTCTTGTCTTCAGTTCTGTTGGTGTATACCATAGCAGCATGAATGCTGGTGCTGAAAGCAAAGATGTCAATGTGGGCTGCTTGGGGTATGTCTATGCCTTTCATTTGATGCAGATAGCTGTCCTGCTCATGGTTGTTTGTGTCTTTGTGTCTTTGGCTCCTCTCAGGAATTTGCAGCCATCATCTTACGAGCATGCTCTATGCTGACTTGAAACTTTGCCACACTGCTGCTGTTCAGATGTTGCTAGTGAGGTGCTGCTGGTCGGGTCTATAAAATGCTCTATGCCAACTCAAAAGCTTCTCACACTGCTGCTGCAGAATGGTAGCTCAGCTGCAGGAGCAAGCTCCTTCTTTTCCGGCAATGCAGCAGGCAGTGTTGGTGGTAGCAGCTATGCAGGTACTCACTACTCTCCCTGTCACTTGCACATGCTTGATACCACTGGTGTCAGTCCTCTTGCTGGCCCACTTGCCTGTCTCTCTGCATGCTTTGCTTTCACACCTTTTGCCTGTGACCACAGCGCCTGGTGCATGTGCTGAGGTGCTGTTGCACTACCAGCAAAAGGCAAGCAAAACCAGGGTACTCACTACTCTCCCTGTCACTTGCTCATGCACAATACCACTGGTGTCACTCCTCTTGCTGGCCCACTTGCCCGTTTCTCTGTATGCTTTGCTTTCATACATTATACTTGTGGCCAGAGCGCCTGGGTAGTGTGCTGAGATGCTACCGCACTACCAGCAAAACGCAAGCAAAATCAGGAACGCACCAGAGGATAAGCATTCAGTGTTGTTTTGACCAGGGAGCAATGGCAGCTTGAATGGCGCAGCTGCTGGGTCTACCAATGGCGTTGAGATCACTGAGGTTGCAAACACTCCTGAGCAAGGCAACAGCCCAAACGGCAGCCCAGCCCCTTGGAGGCCCCCCCCTGTACCACAGTCATCCCTCAACCTGAACAAACACCTCAAGGTTGAGGCCAGCAGCACTGTATAATCAGATGGCTGAATTTGCTCTTGTGTTCGTGCAAAGAAATGCAAGTTCCCAATGTAGTGTTGTTGCTATAGACGCCGTTCTTCCCCCTGTAACAACATCAATGATTGCTTTGCAGTCACAGGTGTGAGTGTACATTGTGTTTTGCAGGTCACATTTCTTTTTGTATTGACCTCAGAGGTCTCTGTCTTGTGAATCTTCATGAACTGATCAGTGTTGCATGGGTGCATTCTATAAAGTGCGCCATGCGACCACCTGGACCAATGTCACATCGTTTTACGAGACCGTGGAAACAAAGCATAACGGTATGCGGCCTGATAGACGCATCTCATGCTGATGCAGCTGCACAAAGTAATATTCAAACTGGAGCAATAGCAGAAGCAGCATGATGAGTTGCTCCACAAAACTTGATGTGACACATGGCTGCATTGATAATCATTGTGCATTGTGCTCAATTGATTAATGATGTAGATGGTCCTGCTTGTCGAGATAGACGTGACTGGGCTACGTGTGCATGCATCGAGGCCCTGCATTCACGAAAGGCTGATCAAGGTATGAAAATGTGAGCCAAAGCTCATCACCAGAAAACCTAAAAGAATCGTAACCCACTGGGCAGTTGTATGTTGAAGCGACTAGTATACACCATGGTGTTTGCTCCTATGCCTGCGACTTAGCATAATGCGGCCAGCAGCACTGAGGGACAAGCTTGTCTAAACAAAGGGGAATGGCAGGATGCAGATCTGCAAAAGACCTTAGGTGCACAAACAAAACTACTTGACAATGCTGCTACAATTCTCTGACAGGCTGAAGGATCTATGAGTCCTTTTTGGCCTTATTCTGAGCTTTGTCCTTTCCGCTGTCAGCTATTGCATTAGCGCTCTTGTTTGCATTCTGATATAGATTGGTAACATTGTTGTCTTGGAAACTCTCCTTTCCCTTGCTTGCAACCTCACTATATCTTGACTGTGGCTGCTTGTCTTCATTTGCATCCCTGCAACATGCAATGACTGTATGTGTACCAGAGACAGCATATGAGACACCTATTCAGTTCATGTTTCAGCTGACACGAGCAGCTGCTCAACTTGATAGCGTGGAAAATGGTCACAGGGTCCATAAAGCAATGGAGCATCTCAAAGAATCGAGTTCTATGCAATGCACAGGTAGCAGTGCAGAACACCTGTTCTCCATGACACCAGCTGGTTCTTGAGACTCATTGCCTGGGCTTTTCTGATAGCCTAAAGCTTCTTTTGCTTTCTACAGGATAACATATGGCTGTCAGCTCAGACCATGGAGCGGGCAGCAGAAGACAGCTGTAGAATTCACAGCGATTTATCACCCGCAGGGACAGGCATGCACCTTGCTGACGTGTCCCACTGTGGCTTTGACGCCATCTGTAACCCAGTTTGTATCCTCCTTTGCAGTTTTCTGCATTCATCCCATCGAATTGTAAGGAGCATGAACTGAATCTGTGACATTGCTTGCCTCATTTCGTACCTTGATGTCCGCAAAGCCTCTGATTGCAGTCAAGCTCACGTAGCCAGCAGGCGTCGCTGACTTCAAATTGACCAAGCTGCTTGTTCGGGGAAACAAAGCATTCGCAGTAAGCTTTTGCAGAGCTTGCATGCTTAGATTCAACCCTGGCAACTAAGTCGCTAGTGTCTACCTCTCGATCGCCAGCACGAACGTCGATCAAACCAAGTCTGGAGACGTCCCGATTTTGCTTCGCACAGCCGCTACAAGTGAGCGTTGCAAACAGCGTGGCACTTACAGCATTCTCACTTCTGGTCATAATTACTTCAAGGTTTTAGTCATGGACATGCACAGCTGTGACAGGTTGCAAACTTTGCAATGCAAAACGTCAAAAGAACCAAATTGTCTGTGAAAAATTTGGGAATGCCGTCTGGAGCAAGATTCTTGTGCATCACGCCGTGCACCCTGTCCTGCGCAACTTCACAGCAACGAGATGTTTCGCCAGGGTGTACAGCCTGATCAATCGTTGCTCTTATGGGAGGTCACGGGCAACAACACTGCTTGATCTGTGGCGGACCTGCAAACTGGCGACAGTGGCAGCAAAACCATATGGGAATAACCGAGGACAATGTTCCTTTAGATTTGTTTGACTATGATGAAGAGTGTGGCACCTTCCAGATAATCACCACTCACTCCCAGATGAACGCCACTCTCCCAGCAGGAAAGGAAGTATTTCGCGTGAGTGGTTATGGGTATGGTACAATTCGTGATGGCCTGTCGTGCCATGCGTCCTGCTACCGGCTGCTATACAGCAGGCTTGGCTACACGCTTTTGTTTGAGGATGTTCTCCCTTTGCTACAATGCCATGGCTACGGGGTAGGGTATGATACCTCTCTTCAGCTCGGCACAAGCTCCCTTCTCTGGAGTGAGTATGGAAGAGTAGAAAATGGCCTGGACCAGGTATTTGCACAGTCCTGTCCTCTGGGACAGAGGAGCATCTTTCATCTGTCCCCATATTATTCTGAGGCCATATACAACTATAGCTGTAATATTGAGTTCTTGTATAGCTTGCCTTGTTGACAAGTCAACAGGAGCAAGCACAAGTCTCTGTAATGCCCAAGCAAGCTGAACCAGTATGCTCACTTTTGAACTCGACCAAAATCCGTCTATAGTCTGGGGTGTGTGCGGGCCCAGCTGCAGACTGAATACAATGTTTAAGCTTGGTCATTTAGTCGCTGTAGACTGCTGCTGTCGAGTCTTCAGGACCGGCTTCCAATCAGAAATTGGTCCTCATTTGCAGCAAACAATTGCAATGGCCATTGTTGGGAACTGCACTTTGTGCATGTTTTGCAGGACTGCTCGTACTCTGACAGTGAGTTGTGGATGCTAGAAGACCCGCTGCAAAACGAGCAGAACGCAAAGCGCATCTTGCAGATCTGGCAGCCCTTGATTGAGTCTTTTAGGCACTCGCCTGCAGACCAGCTCAAGCCAAAGCTGCTAGCCTTATGTGGTAGTTTTGTGGCTGCAAGGGCTCCAAAAATGCAAAATGCTGATGTGAACAGTGATCAATGTTTGGTTCACAAGGCAATGGTAGCGATGCCCACGAATGTACTGCACTCTATTGCCCTCTTAGCAGGTCTGATATGGGACGAGCCACTTGCAGAAGATGAGCCGTACATGCCACATGGGCACATGATGGTATGTGCGTGGCATCCTGCATATGACAAAGTTGCATGAGCACAGCACACAACCCTTCCTTGAGCTTCTTGGCGAGCTTGCAACTCACTGCGCTGTCTGTGCAGGGCGAAATCCATCAACTTGGTGTGCACCTTCGCAACAGTACGGCGCTTGCTGAAGTTTTTCACCCCATGTTGCGAGATCTGCTTCATACAGGACCGTATCCATCAACAGCTGACTTCCTGCAGCTTGCTGCTGAGTACGCAGGATGCACACATCACCCCCACTTTCTAGACAAGCATTACCCTGAGCATGACCCCACACGTGTAGAGATCCCTGCGTTGATGAAGGACCTTCTCAGGCAGGCAAGGCGTGATTGATGCGTCTGTGCCAATGTTGTAGACGCTCAGGCTGCGTGCTTGGCAAACTTCAAGCGGCCAAGGCCCTTGCCTGCCCATCATGATGCATCTTGAGCAAATGTTGGGTTCAGCGCTGCTCACATCGACCTTCTGTCAGCATTTGCGTTCTTTTGTGTCTTGTTTTTTAACAGAACACTGCAGTGCTTGCTTTGGCGCAGACTGTTCTCATGTTCGTCACTGCTCTCTGTCTATGCATTGGCTGAAAACAACTGTCTACCAAGCGTAACACCATGCTGTTTGAATGTGCAGGCTAGAGTCTACTTCCACAAGGTTGTGAAAGCAAGCGCTACCTCAGTCATACAAGCAAAGGCCAGAGAGGTCTACCTTGACCCAGCAACATCTGCAGGGCCCTTCCATCGCAGAGATTGTATCTCCCTGACTCAAGGTACTTGGCATGATATATGCTCTTGTGGTTAGGTGCAACGTTTTGTCTGGTGCACTGTGTTATGTATAGCTGCCATACATGTGTACAATACGCATAGCTCATTGGCAGCATGCAATATCTGCCAAGGAATCTGCTTTCATGTCTCCTAGGTCAACAGGATTTGATTGGGCAAGCGTGACATTTTGCAAACTCTGTTCAGGCAGATGCTTGGGATGCTAATGCAGATCATCATTTTAGGGATGTTGGCACTGGTCACTGTAATTCAGAAGCATTTCAGGCATGCCTCATGGCTTACTACATGTGGCGCCAGCAATTGAAACAACCAGTTGCAATATCTGAAGCTTCCTTTACTGTGGGAGAGCTGTCATTGGTTTCTGTCGAGGTAAGCAGAAGTTGCTTCAATGTGAGTGGCCTACTCCTGCTGTCAGAGACAATCCATTTGCATCCAAAGAATTGTCAGCTGTGCCTGCTGGATGAGCAGAGTTTGACATGTATCAGTATTGGCTTATCAAAACTCATGTGTGAGAGCGGGGGGCAGCAGTATAACTGTAACTTGGGGATCGCATCATAACACATGAAAAGTATATACATGATGTGGACACGAACAACATATGTCATGGCTGCACACAGGTGCTACATGTATTACATCTGACTCGAGCAGCCCTGCAGCCAGGGCAGCAGATCATTGGCAATAAGTTGACGGCAGACCACTTCCAATCAGAGTATGATGCGCTGTTCTGTGAAAAGGGTGTTGTTGCCGAGTTTGGCTTTGATCCTTACACAGGATCCCACATGCTCTACAGTAGTAACTATTGACAGCAAATGTCTCATGAAACACGTGCGGCTGCCATCATCTTTTGAACTGCGTTGATGGTGGAGCATCAAACGCTCTGTAACGCGAATTGAGCTTTCCCACCATCGGAATGCAACATCATTGTGCGGACATGTGCCCATTGCACATTGCATCAACACCCATGGGCCAGCTCCAAGCATCTACACAAGCACAATAGTGCATTGGTGCCTTGGAACATGTCGACAAGTCATGCAGAATATATGAATTTGTGCAGGTAATGCAACTGCTAAGACAAACCTGGCATGAAAGGCATTACGACATCGCTATCGAAAGTCAACGAGAGCAGCTCGTCAGCCTGTGAGCCATTACATATTGATGAGCGACAGCGACAGCGGCAGCGCAGGCAGCGTTGCTCACGCTCCTAAGGCTCGCAAGGGGCAGGATGGTCAGGTTGCGAAGCTTCGCGACCGGTTCGAGCATCCCATGTCACAGGCTTTGACAGTTGTGCCCGCTAGCGCTAGGCGCT
>JAABUP010007610.1_pt1 | contig 14373 bp, 16 predicted proteins | sample 5559201 | NCBI WGS metagenome assembly JAABUP01 (sample SAMN10711887, study PRJNA513373) | rock metagenome | isolation source: Antarctica rocks | place: Antarctica | reverse complement strand
TTTTGAGTGTCAATTCACACTCATTGCTGCAATGAGCTGCTCTAGAATGAGACCGTTCATACAATTGACTGATTCTTGAGAAGAAGGTGATGTTGCAACAGCTGATGTTGAAATAGCTGTATTTACTAATGTAGTTGATGTGAGATTGTCTCAATTCATCACAAAAGTGTAAAGAAGATTTGTACAAGTCTTCATGTTCTGCATGTTCTTTTTCATATAACTCTTTATGCTGTGTAGTTCTGTTATAAATATTTGTGCTCAAGAAAAAATCTCCTCAGCAACAGTCTTCATTTTATCTGTTATAGAGGTTTCTGTGCTCATTCTGCACTGATTTCAACAATCATACAGCAAGGCCTTTAGTGTAGGTCAGGTTTAAATAAGAATAGTATTTTAATGTTACAGGTTTGCAATGAGACTGATGCTCAATTGATAATTTCTAAATACAAGAAGAATACTATGAAGAGAAAAAAAGAGCTTCATACAGAAGTGAGAAGATAATGTGCTTTAGTCTTAGGGTCTTAGTAAGCAACTAGATCATAAGACCTTAGTATGAGTTCAACTCATGACAGACAGCGAAGATGAGACAACAATTTGATACACATTATCAAGATGGTTTACTTCTCTATCATCATCACTGAAATGACTGCAGAAGTAGCTATGGGTGTAGCTGACAACTTTCTTCTTGTATGCTTTGAATAGAGTATAAATAAGAGATAAATGTCGTGCTCATGACATCTGTAACATTTTATAATCTAACTAGAACCTTCTTGTCTCATGCTTTTGACTAAGGGTTGATGATAACTGTAAACAATTATAGTTCACTGAATTACTGTGGTTCATTACTGAAGTAAATTCTTAAGGTAGTATGATAGCCTTTACTAGTTCTTGAAATAGAAATTTGTTAAGTCTAGATCAATGTTGATTTGAGCTCACTATCATGATATAACAGTTAAAGATAGATAGAGTAAACTTACTATGTAGATTACAGACACTCATAGAATTCATAACAACAGTTTGAAGCAATTTATAAGAGAATTTACACATAAAAAGACTTTTTTTGTCTCTTCTTGTTCTATAATTGGCTCTGAAGTTCTGGCTACCACTCAGTTTCTATTGAGGCTGACTATTTCTCAGTCACTGTTGAGGTCAAGAATGAAGGACAATAACACTCAAAACATCATCTTCATCAGTAGTCAGCCTCAAATTCAGCCAGCTTTCACTCTTTTTCCCTTTCTTTAATCTTTTTCTACGTTAGCCAGCAGTATATTCTTGACCTCACCCTCAACCTTCACCTCATCACTCAAGCACCCTCTGTTATATTCTTCACAATGCTGGCTGTTTCTTTTATTGTGACAACAGTGATGACAATGACAGCAGTGAGGCAAAGAGGATTGAACAGGTGGTGAGAGGGTTTGTCACATTGATGGTGAAGTTGAGGATAAAAAGAATAAGACACAGAGAGAGATGATTGTGTGAGTTATTTGTAATTTCTAGTGACAATAATAGTTGTTTGTGTAGGGCTACCACGCGGACCCATTTCAGACAGGACCTTTAGACAAAGCCTACTAACCAAAATAAGTTTAAAATCTGCACCTGGCATCAGCTCCAGTATCTACTAGGGCAGCCCTACAAGTGGAATAAATAGGGTTAGGCTAGGCACGAATAAATAGTAATCCGGGGCTCACCACGATGGTTTGGCGGTGGGTTTTAGGGCTAAGGAGCGGGGGAAAAAACTACTAGATAGCCTACATAAGCACTCATAGGATTCATAGCAATGGTTGGAAGCAATTAACTATATTTACATACAAAAGGGCTTTTCCTGTCTCTTCTAATCCTATAACTGCCCCCGAAATTCTTCCTGCCTTTCGAGAAGCATGCCAATCAATTCCTCCGGAGTATCTAATTAAACCCTATGCATATCTTCTTCTGTTCCTCCAAGCAAATAACCCTAGCTAGAAGATTTGTTAGTAATTGGATGATGGAGGTGGACACTACCTTTAATACCAATAGGCTTCGTTTGCCCTTGTCAGTACCCGTTGGTATAACAAACACCAATTTGACGTTCCAAATTGCCTTTTCCTTTATACCTTCTGAGTCTGCCAAGTCTTTTGACTTCGTGGAGGAACAGATGAAGCTGCTAATGTGGTATGACTGCCATAAGCCCCGAGTTGTCGTTGGGGACCAGGCAAAGGGTCTTATTGCCTTGATGGCGCAGGCGGAGACCCGTCAAGTTAGGGTAGGGGGTGCTCCGGAGGATCGAGTCATCCTACAGCTATGTGAGCATCATGCAGCTCAGAATATTAGAAAAAGGGTATTACAGGCAGGAAAGTACAACAAGGACCAATACAATGAACTTACAGGGTTTCTTTGGGACTATATTAAGTCCAGAACACTACCCGAACTTGAGGGACGACGGGAACGACTTTTGACGGAGTTGAAGACCGGCGAGAGGGAGTATCTATAAATTCATTGGCTTCCTAAAGAACATCAGTTTGTGAGAGCTTACACAAAAGGGTATCCAAACCTGGGTGTTTATTCCACCCAACGTGTTGAAAGCTACCACAACGTTGTCATTGACAGCTATCTGTTTCAGAGGCATGCACTAGATTATCAGGTTAGTTAGGGCATCTTACGCTACAGCTTATGGAGGAGGAAGACTGCAGTCGAATTAACATACCCCGTCTTATCAATAGAAAAGTCTTTCGAAACATGCTGGGCCGAATAACCCATTATGCCCTAAGTCTGCTCACTTCAGTGGTGGCCACCGAGGGCGGTAGTGGAGGATAACGACATCTAGGATGTCATTTTCGTCACTAGCCAGCGTCGAGTCCTCGACCCAGCTAGTTTCCGCCCTCTAACGCTTCCTTGTCTTTCCGCCCAACCTTCTCTTTTTCTGCCCAACCTTCCTCCTTTTCGTACATGCCGGCCCTCGGCAGTATATCCTCCACCTTCCACTCGAGAGCCCTCCGTTATACCCTCCACGATGCCTGGGGAGGTCGTTCATCCTCCCGCTTCCACAATTCGATCCTCCGGGCGGGTCTCGAGGCCGTCGATAAAGAAGTAGACGGAGGAAGAGGCATTGGCGGCGGCGAGGGCAAAGGCGGACAGGAGGGCGTCGAGGGGTTCTATTGAATCGACGGCGAGGTCGAGGACCTTGAGAAAGGGCAAGGGTCGGAAGGAGGACGCCTCGCAGGTCGTTTCAGGCTATACATCTGACTTCGTGTTATTCGTAGTTCCCAGTGAAAAGAATGGAAAAACCTCATTTATTTATTCCACTAGTAGGGCTGCTCTACTAGCTGACGCCATATGCGGTCACCAAACCTATTTTGGTTCGTAGGTCCGATCCGAAGGTCGTTCGGAATAGGTAGGTACCTAGGCAGCTCCGACTCATCACGCATCCGAATACCTTAGGTAGTATCACCGGAATACTATCGTAACATCCACCACTAATATCTTCTTAAGAGAAAGGAAAATCAAACCACGGAGGAAGCGCTATATCCCACAGACTTACAACTATGAAGATACTGGCTGCTTCCAACACATTAACATGGTCTGTGCCAGATTGCCCTAGCTAGAAACGTGACGGCAAGCAGAGGAATGCCATGATATATTGAGTTCGTATGAAAGGCGGATCTATCTCATCTAGTTATAAGCACTCAAATGGGGCTTTTCAATCTAAGATATACATGCGTCTCTCATAGATAACATGTGACTACTTTATTACTTGTTGCAACCTCTGTTCTGATCGAATTTTCCAGTGTGAAACATTGAAACATGAATTCTGGAATGGACTGATCACCAGTTCGTATACATGTTATGGAGCAGTGCGGATGAGAACCCGGATCAGTTGTGGGTTACGACAGATCACAGAAACTACCTACCTTACCTACCTTACCTCTCCCGGATCCTTGCCCCCACACTCTCCCTAGAGCAAAGGTATGACAGCAACTTCATCAGCCGGACCAGCAAGATTTGGCTAAAGGACTATCTGCGAACAGACGTTGTATGACAGCCACATCGCTCCCAAACCCCCTCAATGCGTCCTTTCGCCGCTTCGGCCTTGGCTTAGACCAGCATCTGTGAATGGAAGCCACCATTCCAATCGCCAGTATCCTAGCAGCAGCTTCAGCCTTCAGCAAACCCCCGAAGCAAATGCTGGCATTCTGCAAACAATTCCTTGCAACAAGAATGTTTGGATAATCTAGAAAGTCTACAGTCCCTCATAGCTGAAACGCACGGTATGACAAGCTCTCGTTACAGAGATCATTGCGGAACTAATTGAGCTTCTTTGCATAGGCCTGCAGCCTTGTCAACCCGAAATGACCACTCCCACAGAACCGCTCGTGCAGCATGAGGACCCCATCACCACCAAGACTGGTGAAATTAACAGCCATTGGAACAGAGACTCTCCCAAGTTGAGACGCTGCAGCCTTAAGATGGGCTGAGCCAGGCGAGATCTAGCAAGGGCAAATTGCTTTGCATTGTTGGTTCCTAGAATAGCAACTTGAGACTTCCTTGGAAGTGTTGAAAACCTCCTCTTCCATCTTAGGCTGACCCCTCTGACAGTTAAATGCGCCGTTACTGGCATCACGGACATCGCCTGGGCCCAGGAGCCATTTGACGGCCTAGCTCTTCCCCCCGAACGAAAAGATCTCGTCACGGATCGCAGAAGCTCGAGTGGCGGCCAAGCCAGACAAGCAATTTGATGACATCATTGAAGGGAAGGGACAAAGAGTTATTACAGTTTTGCAGTACGTGATCTGACAAGTCAATATCTGAACCTTGACACAGCGGTCCTCTAGGCGTTGGTAAGACTCTGACAGCCGAAGCAGTAGCCGAAAAGCTTCGTCGGCCTTTGTATTCTGTATGTGGTACCCAACGACATACCTACGAGTACTAACTCAAAAGATATCTGCCGGTGAACTCGGCGTCCAGCCTGATGTTCTTAAGGAGCGGCTCTCGCAAATCTTTTGCCTAGCCTATAGATGGTGTACAGTGCTTCTCTTGGACGAAGCCGATGTCTACTTGGAACGCCGAGCCACGCAGGATGTGTTATACAATGCTCTTGTGTCCATGTTTCTTAGAAGCCTAGAATACTATAATAGGATTTTCTTTCTCACCACCAACCAAGTGTGTAATTTCGATGAAGCGGTTTGCAGTAGAATTCATCTGTTCCTAAAATATAATAAACTTGAAGAATAGACTAGACGGAAGATCTGAAATACTTTCCTGCAAAGTGCACACACGATCGGCGGACCAGCAACCATCTCCCCTTCCGAGTATGACCGTTTTAATCACTGTTGCTTCGAATAGCCAACAGGTATGTTAGCAATAACTCTATCTCTTCAGGATTGCTAAAGAATCCATCGCACGGTATATGACGTAAGCACGTGGAATCAGTACATGCTGTAGCTTTTTTCCCTAGGGTTTCTGTGAAGGAAGCTAGACGCGTAGAGCTCAGATTGTTAGCTACAAAGCGAAGACGTTCTATGAAGAGAGGAGATGGAAGTATCTACGCGCAGTGTTCATGTTTACATGCCATCTGCTGACTAAGCAGCGAGATCGTCCTGTGGGCAGTTTCCTACATAATTTTAAATAGACTCCCGCATGAGCCTTAGGCTCGCTAGGTGTACTGGCGGGTGTTCTGGTAAGGCTTGAATTCCTCTGTTGGTACGTCGGGAACGCGGTGTCGGCTTCTGGCCGCCGTGGGCGCGAAGGTTGCGGAGACAGGGAGGGGCGACGATTGACATCCCACGGTCTGAACTGTGTCCACCTAATTGGGGAGGAACAAGGCGAAGACGAGATCACTGTAGCTGAAAATCTCACGGTCAATGCGGGCAAATCTCTCGTTTCGATGATCTTCGTATAAGCCAGCTAAATTTGTAGTCGAACTACCAAGATACCAGCTCCATGGCCGAGCCGCTGGGACTTGCCATAGGTGACCTAGGCCTCGCTGCGCTCTTCACCACATGCGTTGAATGTATGGATTACATTAGTCTCGGGCGAAATTATGGTGCGGATTATCAGCAATCTCTCACCAAGATGATCTTGTTGAAAGCCAGACTCAATGCGTGGGGGGAATCTCTTCATCCGTCCCGTAGAGCCTAAATATTTCTGCTCGTCGATAAGCGACTTTACATAAGAGGGTTTTTGGGCTGGTTCAAAAATTTCGCGGGATCCGGCGCTCTGGGGAACCTCCACCCAACGGCGGAGTGCCATTGTGCGGCCGCTTCATGCCTAATCCCCTGATATCCGTCATGGCGTTCTCATCCATTTGCTTATCGAATTTTTGAAATGCTTCGACAGCTTTGGCGGCGGACAGACGTTCACGCACATCCCAACACAGCATTTGTAGTATAGTCTTGGCCAAAGACACCTGCACGGTATCCTCGTCGATCTGAATCTCTCGTTCTAGGTCTTTTTGGATCATCTGGTACAACTCGCGCGTCATGCACTGATTGGCCATAACCGCGCCGGCGTAGGTCACGTACGCGGAGAGTCCGAGGGCCCACACATCCACCTTTCTTCCATACGGTAGAGGGGGAACCCCCCGGTTTGGACTTACGGCCCATGGTTTCAGAGCAACGATTTCGGGAGCTAGGAAGGCCTGGGTGCCTTGCATGTGGTCCTCGGATGTCTCTTCACAAGTTGCAGAGTCGAGATCAAAGATAACACCTACTGGAGGATTCCAGGTGACGATGCCGAGATTGCTTGGTTTAATGTCTCGGTGCATCACACCTTTCTCATCGTGCAGAAAGGCTAATCCATCCACATACTGGCGAAATAGAGTTACCTGAGTCGTTACGGGGAGCTCCTTCTGGCCATTTACATCATATAGACTTGTGCATGCTAGAGGTTGGTAGATGCAATATGCCTCTGGGATATTGGCATCGGGTCCGGCGTAGCAGTCAATGAGCTGTACTATGTTGGCCTTGCTCCAATATTAGTGAGCGAGCGGAGGTACAGTCCACACAACTCTTACATGTTTCCCAATATGCGACATCATCTTCCTGTGCGCACTTAACTGCTCTTCCCGGGGTTTGTTGAGCCTCTTGATAGCAACCGGGTTCCCATTACTTCCCGTTCCGGCGGTGACCTGACCAAAGGTTCCCTTTGCAAATGCGCCGAGCGACCAAGTGTAGGTGTGCAACCTCACTGGTGTGTCTTCGGGGCTCGAACTGAGAAGCTGCAGAAGGCCTTCCCAATTCGGGCCATGGGTCTGCTTCATGAATAGGGCAAGCTGTTGTCCATGTGTCTCACTCTTTGCGAAATGGAGGTACTCAAAGAGGTAGGCGCAATCGCCGATGCGAATCTGTTCCTCCAACCCTAGCTGCGCGGACACGGCGGACTTCGAAAGTGTAACCGTCGTGCCCCCTCCATCAGGTGCTTGCATGGTGATCCTGTGACGGGCCCCGAGCACAAGACGGCATGAACGCGGGTGAAGAAATATTATGGCATGCTTACCGGCAATATCTCTAGCTTGTCGAGGTGCCGAGAGTAAGAAGTCAACCTGCCTTGCTGCTAAGCTGCGTCCATCTCCAAGGACCCATCCTATCCGGGGAACTCTGGGAGGGTTATCAAGCCGGAAGCAGAAGTACCCCTTGAACCGGTATAATGGGGTATCATGTTGGCCTTCAGCTTCAGCGGCCTCGCTGTCGGTGAAGTCACTTGCCACGCTGATGGACTCGTGTCGTACCGGTTCGATGACCATATTTCGACGCACGTGAACATGGCCATCCGGGTCTTGCTTAATGGCGTCGACGGCAGACTCAAAGGCCTGCCGAGCTGCGCGGCTAATTGGCACGAGACGCGCGAACGGTTGCTGGCTCTGTTCATACCCGACCAAAGGTTCTGGGGTGGCCGGAATGGTATCAGAAGGGCTGTATTGTCTGATCGGGATGCTTATTTCGTTGGATGGATCTTCTGGCATTATTACCAAGACCGGGCGAGTAGTTATTGTATTCGTTGACGTGGGGACGCGCATGAAACGTTGCCATTTTGTACCGCAGCGAGTACTAGCGAGGCTAATATATAAAGGGAATAGCCTGTGGATCGTAAACCACACTTGCAGCGGACGGGGGTTGGCGCCAAACCCACTGTATCATGTGACCCTCCCCGCGCCTAGGACATCCATTCCATCACTGACTCTCATCTCAATCACTGACAGTAGATTGGGTTCACGGTCATGCCCGTCAGCAGCTCCTCGATCTCACAAATCCCAACTCTCACCCTTCCATCCTGTTGCCCTTGCTATCGATGTGGCGACGTGATCGCTGCGTGCAGCCTCGAACCCCGACCAAGTTCCTGCGATCCGTCACTCCAGAAAACGGAATCTGAATGGTTTTTTCGGCGAGCGGAAGACACCTTGGGCATGATGTCAGTTAGAGGGGAGCCGGAGAGGTCCAGAAGGAAATCAGAAGAAGCGCTACATCGTCTTTGGGAGAGCATCGACCTTTCTGAACCAGACCAACCAGTTTGGTGGCCATTCTTGCCTAAGTGGGTCAAAGATGATGTTGTTCTCTGCCAGATAGCGGGTCTTCCTGGAATTCCACAGGCCAAAGAGGAAAGCTTCTCTCAAACTTGGGATAGACTGGGTAGGGAATTTGAAGAAAGAGAAAAGCTTCGTCCTGAGTCCTCTCCCCCCGCATCGAGGAGCAGTTTCACAAGCTCCGAAGACGACCGTCCACGTTTTGACGCCTTGAAGGCCCGTATTCATAGAGGGTCGAGCCAACAGGTTTTCATAGCCGACAGAATTCTAAAAGACTGCAATATCTCTTCTTCCTCTCTATCGCTCTCGCCGGCAGCAGATGATTCCTACAGAGATCTAATTAACTCTATAGCTGAGCGCGCTCGGAGGCAGAAGAGAAAACTACAAAAACTAGGAAGACACAGAAATCCACAGACAGGTCTTTGCCATCGAGGTGACTCTTCTGTTTCGTCGTCTCCCAAACCAGACAATCTCGATCGAAGCGTCGTCATAAAGACCAGTCCTGCAGATTCATCTACTATTTCACCCCCCGAGCTCTCTCCACGAATGACACCATCGTCGTTCTCAGAGCCGACGCATCTTAGTGAGGAGGACAAATTATCATTCACTACTGCGCACGTCATCAAGGTTTACGAGCCTACACCTAAGCTTGCGCGCCGTATCCCATCGCCCCACTCAAAATCTACCATTACTGGTCTCCCAGTGAATCCTCCTTCAGGCCATGGCCTTGTGACCCCCATTTCATCGCCCGGAGAGGAAGAGCAATTTTATTTGGCCGGTACTACCAAGGAGAACGAGCGTGGAAGACAGAATCACGCCCTATCTCTGGACCACAACATCATCGGTAAGCGCAGGCGTGCTGTATCATACCCCTCGGTGCCAGACTCACCAAGCCCTGATGACGACGGTCTCACTCGGAGCGTACGACCGAGGAAACGCATGCGGACAAGACGAGCGCTGTAACGGCATAGATGCTGCTGAGGGAAACCTATTAAACGGGCGAGAGGATTTTAGGACTTCGCTAAACGGAAAGCTCAATCCTCGATAAAGCAGCACAGCGGTGGCACGGTTTGTGGCTGGGGGTACGCAATGAGAGACTCACACCACCGTTGCAACTTGAGACGCGGCCCAGGACAAGACCCAGTAGGACATTCCACAGTTGGCTGCCGAGTCCACCGCTGCTTTTCTACACCGTCGCGACCCGCTCGCGGGGATCTGACATCGACGTCCATCGCTCCGCCATCCCTCTCCATCGTCCTCCATCGCTCCGCCATCCCTCCGCCGTCCCTCCGCCGTCCCTCCCCATCGACGCTATGCAGGCCATTTCACAGGACAAATTATGGCGACAGACGCTAGCTCGGCATGCAGCCAATGAGCAGAATACAATACAAGGAATGACACACTGAAATTCCGGAGTGCCGGGGAGCGCGGGATACTTCATGTTTGTAACAAGTCGTTGGAAAGCCGGATAGTCTTTATCTAAGCGGACCATCCACGAGGCATTCAGGCGATTGAGCCAGCCAGTAAATTGTTGGGGATGTGGGCATAAGTTCTGCGATTTCATGCGGAGACTTCTTTCCTGGGTGTCTGCCATCTTTCCAATGATGATGCCTGAGTTGAGAAACCCCTCGTTCACCTCTTCCTCAGGAGCTGTGAATATTGTCCGCTTCTCAGGACTTCGTCTTGTTGGGAATCCATTCACCGACCGTTGCACGATGAGTCCGCTTGAGCTTGGGATCGTGATGGGAGTCGAAGGTGTGTTATCCAGATTAAAGGAACACGATGACATTGGATCCGAGGCTCGATATAGCGACATACGCGCCGACGTTTTCGAGATAAATGAAGGGGAAGTTTCCACACCACCTTACTCCCTTTCCTCAAGACTGTTCCCCACCCACCACCGTGGCACCCACATTTACCCAGAAAACGTCCGTGGACATGCTCAGCCTTCTTTGCCACCAGTAGTTGAAGCCAGCTTAGACAATAGTAAGAACGTGTTGATTCTTACCATTGCAGATATCGCTTTGAGAAGGGTCGACCAGCCATTCAGTTGGGATTTTGTAGAAAGATTCCAGGACCTCGGAATCTGCGAGAGATATTTTAAACCTCCCAACACGTTTGAATTTCGCTTCATGCCGCCCTTCTGTTTGGGACAGAATCAGGCCTTCTGTGCACCGGTCGCCGTCCGAATTCCACCATACATGAACAGGTAGACAGAACACAGGAAGTCTTTTTACGGTGGCGGGGAAGATGTTGTCCAAATTGTCCGGCCAGACGTTGATGGAAGTTGTTGGCTTCCCGTCGGGCTCAAGCGATAAACGAGTGGAATAGTCCGGTCGGAATTGAGCCATGTGAGCTGGTCTCAAAGTTCCTCGCAGGTTTATGTGTCCATGCGTTAGCTGACCCATCTCGCCACCAACGATCGAAAAAGTCTTCGCTTCTAAGATCTCGACACTTATCTCTTCTGTCTGAGTATCCGTGATGGGATAGAGCGTCACTTTGCCATCGACGGACGCCCAGGACCAGGATGGCGCTCTGTAATCCCGCGGCTCGGGAGCAATGGGGTTGTCTTTTCGCTTGCTCCATAATAGATGGTAAGGCAAATGCTGCTTCCACAGGCCTGCTAGATATTCGTCATTCAGGACGCGTTGCATCCTCTGGGCGATTCCGGAGAAGGCCATCAATTTGTCGGTCTTTCGAGTCAGATCCATTCGCGAGTATGATTCGACAAGCTCCGCTCATATGTGGTAGGGGTTCAGTGATTGACTAGACTTCAGTCTTCCCATAGAACTCTGCTCTCGGAGCTGAGCCCCGTCGATATCAGGATCCTGACGCTTAAAATTGCCATTTGAGGGAGCGCCCAGTGGCCGCCATTGGAACGACTTTGATTTTGGTAGCCCTCGTGGATTGTGTCTCGCAGGCATCCAGTTCATGACATTCGAAGTACAACTGGTCCTTGCCAAAGTGTATGACTCTCTGGGCGAGGACTCGCACTTGGAGGACCCAACCTCTTGCGTTGAGTGGTGCTTCCATAACGCCTGAGCTCTAGATTAAAGGATCAAGGAGATAATAACTTCCGCCAACCCATGGCCCTGACCAATTCAACTTGATTTTGCAGGGGTTAACGAGCATCGGATTGCGCTCGAAAAACAACCCCTGCTCGGTATCCAAAGCCCCTGTTGCTGAGATGTTGCATTGTGCGTTAGCGTACACATTCCCCATCGTGATGGCCTCTTTCTGCCAGTCCTCTATCGAATCCTGAATAATACAAAGCGAATCGATCCACATATATCTGAAACCCAGTCTCTTCGCGAATTCGAATGCCTCTTGAAACGTTTTGGGCAATGCAGTAACTGGGATGCTGTCCACCATTTCAGAGATCGTATGCAACGTGAGCTGGAATACCTCTGCGCTTCCCCAGCGGTGACTAAGTGTCGTATACGGTAGCTCCGGAGGATGGTCTCCACATATTAGTAGACTTGCTTTCAAAGGTTCTTCGATTGGCCCAAGGTCTACCAGTCTCGTTGGACGCCAGGTCCCAGGGGATGCGCTCGCGAAACACTTCGTATGAGTCGAGGTGCATTCGTCCAGGCATCGAAGAGCGAATTCGAAGGTTTGATCAGAAGCTGTAGTTGAGTCTGTATAACCTTCATGGGCTCCCGGTATGTCTTTAGAAATGTCAGTCTTGACCTGTGAATGCAATATACGCGCATCCAGACGTATAAGGTCCCAACATACCACGGGTTGAAAGCATACATATTTGCAACCTGTGACACTTTTGGTAGTCAAATATGTCTTCGTTTCCCTTGTAAATGAAATTGATCAGGTAACCGAAGTCGTCTTCGCTCATGGAGACGCCATAAGTAATGAACTCTAGCATCGACTCTTCAATGACTTGCTCCGGCCCTCCGAGGGGCGTTCCGTTGGATATTCGATTCCAAAGCATGATGCAAAGGTGACATCCTCCTCTAGCCGCCTCATAGAGATCGCGAGCCTTTTCGTGATGCCGGTATCGTTCACGGAGAGGCGGATTCCACGTATCGCGCAGTATGAGTTCTTCAGTAAAGATGCCTTGACAGATTTCACACAAAACACGTTGTGTCCTTACAGAAGAAGCTAGCGAGCTTGTCTGACCCGGTGAGGGCATACGCCGCGGGTCGCCGAAGATTTTGATGACGAGCTCATCGCCGCCGATGGCATATAGTAAGTGTCAAACAGTAAAATAGCTAGCAAGCGTGCTCATTGTGGCCGCGGTCATTTTGGTTCAACAGTTATGAGCCCGGATTGCGTTATGATATATCACGTCCAAACCTTCTCATGATCATGTCAAGGAGCAAGGTTGGTCTATGGGATGAATCTAGATGGACTGGCGACTAGTAGCACGATAGGGTGTGGACATGGCGCATGGGAGACCCGACATTCGGAGCCCTTGGGGCCTTTTGGCTCCAGAACGTCCCCCTTCACTGAAGCATCTATTTTCCCTCCTCCAGCTTGTTTGCCCACGGTCTGCTTCTCTTTCGCAATCCACTTGTTGTTTTGTGGATAGGCGACTTGATTTTCATGGTTTCGACGTGTTGCTAGTTGATCGCCAACAGTTACCCACACGGATATCACCTTTGAATTGGATATTCAGTCCTCGAACCCTTCGGCCTCTTCAATTGGCTCGTCAGATTGCATGACCAACCTCTCCGATGACCATAGTCTTCAGTTCCTCAGGGAACTTCGGGCGCACCCAAAACAGGTGATTGATCTCACCCTCGACGACGATGACATTTCCCAGGTAAGCTGGCTCAGTATTACTCCAACGACTCAATATCACGTGAACCTAACTCCACTCTCATTAATAGACCGCTTCCCGACCATCGAACCTTCGGAAGAATGTCCCTCCGTGGTCCCCGTTGCCAGGATTCCTCCGGAGATTCCGGAGACATCACCAGTCTCCTTTGAGGATATGCAGCGTGAGAAGGCTGCAAACTTGGTGGAAAGGGCGCAGATGGGACGCATTCACACATATCGTATTGAATCAGCCAGCTTTCAGTCCCTATTTCATATCTAAACAGGTTTTTGTTCATCTAGCTACACAGCACGATGAATCAAGCAATTCTTCTTTTCCTTTCCAGAGCCAAATCCATTTCAGATCTCTTCCCGCGGCCACCAGTTGATTTTGGACGAAGGAGCAGACCAGAACTCTTAAGAAGCGTAAGGCAAGCAGCCTGAACACGAGGATTGGGAGCCATCGCCCTCGGTTCCACTATCATTCTCCGCGAAGACGTTGATGGAAATTCATACTTGGATGGGCAAGATCCCTACTGTGACCAGCAGAAGAAGACGATGACCACCACCAGAGAACGATGACCGCCAGGTAGAACATCCCTAAGCAGAAGGTTGGTTGCCTTCAACCTAGGCAGGGATTATCCATGTCAGATATCAGACTGCAACATAACCTCAAGTTTCTGTGGATATGAAAACAATGCCCATTGGCTAAGGAGGATGGACACGACTTCCTGTGGTCTGGATAATGGAAATGATAGGGTTAAATGGTTGTCTTTCTCACTTAAAAAGGACAGACTACCTATTGCCCCTAGTCCCTTCACTTTTCCTAAACTGGAATACTGACTTTCAGCATACTCCTCCCGATCTTTGTGCTTAGATCTTCATATCCATGCCCGCACCAAGGATCTGTCTCGGCATTACTTGACCAGCTGTAGCTGCTCTGGGAGCAAAAGGCCAGATGACTGACACAAGCGACAGCATTTTTGGCTTCTAAGAACATGACATCATTCAAAGCTATTTTTGAAGAAAGAAGTCATGTCTAGTAGGTAGGGCTTCATTTCTAGAGGATGGGAGCCGTTTCTGAAGGGAAGCCAATTCTAGAGAGAAATTTA